>Ga0209698_10001823_pt1 | contig 24449 bp, 18 predicted proteins | sample LitLauG_LLR_2012_FD_187203 | JGI IMG/M metagenome (GOLD analysis project Ga0209698, IMG submission 187203) | Freshwater sediment microbial communities from Pennsylvania, USA - Little Laurel Run_MetaG_LLR_2012 (SPAdes) (version 2) | ecosystem: Environmental > Aquatic > Freshwater > Creek >... | reverse complement strand
GTGCACGACAGCGTGGTGGGGCCGCGTCGCGGCAACATCGGCCCGCCGGTGGATCCCGTGGCGACAACGCGCGTCGTCGAGTTCAATGACCTGAACGCGCTGGAAGACGCGCTGAAGCACAACGACGTGGCGTGCATCCTGGCCGAACCCGCGATGACCAACGTCGGCATCATCCTGCCGGACGCGGATTACTGGAAGAATGCACAGCAGCTTGCCAAACGCTACGGTTCGCTTTTCATCGCGGATGAAACGCATTCAATCTGCGCGGGACCGGGCGGCTGCACCGCGGAATGGAAGCTGGAGCCGGACATGCTGGTTTTCGGCAAGGCCATCGGCAGCGGGATTCCCGGCGCCACTTACGGCTGCTCGGAAGAAGTGGCGCAGCGCATCTCCGCGCGGATTCATCTGGAGGATTGCGACGTTGGCGGCATCGGCGGCACGCTGGCGGGCAACGCACTGTCACTGGCCGCGATGCGCGTCACCCTGGAGCACATTCTCATCGCGAAGAATTTCGAAAAGATGATGCCACTTGCCATGCGCTTCAACGATGGCGTCACTGCCGAAATCAAGAAACACGGCCTGCCCTGGAACGCGCAGCGCCTCGGCTGCCGCGCCGAATACACCTTCTGCCAGCACCCGCCGCGCAATGGCGGGGAATCCGCAGCCGCCGCCGACTTCGAACTGGAGCGCTTCCTGCACCTCTGCGCGCTGAACCGCGGCGTCCTCCTCACCCCATTCCATAACATGGCCCTCATGTGTCCCGACACCACCGCCGCGGACGTTGATCAGCACACGCGCGTCTTCGCCGAAGCGGCTGTGGAATTGGTGCAGGCGGCGGAAAATAAGCCAGCTCAATAATCCAAAAGTTGAAAAGTTAAACAAGAAGCTAAACCCAATGCCCACCTTTCGAATCCACAGTTGAGGCACCCTCCTGTAATCCCGACCAGAGTGGCGCTGTTTGGTGAGGGGAGGGAGCGGAGAATGCGAACGGGAATCGGAGGAGCGCGATGGAACTTTACATTTTCGGGCGGTTTGAAGTGCGAACTGGGGCGGAGCACGCGTTTGAAGAGGCGTTGCGGGAGGTGATGGCGGCGACGAGGGCGGAGGCTGGGTGCCTGGAGGCGCAGGGGTACAGGTCGCTGCGCAAGGCGGGGCTATACTTCCTCCATTCACGATGGAAGGATGCGGCGGTGTTTGACGCGCACGCGCAATTGCCGCACACACTGAAATTTCTGGAAGTGACGGAGCGTTTGCTCGAAAAGCCGCGGGACGTGGTGCGGATGGAGCGTATCGCTTGACGGAAAAGCCTGCGGGGCTGGTGCGGACGATCGGGCGCTGGAGCTTGACGGCGCTGATGGTAAATTCGATTGTCGGCGTGAGCATTTTCAAGCTGCCGGCGGATCTGGCGCGCAATCTGGGCGGCTGGAGCCCGTTGAGCTGCGTGGCGGCGGGCGCCGGAATCCTGATCATTGCAGCTTGCATCGCGGAAGTCTCTTCGCGGTATGAAGAGACCGGCGGGCTGTATCTCTACGCGCGCGATGCGCTGGGGCGATTCGCGGGACTGCTGGTGGCGTGGATGACGTGGCTGACGAGGATCGCGGCGCCGGCCGCGGCGGCGAACCTGGTGTGGACATACGCGGCGAGGTTTTTTCCCGGCCTTGAAACAACGCAAGGAAAATTCATCGTGCTGCTGGCGCTGATCGGGCACCTGGCGGCGCTGAATTGCCTGGGTGTGAAGATGGGCAAAATCTTGAGCAACTTCTTCACCACGGTGAAGGTGGGGTTTTTGCTGGCGTTTGTGGTGGCAGGAGCATGGGCGCTGACGGCGCGGCCGGAATTGCGCGTGGCGGTGACATTGCCTGTGGTTCCGGCGAAGACCTGGTTTGAAACGATGTTGCTGCTGGTTTATGCGTACGGCGGATTCGAGGGCGCGCTCTTTGTGGGTGGCGAATCCACGAACCCGAAACGTGACACGCCGATTGCGCTGCTTTCGGCGCTGGCAGGCGTATGCCTGATTTATACCGCAGTGCAATACGTGACCATCGCGACGCTGCCGGGCGTGGGACTTTCGGCGCGTCCGCTGGCGGATGCGGCGCAGCGCTTTGCGGGATCAACGGGGGGTGTGGCGATCGCGATGGCAGCGCTGATTTCCGGCTACGGCTATCTGAGCGCGAACGTGCTGCACGCGCCGCGCATCACGTTTGCGCTGGCCGAACAGGGAGATTTGCCAGCGTTCCTGGGAATCGTGCACAAGAAATATCGCACGCCGTACGTTTCAATTCTGGTGTACGCGGCGCTGGTGTTTCTGTTCGCGCTGATTGGGAATTTCGAGTGGAACGCGCTGCTATCGGCGGTCTCGCGGCTGGCGGTGTACGCGGCGATGGCGCTGGCGGTGCCGATTTTGCGCGCGCGCAAGGACGGCAAGGCCCAATTCCTATTGCCGGCGCCGTGGCTATTCGCGGGGCTGGCCGTGCTTTTTTCGGTGGCGCTGGCAACGCAGATGGGGCGCAGCGAATTTGCGGTGATGGCGGCGACGTCGGTGATTGCGCTGGCGAATTGGGCGGTGGTGCGAAAGCGCGGTCTGGAAGAAGCGCGCGGTTGATGGGATGGGGCGAACGTGGGATGATTTTGTGTTTCGACGAAGACGATTGGCGCGGCATGGGTCGCCTGCGTGATGAACTGGTTGCAAAATGCGCCCGCCGTAAAAGGCGGCCGCTACAGGAGATGGTGATGAATTTTGCGAAGGCGGTTGGCGTGGCGGTGATCGTGGCGGCAGTATGGAGCGGGGCGTTGCTTGCACAGGCTCCGGCGAAGCATGCCATTACATTTGACGACATGATGAAGATGCATCGCGTGTCCGCGCCGGCGATTTCGGCGGATGGAAAGTGGGTAGCGTTCGCCGTGTCCACGCCGGACATGGAAGCGAACCGCAACGCCGGCAATATCTGGATCGTGAGCACGGCGGGCGGCGAAGCGATCCAAATGACGCAAAGCGGGCACGACAGTTCGCCGGCGTGGTCACCGGACGGGAAGACGCTGGCGTTCTTGTCGTCGCGCGACGGAAATTCCGAGGTGTACCTGCTCTCGATGGACGGCGGCGAAGCAAAGAAGTTGACGACGCTCTCGACGGGCGCGGATTTGTTCCGCTGGTCGCCCGACGGCAAGACGATCGCGTTCACCTCCGGAGTATATCTGGACTGTAAGGACGATGCCTGCAACCAGAAGCGCGATGAAGAAAAAGAAAAAAGCAAAGTGAAGGCGCGGATTTACGATCACCTGCTTTTCCGGCATTGGGATCACTGGAGCGAGGGAAAACGCAGCCATCTGTTCCTGATGCCCGTGGATGGCAACGCGCCCGCACACGATTTGACGCCGACAGCGGATTACGACATTCCCCCCGACGAGCGCGGCGAGGTGAGCGATTTTGCGTTTTCGCCGGACAGCAAGGAGATCTGCTACACGGCGGTGCCGGACAAAGTGGAGGCGATCAGCACGAACGGAGAGTTGTTCGTGGTGCCGGTGGCGGGCGGCGAGCCGAAGAAGATCACCACGAATCCTGGCTTCGATGGCAATCCGGTGTATTCGCCAGATGGGCAGTACATCGCGTATCACGCGCAATTGACGGCGGGTTATGAGGCCGACCGCTGGCGCGTGATGCTCTACGACCGGAAAAGCGGGAAGAATGAAAACCTTTCGGAGGGATTCGACCGCAGCGCGACGGATCTTTCCTGGTCGTCAGACAGCAAGATGATTTATTTCCTGGCGGAAAACGAAACGCTGCAACCGTTGTATGCGATGGAGCCCAAAGGGGGCGCGGCGCCGAAGAAGGTAGTGGACGGCTTCAACAGCGCGTATGCGTTCAGCGGCGACGGCAAAACGCTGGTGACCGAGAAGACGAGCCTGACGATGCCGGGTGAGCTATTTGTGGCCGCGGGCGACGGAAGCGGCTTGAAACAGCTGACGCATCAGAATGACGCCATCCTGGCATCCATGGAAATGAACGCGCCGGAGAAGTTCTGGTTCGAAGGCGCGGAAGGCACGAAAGTGGAGGCAATGCTGATCAAGCCGCCACAATTCCAGGCGGGCAAGAAATATCCGATGCTGGTGCTGCTGCACGGCGGGCCACAGACGATGTGGTCGGACGCGTGGGGCTATCGGTGGAACGCCCAGGTGTTTTCGGCGCCGGGTTATGTGACGTTGATGATCAACCGGCGCGGCTCAACGGGATATGGACAGAAATTTACCGATGAAATTACCAACGACTGGGGCGGGCGCGCGTACGTGGATGTGATGAAAGGAATTGACGCCACGATCGCAAAGTACGCGTTTATCGATAAGACCAAGCTGGCGGCCGCGGGCGGGTCGTACGGTGGCTATTTGGCGGACTGGCTGGCAACGCACACGGACCGCTTCAAGGCAATCATCAGCCACGCGGGCGTGTACGACAAGTTCTCGATGTATGCGACGGAGGAGTTGTGGTTTGAAGAGCACGACATGCAGGGAACGCCGTGGGCGGCGTCGGAGAATTACAAGAAATGGTCGCCTTCGACCTACGCGGGAGATTTGGGGAAGTACAAGACGCCGACGCTGGTGATCTGCGGGGAAAAGGACTACCGCGTGCCGTATACGCAATCGCTGGAGTTTTTCAACGCGCTGCAGCGGCAGGGAGTGCCTTCGAAGCTGATCGTGTTTCCAGATGAGGGGCACTGGGTATTGAAGCCGCAGAATGCGCAGATCTGGTACAAGACGTTTTTGGATTGGTTGGGGGAGTATCTGAAGTAGGAGAGATAACAGATAGCAGCGAACAGCGAGCAGGAATCCTGCAAATTGACCGGGCGGACCACCAGCAAGATGCCGTAAGGCAAAAGGCAAGAAGGCGGCATAAAACCGCCCCGCACAAGCCGAGGCTGCACAGGCTAAAACCCGTGATACTTACGTCTCGGCGAGCTTGCGGAGTGTGCGGCGGAGGAAGTGGAACAGGTGGTAGAGCAGGTAAAGTGAGATCAGGAAAAGCGCGGTAACGACAACGATGGCCAACGTGGGATGTGTGGTGGCAAACCACGTCAGCCACACGGCGAGGACGTCCTCCCCAAAACTCAACGCCCAATTGCTGAGCGGCTCCGGCGACATATTCGCGGCGGCGCGCGCGCTGGCTTTTGTGCCATGCGAAGTAAGCGCGATACCGCCGGCCAGCAGCGCCGCTCCCCACCGCCAGGGTTCAGGAGCCGCTGCAGTGGCACTGAAAGCCAGCAGGGCGGCCGCAGGCGGGCGAATAAAGGTATGCACGGCCTGCCATACGGAATCCACGTAAGGAATCTTGTCCGCCAGAAATTCCATCACATAGAGCACGCCAGCGATGCCAAGGACGAGCGGGTGCGCCAGGATCTGGAGCTGCGGCGGAAGATGGATGACCCCAAAGCGTTCGAGAAGGCCAAGCGTGGCGATCGTGGCGTAGAGATTCAGGCCGGAGGAGAATCCGGCGCCGAGAACCAGGCTGAGGGTTTCGATCGGGTTCATGATCGCAAGCGCAAGAATGCTATGAATCGGGCGGCAGAGTCCAAGTTACCACGAATCATCGCGAGCGCAGAGGACCGTGATGGCCCCAAAAAGCAAACGTCCCGGTCAGAGACCGGGACGTTTGGAAAGTGGATGACGAACGGTTTAGTTGTATTGGCCCGGGAGCAACAAGCGCGTCCAGCCGGTGGTGTTGACGTCGCGGAACAACGGCGTGCGCGGCGGCAACAGCGTGGGATCCAGGAAGTTGACGTCAAAGTTATAACCGCGGGTCGGCGGGCTATACACCGTGGTGCAGCACTTGAACGTGCCGTTCGCCTGACGAGCGGTGAACAGCTCGATGATGGAGCCCTGGTATTCGAGCGTACCGCCCCAGGCTTCGATGTAGCGCAGGAAGTTGTGCACACCACCATCGGTGCCGTAGTCCTGACCGGTCCCGGAGGGGTTGGGGAATGGAACGGTGATACCGCCGACGATGGCCACGCGATACCAGGTGGTATTGCCCTGGCGCGCGACCGTCGTGTAGGGGCTGTTGAAAGAATTGATGTCGCTCCACTGACTCGAGAGCAGCGTGACGGCGTCACCGGCAACGGAGGTGGCGATCTCCGGATCGCTCCAGTTATTGCCAGCAGAGTTGGCGTTGAAGTCACCCTGAATGTATACGGGATTTTCCGCGGCGATCGTCAAACCGCAGCTCACGCCGCTGGGGCAAGTGCCCACGGCGGTGAGGTTGGAGGCGTTGGCGATCTTCACCGCGCGGCGGAAGAAGAGTGGCGGATTTTCGCGAGCCGTCGCGGCGTTGGCCGCCAGCAGGAACGGCCACATGGTGTCCGTGGCAGAGTAAGCGGGGGTAGTCGTGCAATTCACGGGATTCACAACCGCGCCGGACGTCTTGAGATTTTGGAATACACCGAGTTTCCCAGTGTTGTTCAGGTTCGCCAGAGTATCGCCGGCGTCATGAATGAAACTGGCCTCAGCGCCGTAGGTAAAGAATCCGCCGGTGCCGTCCACGTCTTCTCCAGTTTCCATGGCGTTGTTTGGGCAACCGGTGGTGGCGTTGGAGCTGTTGGCCAGATCGTTGAAGCCATACTCACCGGTCTCGTGTTGAGTCCAGGAGAGCGGCGGCCAGGTTCCAGTGATCGTGCCTGTCGGAACATAGTTGCCGCGGCGGTCGGAGACGTAGACGACGAAATCGTTCGGGGAAACCACTGGGTCCTTGGTGCTCAGGCCGGACGTTACGACGGAACCTCCAAAAGGATTGTTGATTTTGCCACCGAACCAGTTGGCAAGGTTATTGCCATCAATTTCGACATATTGCATCACCCCGTTCAGCGTCGGACGCGGCGGAGTTGCGGTGGTATCCATGGCGATGTCGCGCAGCGTACCTTCGCGCGTGTCAAAAAGAGTGTTGGGCCAGAAGTCGGAAGGCTGAGGAGTCCAGCCGGCAACGAGAGCGCCGGTGCTGGGTTCGACGCCGCAGACCTGGCCGACTGTGGATTGCTTCGGCAAGTTGAAGGGCTTTACGTTGCTATAAACGCCAACCGCAAAGGGCACAGAGGATGGATTGTCGCGAACGCGTTCCAGGCGAATCACGGCCATGGGATGCGGGTCCGGGCAATTGAAGGTAGGAGTCGCAAACGTGTTGATGGCGGTAAAGACCGCGGTAGTGGCGGTCGTCTTCGGGAACGTCGGACCATTCTGATAGTTCATCTCAACCGGGTTGGCGCCGTTCATCGGAACAAAGGTAATGTTTGGCGCGGCGCCGGTTTGCATGGCCGGCTTGGTGCCGCTCCATTGCGGATTGAGGTTCGTGCCATCCAGCGATTGTGGGACGGGATTGATGTTGCGGCCTACATAGCCATAGCTCAAGACTTCGACGGTGACGTCCCTCCAGGTGCCGCAAGGGGAGCCGTACGCAATCTGTTCCTCAATCTTGAGGAAGCCCTTGATGACCGGAAAGCCGTTTGGCTGCATGTAGCCGTCGGCGGCGTTCCAGGCACCACCCACACCGCTCGCGGACCCGGAAGCGGCGAGGGGAAGCGGAGTCACTCCGTTGGCGGTCATGGCCGTGTACAGGGCCTTGGCAGGTGCATAGCCCGCCCAGTTCACGCCAGCCGCACCGGGAGCGACGGTAATCTTGCTGAGATCGAAGGGAGCGGTCGCGCCGTCAATGCACGGGGCGAGGTTCATGATGTCGTTAGGATCGTCGGAAAGCATTACGCGTAAGCTGGCCTGCGCCCAATAGCGCTCGCCAGTAACGCTGGCGGATTCGGAAGGAATCGGGCGGCGAATCAAGTCAATTTGCTGCGTGGAGCCACCACCGATCGTCACGATGCCGAGGTTCAACTGTTTGGCGGAGCCTGCGTACTGCTTCGCAGCGCTCCCCGCACCATTCTGCAGGTTGCCACCATAGTCGGTAGGAGCGGCGCCCATGGAAATCGTAGGCCAGTTGGTGTTCGGGCTAGGCGAAGCGGTGCCGAGGCCCGCGAGAATGCTGCCCTCGCCCATGCCCAGCGCGCGGTATGTAGAACCTCCCGGCGCGACCGTAACGTTGACGGTGCCGGTGTAGCCGCTGCTGGTCGGGTGACCATTTTCCAATTCATAACGGATAACGTCTTTGTAGGCGTCCACTTTGTCGCTCAGCGTCAGAGTGCTGCCACCCGCCAGGAATAGATTGCCGTTGGTATGCGTACGGCCGCCAAAATTGAAAGTGGGGCCCGGAAAAAAGTCGAGGTCGCTGTCCGACCAGATGCCGAACTGAAACATCGGAATTCCGACGGTCTGGGTGGTGCGCTTCAAGGTGACTTCTTGTCCGGATGTGGTGCGGGCATTGACCATCAGGGTATAGGTGGTAGCCAGAGCGGTCATGCCCTGGTAGGTGCCGGAATTGATCGTGGTGATCGTGGGAGCCGGATTGCCATTGGCATCAAAAGCTTGCGGAGTGATCAGATAGCCTGCGGTACCGTCGCCCTTGGTGTAGCTGATGCCGGGAAGAGTCGGGGGCGTGGTTTCGAGCGCATTGATCTGGCCGATGCCCGGGGAATAGGTCTGATCAAAGATATTGCCAAGACCCGCCGTGAGTTGCTCCATGCCGGCTTCCGCGGCGTAGAACGCGCGAACTTGCTGGTCATTGGAGCCGGAAAGCTTCTGGTTGGAATAGAGCAGCACCGAGAAGCCGACCAGCAGGCTGGACATGAGAAACAGAAGCAAAAGCGTGGTGAGCAGGGCGATGCCCGCGTCGCGTGGCAAGAGCTTCTTTTTCTTCAGCAAAATTGACCTCATGGAACGCTCCTGTTATTTGTACTTGTTGACGTAAGCCATACTGCGCAGGCTGATCTGGGTCATCAAATTGTTGCGGGCGAAGAGGGACTGGTTGCTGCCCTTGTGGACCTGATAAGCGCTACGCGCGCCCAACCAGACGTTGACGGTGCGAATCTGGGATTCGGAATTGCCCACCGGTACAACAGCCTGGTTGGCGGGATTCGTTGCCCCATCAATGAAGTTATAGGTGAACTGGAGATTTTCCAGCGTCTCGCCCACCGGCGTAGGACTGTTGAAATTGATCTGGCGCACCAGCCGGATATACGGAGGACTGGAAACGTTATCGAGATAGTAGGAAATCATCCACACGCGAGTGGCCGTGGTTGCCGGGAAGCAGGAAGGCGCTCCGCTGCAACTCGAAGAAGTCATCAACTGCTTCACTGTGCCGGAGGCGTCGGTACGCCCATTGAGCTGGAACGGATCGCCGGAGGCAAAGCTCAAGACCTGACCGGAAACGGAAGTGACGTAAACCAGGGCGGTGCCCAGGGTGTTATTGAGCATGATCAAATCGCCCGGCTGGATGGTGATTCCGGCGGCAGTAAGGTTCACGCAGTTGGAATCAAATGTGAGCGTCAATTGAGTGCCCGTGAGCTGCAGCGAACCATTAGGGCAGCCCGGATTGGGAGGCGTCACCGTCTTCGGCTGGTTGATGGGCTTCGCTTCCAGGCCAGAAGTATTGTCGGAATAAACCACGGTAATTTCATCCGTGATGCTGTTGGGATTCTGGACGGTACCCGTGGTCGCGTCCGGAGCAACAATTGGAGGACCCAGCTCGTTCCCCGGCTCGACAGCCGGCAACGTCGAATTACAGGGAGGGAAAGTGCTCTTCCCGCCGAGCACCGGACGGTTGATGGGCGCCGTGGTGCCGCAAGGGCTGGTGCTCGAGCCGTTGGACGTGTAGGGGATAGGAATGCCGCCAGTGGGGATTCCCGTGCCAGCCTGTTGCACGTCCTGATTGATGAAGTTCAGGCCGTTGCGAAGGTTCTCTGTCATGTCGGCGGACTGCGTGATCACCTGGTTGGTCTGCTGGGCATCTTTAAAAGCGGCGACCGCCCCATAGAGAATGATCATGGTGACGCCCATGGCGATCATTAGTTCGACCATGGTGAAGCCCGCGGATGTTTTCTTGCGATTCAGTTTCATAGCGGCCTCAGGCATAATTTGAAATAAACGTATTCAATACGAAGGTGTTGGTACGGCCTCCGTAGGTGTAAGTGATCGTGACCGTAATCTCGTTCAGATTTGGCGTGCCCTTGACGGGAGTGAAGACGATCGTGCGCGTCATCCAGGGGTTCAGATTGACCTGCACGTCATCCGCCGTGCCAAAAATTTTGTCCGGCCCGGGTCCGGTCACAATGGTGTCGGGAGTTTTGGTATCGTCATCCGCCGTGCCGACAATGCCATCCGGCCCGGGAGCAAGCATCGGCTGCGGTCCATCCAGAAAAACGCCGCCCTGGCTGACATTCGAGATTTGCGGCCAGGTGAGAATGTGAGTGTCGCGAGCGGTGAAGATGCTCTCGAGGGCTTCTTGTGCCTTCTGCTGGGCGATGAACTGTATCTCCGAGTTGTAAGAGTTCTGCACGCCCTCGGTGAAAATGGTTGAGAGGGACAGAATGCCGAACACCATGACCGCCATGGCAATCATGGTCTCCAGCAGAGTGAAGCCTTTTTGAGGACGCTTATTTCGAGGGCGATTCATAAATTGACTCCCTATTCGATCCAGGAACTACCAATGTACGTATAAGGACGAACGCGCCCGGTGCCACCCATGATCGTCACCGCACGAGCGGTGTTGGTCTGGCCGGTCACGCCGATGAAGACGGTACCGTTAAGCGTGTTGAAACCCGTCTGGTCCGTGAATTGGCCGGTCGAGGTAAATTCCATGAATGCGGGGCCGCCGCCGGTGTTCCCGATATAGATGGCGGCTTTATTCCCAAAACCCATTGGCGTGTCCGGGACGCCGGACGTCAGCACAAAACTTGTCTGAGAGGGAAGGCTGCTGGAAACCAGGGGTCCGTTGGCTTCCTTGGTGCCAGGTTGCGCCAGGACCATGTATTGAACCTGCTGCGTCGCGCCATTGGAAACGAAAAAGACCTGCACGTTGGAGCGTTGCGTGATCGCCAACTCGCGCGCCACGCGGAGCTGGCTGACGACCGTGTCCATCGCCGAATTGGCCTGATAGGATTCGCGGCTGCCGAAACTCTGCACGATGGCAATCCCCATCAGCACGAACATGATGCCAATGACCATCACGGTTTCTAACAGCGAGAAACCCTTTTCTCGATCGGTCCTGCTTTTCATTGGCAACTCCCTTTCAAAACTCGCTGCATCGGATATCCCTCAGGTGAATCGCGGTGAAAATTCCCGTTGCCGCAACCTGGAATGTTTCCAGATTGAGCTTGCGGAAGATCGCGCCGCACCGGGTACACCCGCTCCACCGGGACTCGCTGCTTGTATAGAGGTAACGCATAGATTTGTAGGGGGACAACTGGACGAAGGGACGGGTTCGGAGCAGCGGGCAATCACCCGTCCGCGCTTCCTATAGGAACAGTTACGGAAGTTTCCGGAAGACAAGAAGGGGCCAAGAAAAGCGCAATCCGAGGCCACCGCTGCAACTTATTGATACAACATATGGTTATTTATGTTTCAGGCCTAAATGAGCACATTACAAAGATCGCAGGTGCAGCGGCGTCCGCGGCAGGTAATCCATTAAGTTCCAATCAGCTTAGTACTTTAGGTGTTGATTCACAGGCGTCATTCGCCTCTGAAATGAGAGAATTTTGTGCCATTTCCGGCACGAGCGGAATTTACACGTGTCCCGGGAAGAGGCTGACAGTTCGCTCTACGCAGCAATCCACAGATTCTCGGCGAAGCCCCACGAGGGCTCGACCCACTGCGATCGAGGTGTGAATCCCGAGTGGTGTGCCAAACGGACGAGCTCTTCTTGCGAGTATTTGTGGCTGCTTTCGGTCCAGATGGTTTCCTGCGGCTCGAAATGGAAGGAGACCGCGCTGTCGGGAATCGTGACCGTTTGGCGAGTGCGCGAGCGGAGGTGCATTTCGACGCTCTGCAATTCCTTGTTGAACAGGGCCACGTGCTCGAATTGGGAGAGGTCGAAATCGGCGCGAAGCTCTCGATTGATACGGGCAAGCAGGTTGCGATTGAACGCGGCGGTGACGCCCAGCGAGTCGTCGTAGGCCGGAATGAGGACGTTGACCGGTTTGATCAGGTCGGTACCCAGCAGAAGCGAATCGCCGGGTTGCAGGATCGTTCGGAGAACGCGGAGGAATTCGGCACCCGCATCACCGTCAAAATTGCCCAGCGTGCTGCCAAGAAATAGGACAAGGAGATGCTCGCCCTGGACACGGCGCGCGGCGGCTTCGCGGAGGCCATCGAGATATTCGCGCTCGAACCCGACCACGCTGACGCTGTTGATGTCGCGGAGTTCGCGCCGGAGTTCAGCAAGGGCGGTGGGGGAGATTTCGATGGGGTGGTACCAGGTGGACTGCCAGCGCGAAAGCGCTTCCAGGAGCAGCCGAGTTTTGCGGCCGGTGCCGCTGCCGAGTTCAGCAACCACGACAGGCCGTGGGAGTTGATCCACGATCTCGTTGGCGTGCTGTCGAAGGATGCGCTCTTCAGCACGCGTCAGTCCGTATTCGGGCAGGGCGCAAATGACTTCGAACAAAGCGGAGCCGACGGCATCGTAGAGATATTTGGAGGGTAATTGCTTTTGTTGCGGCTGGTTGAGACCCGCGCAAACATCCGTGGCAATTTGGATGGAAGGCAAGTTGGGGACTAGCTGTGATTGCATAGCAGCTTTTGGCATTTGGCCTCACTCGGAAACGCAGCGGAAACCTGCATAGACATATTGGTAGTGCGGCTGGAACCAGTTTCGGAAAGAACGCCGGAGCAGACAGGCTGCGGTGCGCGCGGAGCCACCCTTGATGACGTAGTGCTTGTTGTCAAAGAAATTCGCGGAGTAGCCGGGATAGAATGAGAAGGCTTGAAAGCCGGGAAAGGGGCCGAAAGGAGTGGAGGTCCACTCCCAGCCGTTGCCTAGGAGTCCCGCAACGCCAAAGGCAGATTGATCTGCGGGGTGAGCGTTCACTGGAGATGGATCCCATCGATGGAAATCGAAATTGCCGAAGGATGTAGTTGGCTCGGCGGAGCCCCAGGTAAAACGCCGCTCAATTCCCTGCTTCGTGCCATACGCCGCGCGGTGCCATTGCGCTTCGCTGGGCAGATATTGATTTGACCAACGGGCGTAGGCGCTGGCTTCCGCATGGCTGACGTAGACCGGCCAGTTTGTGGGAAGTGGCAACTCCTCGAACATCCCTCGGTAGAGCCAAGAGGAACCCGCCTGCTTCCAGAATGCGGGATGGCGAATCGCGTTCTGTTCCTTCCATTGCCAGTCTTCCGCCGACCAATGTTCGCGATTCTCGTAGCCGCCTTCTTCCAGGAAGCGCAGAAATTCGTCGTTGGTGACCATGAAGCGGTTGATGCGGAAGCGCGGAACACTAACGGTGAGAGACTCGAATTCATTGTCCCAACCGAAGGAAGACGAACTATTGCGCGGGAGCCCGAGAGTGGAATCGCCTTCGGGAATTTCTACAAGATCATTTTCGACAGTGGCCGAGGCTGTTCCGGATTGCCTTTGCGGAATTTTCCGTCCATATGGCAACTGGTGAAACATATAGGCAAGCGTCTCCCCGTGCATCAGGCGATGTTCGATGGCCACTTGAAGCAGAGTTTCCGCACCTTCTTGATGGGCAGGCGTGAGCTTGGAAAATTTCCCCGCTTCCAGCGCGTCGTCAACTTGCGTGCGCAGCCATTGGACGTACTGGCGTACTTCCGGAAGCGAAGGCCAGTCGACCGGCTGGTCCGTGGGAAGTCCTCCGTCCACAGGATCAATGCCGAAAGCAAAAAGCTGATCGAACGCGGGAGTGGAAGAATTCGCGGCAAACAGATGTTCGCGGAAGAGATTCCAGTCGAAGGCTTCCAGGTGCCCCAGGTAAAAGATGATGCGGTGGCGCTCGGGTATGGGGCGACCGTAGAAAGAATCTTCGCGGAGAATCTGAAAGAGGCTGTCGGAATTGGCTCGCGCATCGAGGATGCGTCGGTGGAGTTGCCGGAGTACGGTGGAGCTTTCCTGGGTAGCCATGGTCTACATCCCCGAGGAATCAGATGCGCGAGGGCGGGATTTGGACAAACATAAATAAAGACAAATCCTTACGCTCCAGACGCACTAATGTTCCCCTTCCGCAGGCTCTGGCTGGGGGGTGAAACAATACCATCGTATAAAGCACGAGACAATACGAGATCAACCTTGCGGGGGCGGGGGCCCAGTAGGCCTTTGTTTCAATCGTAATTGAGTGGCGCAACTTCCTGGATCGATTAGAGATGCTGGTAGTTGCTGTTTTGAATGGCGATTGTCAACTGCTTGCTGACGCCATTGATGGTCTCCCCCGATACATGATTCGGGCCGCCGGGGATGGCGGCAAACTGCACGGTGACGTTGACCGCATCTTTGGGATCGTCCATATAAGAGGTGATTGAGACACTCACCAGATCCTTCTGGGTCTTGTCCATGACCAGCGTCATGTTGTCGCCTTGTTTGATGTAGTTGGAAATCACCAACCGGTATTGTCCCGGGGCGCCGGGTTGCGGTCCCACCATAATCCCGCCTTGCTGGTAGGCCTGCTGAATCATGTCTTTTTCCGGCGGAATATACTGCTGGATCAGACTTTTAATCTGATCGGCATATTCTTTGTATTCTTCCTTTTTTTTCTCAACGACGTGCTTCTTGAGCCTGCCCTCGTGCTCGGGAGGAGCGGCGGGCGGGTCCAGGGAAGTTTTTTGTGGCTTGCCGTCGGGACCAAGGCGCACCTGAAAATGCTCCTGTTTTTTTTGCTCGCCCTTCAGGCTGATCGTGATCTGCTCCACCCAGGTGTACTGTGCCAAAGCCTGCTTATTCCGAGCCATTGCCTCTTTCGCTTCCGCCACTTTTTCCTGCATTTCCGGATTCTGCGCGGCGGCGAAGGGCATGAACCCTGCGCCAAATCCAGCGAGGAGCAGGAACAAAACTGAAATTCTCTTGCTCTGAACAGATCTTTTTAACATGCGAAGTCCTTTCCTCTGGGAGCGCCCTCCTACTTTTGTTTCGGCGGGTAATTCTTCAGCAGCTTCGCCATGGCTTTGTCGAGGTTCTTCTGGTTCTTTTCCTGATTCGAACTGGGGTCCATCGTCTTGGTGGCATGTCCCGTCCAAACGAGTTGCTTGGTTCCCGGATCGTACATATCCAGAACTAGCGTCCCGACGCTGATGGTTGAACTGGTGGCCGTTGCCATCCCACCCCAGCGCAAGCCGCCGCCCATGCCATAGCCGTTCCATTGTTTTTCTTGATCCACGGCGATTTGATATCCGACATAGAGATCCGCTTTGTCGGCATCGGTCTTGGTCATGCCTTTCCCAGCCAACTGCGAATCGACGGATTGCTTGATTTGGGCGTCCACGATCTGGTTGGGGTGCGCGCCGCCCTCAATGGCGACCCACTTATAAGTGTGATATTTCGAAAAGTCGGTTCCGGGCATGAAGTTGTAACGCACGTCTTGAGCAATGGCCACTATGCCAGCAAAAAGAATGGCCAAAAGTGCCACACCAATCTTTGAACTTTTGAATTGATCGAAATTGCGCATCGACTTTCTCCTCCCCTCAATGGCCATCTCCGTCCACGCGAGGGTAACGAACTTCCATCCACAAAGAAAGACATGGCACCCGGTCTGGCTGCAGCCCGATGGGCGAACGCGAAAATACCAAGGTGCCTTGGGAGACGAATCTGGAGGATACACAGCACGGGCGCTTCCAGATAGAAAAGTAAAGCACCGCCAGTTAAGTGTTTTTTATTGTTAATGTTACGGGGTCACCACGAAAGGCGGCGCCCAAGGGGTCCCCTAAAATATCGGAGCGCCCCCAATCCTTTGGAGTTGCTTTGTGAGCAGTGTCACAGATTCATCGAAATGAGGCATACTAGAGTTCGTTGCACCGCCCACCGTCCAGTTGTCCGGCCCCTTCAAGCGCACCGTCCAGTCAGGAATTCAGGAACATTTTTATGGAAAACTCGCGTCATCGATTCCCGCGGCCCGGGGAAACTGGTCCTCTTCGTTTCCCAGACCCTGCCGGTGCATCCGAACATCCGCCAGTCATCGCTTCTGACGAACAATTTAAAGAAATACATGCTGCTCTGCTGGAGATGGCCCCGGAACCCATCCTCGTAACCGATGATCAAGGTCAAATAATCGAGATGAATCGCCAGGCAGAAATACACTTCGGCTACCGCCGCGAGGAGCTGCTGCACGAGAATGTAGAGAAATTGATTCCCACGCGTTTGGGGGAATCTCACCGCCATCTTCGAGAGTCTTATCAGGAGACACCGTTTCCATATGCCATGGAGACCCGCTCCGATCTGTTCGCAGTGCGCAAAGATGGCAGCGAATTTCCAGTGGAGGTCAGCCTCTGGCCGGTCGAGACGGAAAATTGCATGCTGTTTTACTCCATTGTTCGAGATGCGAGCGAAAAAGAAGTGGCGCGCCAGACTGCATGGAAATTGCAGCTGGAACAGTCTCTTGCCGGCTTATCGGCTCGATTAATCAATCTACCGGCGAATCAGGTAGATCAGGAGATTGCTTCCGGATTCGAAATTCTGGCGGAAGCGTTGGACGTAGATCGCGCGACACTCGGCACCATTGATCCGGTCTCGGGAAATATCATTATCACCATTGCCTGGGCGCGCCCAGGCTTCCCGGCCTTCACAGAAAAGATTCTCAGCGGCCTGTTTCCATGGCTCGAGGAGCGAATTAATAAGGGACAGCACTCCATTATTAATCGATCTGGCGACCTGCCACCTGAAGCCTCCCGGGAGCGCGAATACATCGATTCCATCGGTGAAAAATCGGCTTTGATCGTGCCGTTCCGTGTGGCGGGCAAGATAACGGGCGCGATGCAAATTTCGAGTTTCCGCAGGTACGTTCATTGGGATGATGAGTTGGTTGCGCGGATTCACGACGTCGCGGACATGTTTGCCAACGCTCTTGCCAGAAAGCAGGCGGACGAAGAACTGCAGAAAGCCTTGGGTCAGATTCAGGAACTAAAGGACAACCTCGAGCGCGAAAACGATTATCTGCGCGAAGGGGTTGAACTGGTGAATCCGCACACGGCGGTCGTGGGCAACAGCGCCGCGATGCGAGGTGTCTTGAAAAATGCCGAGCAGGTAGCAGGCACCGATTCGGCGGTCCTGATTCTCGGCGAAACCGGCACTGGCAAGGAACTTATCGCGCAAACGATTCACAATTTGAGCCGGCGCAAAGATCGGCCGATGGTCAGGATCAATTGCGCCTCGCTGCCCGCAACGCTGATCGAAAGCGAGTTATTCGGGCGAGAAAAGGGCGCATATACGGGAGCGCTCGCCCGCGAGATCGGGCGGTTCGAACTCGCGGACAAGTCCACGATCTTCCTGGACGAGATTGGCGAATTACCACTGGAACTCCAACCAAAGCTGCTGCGCGTGCTGCAAGAGGGGGATCTGGAGCGGCTGGGAAGCTCCAGAACCATTCGAGTAGACGTGCGGATCATTGCCGCAACCAACCGGGATCTGCACGCTCTGGTGAACGAGGGGAAGTTTCGTGAAGATCTATTCTACCGGCTCAACGTTTTCCCGATTGTGATTCCTCCGCTGCGTGATCGCCTCGAAGACCTCCCCGCCCTGACCTGGCATATCCTCAAGGATCTGGGGAAGCGCATGGGGCGGAGTATCAACGGTGTGCAATCCTCCACGTTTCGCGAGTTTCAGAAATACGGCTGGCCGGGAAACATCCGTGAACTTCGCAACGTGATCGAACGCAGCCTAATCCTGCACGATGGGCCGATGTTTCGCGCGGAACTCCCCCGTCAGGAACCCGACCAGAGCAAGGGCCTTCGCCGACTGGCCGAGGTGGAAATCGAATATTTTCAGCAAGTGCTGAAGAAAACTCTATGGAGGGTGCGGGGTCGCGGCGGGGCTGCGGAGGTCCTGGGCCTAAAGCCTACCACCCTGGAGGCGCGCATGAAAAAGCTCGGCGTGCAGCGGCCCAAGTAGCCTCCAACTAATTGGGGGCGCCCCAAAATGTCGTACCCAGGATTTCCCCGCAAACCCTGTCTCAAGCCTGTCCTCTCTATAACTTCTTTTTCCTCTTGCAGTTGGCTCCGCCGGATCCTCGCTACCCGTTTGGCTTACGAGTTGCTTTTCTCTAGAGGTAATTCCGTCTTTCGGGCCCTGCCGCACAGCTCGGCGCTCCTCGTGGCCGACTGAACCATAGAGCCCCTCCCGGTGAGGGGAAGTCCATGATCATCGAACTTGTGAGCATTTCCGCAATGAATGGAAACAAGGAAGGGATCGGTAAAGCATTAATTTCGCTCATCGGCCCAATGCGCGTAGAGCCGGGCTGCCTGAGTTGCAGACTTTACGAGGCTGTGCCTGAGAACGACCAATTCGAGGTCGTGGCACGGTGGCAGAGTGAACAAGATCTGATCAGCCATTTGCAGTCAGACCTCTACAAGAGACTCCTACTTTTGATGGAACTGAGTTCAGAGCCACCTGTCGTGGAGTTCTACACAGTCCTCGAATTTCGTGGTTTGGAATTGGTGGAATGTGCAAGGAAACCTTCCAGTTAATTCGCGACCCTGGTGATCTCCCGTGAAAGGTTTTCGTATCTGAATAATTCGTTTGGAGTTAAGAATGGCAGACTTAAATACCCACACTCCGTTTGATCTCCCGTCGACGCCTGGCCGTACCGTCCGGCGATATCACGCAATGGTGAAGCCGGTTGGGGCGATCTGCAATTTGGACTGCACGTATTGCTATTACCTGCACAAGGAAGAGTTGCTGGGCACCGCCAGCAAATTCCGCATGTCTGACGAAGTGTTAGAGACCCACATCCGGCAATACATTGAGGGACAGGACGGTGCCGAGGTGGTCTTTTCCTGGCAGGGCGGCGAGCCCACTTTGCTGGGGCTCGATTTTTTCCGCAAGGTCGTCGAATTGGAAAAGAAGCACAAAAAGCCCAACCAGCGCATTGAAAACGACCTGCAGACCAACGGCACGCTGTTGAACGAAGAATGGGCCGCCTTTCTCCACGAACACAATTTTCTGGTGGGATTGAGCATCGACGGCCCGAAAAAACTGCATGACGCATACCGCATAACCAAGAACGGCAGCCCAACCTTCGAAAAGGTGTTTGCGGCCAGCCAACTGCTGCACAAACATCACGTTCCCTTCAACACATTGACGGTCATAAACCGCCTCAACGCGAAGCGCCCACTGGACGTTTATCGTTTCCTACGCAACGAAGTCCGGCCGCGCCAAATCCAGTTCATTCCCTGCGTGGAGCCCACAGTGTTCCGCAACGTTGCTCCGCAGAAGTGGGATCCCCACATGTTGCCCGAATCTGACTCGCTGGCGGCACATCCGGGAAGACCGGATTCCGTGGTGACCGATTGGTCGGTGGACCCAGACGACTGGGGCTACTTCCTATGCAAGGTCTGGGACGACTGGTTCAATCGCGACTACGGAAAGGTCTTCGTTAATCTATTCGAAACCGCCGTCGCGCAGTGGATGGGCATGCCAGCCCAACTCTGCATCTATCACGACTTTTGTGGCAAAGGTGTCGCCCTCGAGCATGACGGAAGTGTGTATTCCTGCGACCACTATGTTTATCCCGAATATCGCCTGGGCAATATCCAGCAGTCTTCCAGTTCACAGATGGTGTTTTCGGAGGAGCAGAAGAAATTTGGTTTCGCAAAGAGCACAAGCCTCCCGGAGTACTGTCGCGAGTGTAAATACCTGTTCGCCTGCAACGGTGAATGTCCCAAAAACCGCCTGATTCGCACTCCCTCGGGCGAACCGGGCCTGAATTATCTCTGCAGCGGCCTCAAGAAATTCTGGATGCATGTTGATCCATACATGAAGGAGATCATCGCGCGAGTCAAACAGGACCAGTCGCCCATGCCTGTATGAGGCCGTAAACGAAGGAGGCCGGGCAGAGGCCAGCTTCACGGTGGAAAGTTCGCCCAAAGAGCCGGGCAGATGCGCCTATTTTGTTCGGGATCGTTTTGGCAATTTTAGTATTTCTTGGCCTCCCTGCTCCGGAGGTCGCCATAGTTGCGGTTCGAAGTGAAAGGAGTATTCAAGGGCATGAGAAATCGTTACGAATCATTCAGCAGCAGTGGAGTCATAGGCAGCCGGTTCACCGCGCGAATGCGCAGGTTTGCATTGGCGGGAATTTCGGTGGCGACGTTTGCAGCAAGTGGCGCCCTCGCCCAGCAACCCGCTTCCGAACCATGCTCGGCGGCGGGTACGGCGTCTCTTAGTTCCGAAAAGCAACTGCCGCCGGAACCCAAGCCGTTCGGCGGGGTCATCAAGCGCGATTCGCGCGAATCAAAGCCGTGCTGGGATCCGCGAATCGTGCCCCCAAAGGGCGCACCAAACGTCTTATTGATCATCACCGATGATGCAGGATTCGGCGTATCCAGTACCTTTGGCGGCGTAATCCCTACGCCAGCGATGGACCGCATTGCCAACAATGGACTGCGTTTCACGAATTTTAATTCCACCGCGCTTTGCTCCCCGACGCGCGCGGCATTGATCACCGGCCGCAACCATCACTCGGTGGGCTTCGGCGTCATTTCGGAGCAGGCCACCGGCTATCCGGGCTACAACAGCATCATCCCGAAAGACAAAGTAACGATCGGGCGGATCCTGAAAGAAAACGGCTACGCCACCTCGTGGTTTGGCAAGAACCACAACACTCCATCCTTTGCCGCCAGCCAGTCGGGCCCGTTTGACCAATGGCCCGTCGGCATGGGCTTTGATTACTTCTACGGCTTCCTGGGTGGCGATGCTAATCAGTGGCAGCCGAATCTTTTCCGCAACATGTCCGAGATTTATCCCTATGTGGGAAAGCCCGGCTGGAACCTGACCACGGCAATGGCCGATGATGCGATCGAGTACATGAAGCGCATCAATGCCGTGAACCCCGAACAACCTTTCCTGCTTTACTATGCGCCCGGCGGCACGCATGCACCGCATCACCCGACACCCGAGTGGATCAAGAAGATCAGCGACATGCACTTGTTTGACAAGGGTTGGGACGATTTGCGCGACCAAATTTTTGCGAACCAGAAAAAGCTGGGTGTGATTCCGCAGGATGCTAAGATGACTCCCTGGCCGGCGGATTTGCTGAAGCACTGGAATCAACTGACTCCCGATGAACAGAAATTGTTTCTGCGCCAGGTGGATGTATTCGCCGCGTATGTGGCCTACACCGACCACGAAATCGGGAGAGTGATCCAGGAAGTCGAAGACGAAGGCAAGCTCGATAACACGCTCATCATTTACATTGAAGGGGACAACGGCACAAGTTCTGAGGGAACTCTGAATGGCACTCCGAACGAAGTGGCCATGTTCAACCAGGTTGAGGTCCCGGTCGACGTTCAATTGAAGTACTTCTATGACGCCTGGGGTTCGGACAAAACCTATAACCACATGGCCGTGCCTTGGGCCTGGGCGTTTGACACTCCGTTCTCCTGGACCAAACAGATCTCTTCCCACTTCGGTGGAGTGCGCCAGGGCGTGGCGATTTCCTGGCCCGGACATATTGACGATCCCGGCGGCGTCCGCAATCAGTTCCACCACATGATTGACATCGTGCCCACCATCCTCGAGGCCGCTCGCATTCAGGCTCCCGAAGCTGTGGATGGCATCAAGCAGAAGCCCATCGAAGGCGTCAGCATGATGTACACCTTCAAGAAAGCCAATGCCAACGCTCCGTCGACGCATCACACGCAGTATTTTGAAATGATGGGAGACCACGCCATCTATCACGACGGCTGGATCGCAAGCACCAAGGTAATGCGTGCGCCCTGGGACACCGGCAAGATCGTCAAGGAAAACCCGGCCGACTACCCGTGGGAACTCTACGACCTGACAAAAGACTGGACGCAATACGACAACGTCGTTGACAAAAATCCCGCCAAGCTGAAAGAAATGGAGCAACTCTTCTGGCAGGAAGCGGAAAAATACCAGGTTCTCCCGCTGGACAACTCCGTGGTGGCCCGGCTCATTATCCCAAAGCCCAGCCTCAGCGCGGGCCGCACCGTATTTACGTACACCGGAATGGTGACTGGAACGCCCAACGGCGATGCCCCCAGCATTCTCAACTCCTCCTACAACTTCAAGGCTGAAATCGAGGTGCCCGATGGTGGCGGCAGCGGCATGCTCGTCACACAAGGCGGCCGCTTCGGTGGCTACGGCTTCTACATCCTGAAGGGTAAGCCGATCTTCCTCTGGAACCTGGTGGACCTCCAGCGCATTCGCTGGGAAAGCCCGGAAGCACTCACCCCCGGCAAACATATCGTCGAGTTCGACTTTAAGTACGACGGACTAGGCATGGGCACGCTTGCGTTTGGCAGCCCCAGCGGCATCGGGCGCGGTGGCACTGGCGTTCTGAAAGTAGACGGCAAAGTGCTCGCCACGCAGTCGATGGAACACACCATTCCATTTATTTTGCAGTGGGACGAAAACTTCGATGTCGGCGCCGACACTGGTACGCCGGTGGACGACCAGGACTACCAGGTGCCGTTCGAATTCAACGGCAAGCTGGTCAAGCTCACGCTCGCGATCAATCGGCCACAGTTGACTCCGGCCGATATCGAAAAGTTGAAGCATGCCCAACGCAACAACAAAGTCAGCGAGTAAACAATTGGCAAGCCACGGCACAGCTGGGTGCCAAGGAAAGGTGCCGCCCAGCTGGCCCGAACGGCAGAGTTTTGTAGAAGTAAAGACAGCGAACCGACGGATCAGTGGGAATTTTGCGGAGACGTTACTCAGGAAAGAAAGAGGTAAATATGAAGTGGAGTGGAAAGATCAGTTTGACCTTAGCGGCGGTGGCCACACTGTTCGGAGCAGCCAACCCACCCGCGGCCACGGCGCAGGAGAAGAAACCCAATATCGTCGTCATTATGGGCGACGATATCGGCATGTGGAACATCGGCGCCTACCATCGCGGCATGATGGCCGGCAAAACGCCGAACCTCGACAAACTCGCCAAGCAAGGGATGCTGTTCACCGACTATTACGCCGAGGCCAGTTGCACGGCGGGTCGCGCGAACTTCATCACCGGCGAGCTTCCGATTCGCACCGGCATGACCACGGTCGGCCAGGCAGGCGCGAAAGTCGGAATACCCGCCGAGGCAGTAACCACGGCTACGATTCTCAAATCGATGGGCTATGCCACCGGCCAGTTCGGCAAAAACCACCTGGGCGACAGAAATGAATTTCTACCTTGCGTTCACGGCTTCGATGAATTCTTCGGCTATTTGTATCATCTCGATGCGATGGAAGACCCGGCGCATCCCAACTATCCTCAAAATCTCTTGAATGTTGTTGGCCCGCGCAACATGGTTCATTGCTGGGCGACTACGGCTGATGACAAGACCGAGATGCCGCGCTGGGGTGAAGTCGGCAAACAAAAGATTGAAGACGCCGGCCCGCTCTATCCGAAGCGCATGGAGACCGTGGATGACGAGATCCGCGACCTCTCCATAAAATTCATTGAAAAAGCCAAGAAGGATAACAAACCGTTTTTCGTGTGGCTCAACCCAACCCGCATGCACATCGTCACGCACCTCTCCCCCAAGTATGAAGCGCTGCGCAATTCCGAAAACGGCTGGTCCGAAGAAGAAGCGGGCATGGCACAACTCGACGACGACGTCGGCATCGTGATGGACAAACTGAAAGAGATCGGCGAGGACGACAACACCATCGTCGTGTTCACCACCGACAACGGCACCGAAGTCTTTACCTGGCCCGATGGTGGTCAGACGCCATTCGCGCAATCCAAGGGAACGGTGCTCGAAGGCGGCTTCCGCGTCCCAGCAATTCTCCGCTGGCCCGGCCATGTGCCGGCGGACTCCGTGCAGAACGGTATCTTCTCCGGCCTGGACTGGCTGCCCACGTTTGTCGCGGCTGCCGGTAATCCGAACATCACCGATGAATTGCTGAAAGGCAAAACGATCGGCGACCGAACCTACAAGAACCATCTGGATGGTTACAACCAGATGGCCGCAATCACGGGTAAAGGCCCGTCGGCGCGTCATGAAATCTTCTATCTCGGCGAAAGCACGGTCGGAGCGATTCGCATCGATGATTACAAGTTCCGCTTCATCGACCAGCCCGCCGGCTGGCTTGGCGAAAAAACCCACCCGGACGTGCCTTACATCACCAACCTGCGTCTCGATCCATTTGAGCGCACCGGCTGGCCCAGCAACGGCACAAAAGACGGCGCCCAGCAATACTTCGATTGGTTCAAGTACGAATTCTGGCGCTTCGTGTTTGTCCAACAGGTAATGGGCAAGGAAATTCAGACCTTCCTCGATTATCCGCCAATGCAGCGTGGAGCGAGCTTCAACCTTGACGCCATCAAGGCGGAGATGGGCAAGAGAATGGCTGAGGCAGAAGCCGCAGCCAAGGGCCCCAGCAACTGATTCGAACGGCCTGCCGGAGGCGGCCCAAGCGGGGGAACTTC
>Ga0209698_10001822_pt1 | contig 24456 bp, 19 predicted proteins | sample LitLauG_LLR_2012_FD_187203 | JGI IMG/M metagenome (GOLD analysis project Ga0209698, IMG submission 187203) | Freshwater sediment microbial communities from Pennsylvania, USA - Little Laurel Run_MetaG_LLR_2012 (SPAdes) (version 2) | ecosystem: Environmental > Aquatic > Freshwater > Creek >... | reverse complement strand
ACGAAAAGCAACTCTTTGTCGCCATGCCCAAGCTGCAGGGCGCGATCCAGCAAGTCCAAGGCCTGCTTCCGGTCGCCTAGCATCGCATGGTAGTTGGCGAGGTCTGCCAGCAGGTTTGGATCCCGAGGGTTGAGGCTGCGCTGCTGCTCCGCTAACGAGATTGCTTTCCGGTAAGATTCGGCCGCAGCCTCATGATTACCGCCATAGTAGTAGGAATCGCCGAGATTCCCCCACGTTACATACTCGCTATTTTCGATTTTTAAGGCTGCCAGGTTATCCTGCGCTGATTCCTGGAAGCGGCGGAGATAGAAAAGAGCGTCGGCAGCAAGGACATAGGCGTTGGAACTGGGGCGAATGGCAATCGACTTCTCAAGAGCCCGGAGCGCTGCCTCATACCTCCCTTGGTAAAACAAGGCTCCGCCCAGATTGCTGTAGTTCACGTAACTGTCTGGAGTAAGGGCAATCGCCTTTTCAAACATCGCCTGGGCCTTGTCATATTCGGCCTGGCCGAAATAAAAAGCTCCCAGGCCGCTGTATCCTAAGGACTCCCGGGGGTGAATACTGATCACCTGCCGATACGTCTCTTCGGCCTTTTCTGGGCGGTTCAAATGCTCATACGCTGCTCCCAACCTGTCATAGGCTGTATCGTTAGCCGGTTCTAACTGCACGGCCTGCTGGAATTGCTCGACAGCCCTCTCATACTGACCGGTTGTGTCATAGAGCAGACCGAGGCACATATGTCCTTCGACTCCGGCGTTTGCGAGACGAACCGCTTTGTCGCAGGCCTGCTTGGCAGGGTCGATCCACTTCCTCTGTTTCGTGAGGTCGTACCGCTGCCAATACACTTCACCCAGAGCCGCTTCGGCGCGACCGAAATTCGGATCGATCTTTAGTGCTGCATTCAGCAGAGTGTCGGCGCTCGTGAAGGATTCGGGGTCACGGCGTCCCGAACGAAGGTATCCGATGCCTTGGACGTAATACTGGAAGGCTTCTGAGATGTGGGTAGCGTGCTCATTCAGGGCAGCTTGCTCTTCCGTTCGAAGCGGGATCTGCAAGGCGGAGGCGACGCCGGTGGCGAGTTTGTCTTCGATGGTGAAGAGATCGGATGTAGGAGCGGTGATGGTATCGCCGGCAAGATCTTTCCCTGAGGTGGCGTCGGTCAGGTTGTAGGCGGCGCGAACGAGGTCTCCGCTCTGCGTGATCGAGACGGCCAGCCCCAGGTTCGAGCCGAACTGCTTTCGCGCTTCATCGAGCGTGGAGACCTTGCCTTCCACGAGTGTGCGAGCGGGGACTACTTCGATTTCGTGATTGGCTCCCAACTGCGAGAGCTTGGCGGCGACGTCGTCGAGGAGGCCGTTGCCGAAGGCGGTGAGCTTGGCGTCGGCGCCCGGAGCGGAAAGCGGCAGCACGGCGAGGCTGTGGCGGGCGAGCGCGGGCGTGGTTGAGGCTGGCGCGGCTGCGCGGCGGAGCAGGCGCGGCCCAGCGATAACAGCCGCGGCAATGAGCACCATCGCGGCGGCGGCTAAGGCGATGTTCCGCTTTCGTTGCGGCGTCCAGCGGCTTGCCACGCGAACCGTCTTCAGGGATTTACCCGCCTCGTAATCTTTCTTTAGTTTGAGAATGTCGCGATGGACCTCATCGGCGGTCTGGTAACGCAGATCACGATTCTTGATGAGGCACTTATCGATAATTTCCTGCAGGCGCTGTGGCAGACCTGGGACGGATTCGTTCAACGACACGGGGGCCTGACCCAGGATCGCGTGGACGGTGACCGCCCACGTGGGGCCTGAGAACGCCTGCTTGCCCGTTGCCATTTCGTAGAGCAGCACGCCGAACGAGAAGAGGTCTGTGCGGGCATCGAGGTTCTCGCCGCGCGCCTGCTCGGGCGACATGTACGCGACGGTCCCGATGGCTGCGCCGGTGTGGGTCAGAGGCCCAGTCGACGACAGGGTGGCGTCGGTGGAAGATGCGAGGTCGGCGCCGGTAAGCTTCGCCAGGCCGAAATCGAGAATCTTTGCCTGGCCACGCTCGGTGATGAAGATGTTCTGCGGCTTGATGTCGCGATGCATCACGCCCTTGGAGTGCGCGGCGTGCAGCGCGTCGGTGATCTGCAGGGCCCAGTCGAGCAGGGTGGCGAGCGGTACGGGCCTATCGCCGATGCGATGGCTCAGGGTCTGTCCTTCGAGCAACTGCATGGCGATGAAGGGACGCCCCTGCTCTTCATCGATCTCGTAGATGGTGCAGATATTGGGATGATCGAGCGCAGAGGCGGTGCGGGCTTCGCGCTTAAAACGTTCCAGAGCCCGGGGATCGCGGATGGAGGCTTCCGGAAGGAACTTGAGTGCGACCATGCGGCCCAGGCGGAGGTCTTCGGCTTTGTAGACAACGCCCATTCCGCCCGCACCCAGCTTTTCGAGAATGCGGTAGTGCGAAATGATCTGGTCGTTCATGGACGGAGTACTCCGAGCACGCTGGGGCCGATGGGGCATGGTACTGCGGTGAAGAATGAGGGCGCAATAGCGCTGGAGTGGAGTCAGGCGTGCATTATTGTAAGATCGACAAGGCTTGGCGTTGTTTAGCGGTGATGAGCGAACGCCATTCCTTCCAGGAAGATATCAAGCGCTGTACGCGAATTCCCGGGGGTAGTTGTTCAAGCAAACTCAGGCCCTGATCGAGTTGGGTGATGGCTAGGTCATAGTTTTCGCGCGTATAGTTCAGCGCGATTTTTGCTTTTTTCCGAAGGATCGGCGAAGCGCGATCCGGGTGCTTTGCTCGCTCGAACCATGTCTGCGCCTTATGCGGGTCATTGCGATGCAGCGCCATGAAGACACTGGCTTCGAGGTACACCTGATCGGTATTTTCCTCGCGCTGGTCTGGTGGGAGGAGCGCGAGTCCGGCCAGGCATCGCTCGAGGTGCTCGGACGCAGATAGCGGGTCATCACTCAACAGGTAATGCAGCCAGTCGGAATGGAATGTTGTTGGGTGCGCTTCCGTTGGAGATGATGCCATGGACATCCACCTACGGTTCCACAAGGACGCATCCCAGCCTTTGTTATAGAGCATCTGCAGCGCGTGTGCCGCTATTTGCTGCTTGGCTCCCTCGTAAGAACTGGACAACATTCTCAAAATGACGCCATCTCCCGCGTAGCCGCGGAATTTCAAGTTCCTCAATCCGAGAATCCCCGCCAGAAGGGAGAGAATTGCAAATGCAGCCACCGGCAATCCGATTCTGGGATTTCCTCCGACCCTTTCTGCTCTGCAAAAGAGCAGGGCAATTGCACCAGTAGTCAGACTAATGGCGGGACCCCCGGCTACCGTCACTATCAGGCGTCGGCGCACCCGCCTTACTTTTTCTAATGACATCAGGATCAATCCGCCGGTGAACTGCGAGCGACGATAGACTCTCCACTGGCCGGACTGCAGCATGAACTTCACAGGACCGATCACGAGATAACTGAGACGCATGCCAACGCACCGGCCTGCCAGCCAATGTCCGAACTCATGAATGGCAGTTACGGCCAAGCTGATCCCGAGATAACCAAGGACGATAACGACTATGAAGAACGTCTTCAGTACGAAGACGGCGATCACGGTCAGTACTACGACTGCTTTTGGGCCAGACTTGCGAGTTTTGGGAGGCAACGGCAGCGGCTGCTCAAGATCAAGTATGGGAGTCTTGGAAGAAAGCCCCGGTTCCGGCATGTCCGCAGCTCGAGTGTTGGGATCCTACTTCTTTTTGCCTAGCTTGCGGGAAATTTCTTCGACGATTTTGGGACGCAGGTCGGCGAGCACACTGTCGACAATGCTGGCGATTTCGCCGCTGTCCTCGTTCGTGGAAGCATCCTCAGGAGCTTTTTCTGCCCCGGCAGCAACGGCCATGGCGGCATCGGGACGATCGTTGCCATCCGCGGAGGTGGAGGGCGCAGATTTGTGGTCGCCAGTCTCACGAATGCGGCGCCAGCTCGCCCAGGCGGCGGCGGTGGATTCGCTGATCTCCGATTCTTTTTTCGACACGTCGGGCGTACCTCCCGCAGAGGATTCACCCGATGGAACGGGCTCTGTGTGGTGCGATGGAACTGGCGTTTCAATCGAAGACTCTGGCGCAGCCTGTGGATGATCCAAGGGAGCGGGCGTTGGCTGCTCGATGGATGGGACTTCTTGAAGCGTGATCGCGGGCTCTTCAGTCGTGGCTTCTGTGATGGTTGTTTGCGGTTGCGGCTCGGATATAGGCTCGGGTTCCGATTGGACGGGCTCGGCCTGAGCTGCCGAAGCTGGAATTGGAGGTTCTGGTTCTGCCCCTTTTGAGGATGCGGCGGCTGCCTCGGCTTCTGGCGAGGGACTTGCGGCCTCCGAAGAAAATGGCCGGTGCCCTTCATAAGAAGCGGCGACGGCTTCGAGTTCCTTGACGACGGCGCTAATTGCGTCGGCGGACATAATTGCGGCCGGAGTGGCGGCCTCTGAAACTTCGGGTGCAACTGTGGCGGCGACCGAGGGTTCCGGCTCGCTGATTGGTTGCTCGGCAACAGGTTCCGGTATTGCGGGAGGCTCAGGCACTTGCCGCTCTGGCTCAGCAACAACGGCTGCGGAGTGAGTCTCGGCAGCGGCGAAGGCAGCGTGTGCCTTCTGCATTTCGACCTCTAAAGAGATCGCCGCTTCGTCGGATGCGAGCGGAACAGAGACAGCCGTCCAGCGAGACGGAATCACTGCGTGCTCGGCACCGGCAGCGACGGCCATGGTTATGGGCAGATCGACGGCATCGTGCGAGCCGAGGCCATTTCCAGAACTGGCAGTCGCGATGTTCTGCGGCTCGACGGAAGTCATGGCCGCCATCAATTCGGCGCCCGCCGGGGCCGGTGTGCTGGCAGATTCTTGCGCGGCAACAGCGGGAACGTCCGCGGGTTTCTCGGCTTCTTGCTTCGTCTCGTGTACTTCCGCGATGGACGCGGCTACGGTTTCGGGCTCTTTTGCTACTTTGGCCTGCGGTGCCTCTGCAACGGGCGCGGAGTGCGCCTGAGGTTCGGCGAGCGCTGCTTCGGCCTTTCTAATCGCAGTGAGGTTCAGGTCGACGGTTTCGATGTTCGCTTGATTGACGGGAGCCGCCGCTGGGATTGAGTCCGCGGGCTGAGGCGCAGGTTGGGTTTCCTTGCTTTCTGCAACGGTGCCCGTGATCTGGGCCGCGGCGGCCGCGAGGGCTGCGATCTCTTCGGGAGTAACGTCCTTGGGCAAACCTTCCGGAGCGAGCGCTCCAAGGTTGACACGATCCTCGGGCGTTGCAGTGGTAGCCGGTGGGTGCTCGATGACGGTGCGCAGATCTTTGTTGAGTGCGTTGTAAATGGCGGGATCGTCGCCATCTTCCTTCTCTTCGGATTTCTTCTTCTTGGAAGGGAAGGCGATGCGATTCTTCCATCCCGAGTCTTCCTCGACCGCCATCGTCTTGTCATAGCGGCCTTCCTCGATAGCGGCATTGGCGCGGGCGAAACGGCCGGGCTTGGAGGTTTCACGGCCGGGGACGATCTTGTCTTCCAGCTTGGAAAGAGCGCTCAGCAGTTCGCTGGCTTCGAAAGGCTTAACGATGAAGCCGTCGGCGCGAACGCGCTTGGCTTCCTCGGGCTTGAATGGCTCGAGTTTCCCGACCGTGAGCAGGATCGGAATGCGGGAAGTTTCTTGGGCTTCCTTGAGGCGCTGGCAGACCTCAAGGCCGCTGTAGCCGGGCATGTAGACGTCGAGGACGATGAGTTCAGGTTTGGCCTCGGCGATCTTTTTGAGGGCGGCAGAACCGTTGTTGACGGTGAAGACTTCGTAGCCCGCATCCGCGAGGATTTTCCGCCCCATATTCTGGGCGGTTACGCTGTCGTCGGCGAGCAATATCTTCCTGGCCAAAGGTTTCCTCTGATGAGGGGAGATAACGCGAAGGTAACCCGGCTCACAACCTAAGTCAATGTCGCTGAAGGGAGGTAACCGGTTACTAGCGGTCAAGACCTACCGGAGCGGGAAGGTACGAAAGTGCGGAGCTGTGAAGAAAACCCAAGCGAACCAGGCCGGAGGTGTTAACACTTTCCAACCTCGGTGCGTCCTCAGAGAAAGAAGTCGGAGGGTTGATTGTGGGGGTATCTATGAGTCGTATCGCTGTCCGCCCCGCGGTTCTGATTTTGTGCCTGGTATGCCTTGCTCTGTCGGGTCCTGCAACTTCTGTGGGGGCTGGACGGCAAGACGCTGCGAATCTCGCCCTCGTTGCGCACGAGTGGGGGACGTTTACTTCGATCGCGGACCGAACTGGGCAGGCGGTGGAGTGGACTCCGGTCGGCGGAGCGCCGGATCTTCCGGGATTTGTCGAGCACTTCCGCACGGCGGACTTCAAGGGCGGATTGCGAGGCACCGTTCGTATGGAAACGCCGGTGATCTATTTCTACGCGCCGCATGAGACGACGGTATCGGTGAAAGTGTCGTTTGCGCAGGGAGTGATTACGGAGTGGTATCCGCATGCCAGCGCGATCGAGCCTGATCCGAGAGAGATGCTTCGTCCGACAACCCTGTTTGATCGAGAGCGAAATGGCAGCATTGCGTGGAATGCGGTGACGGTGTCTCCCGGACTCTCGCCAAACCTGCCGGAGGAACAAAGCGAGAATCATTACTATGCCGCTCGGGAGACTGCGGCGGCGCCGGTTGCGGTGACGACCAGGAAAGGTGTGCAGCAGGAGAAGTTCTTGTTCTACCGAGGCGTGGCGGTGTTTAGGGTGCCAGTCGAGGCGGAGTCGATAGCGGATGGGAAAGTGCAAGTGCGGAACCTGGGGGCGGAGGAAATTCCGGAGATCATTCTGTTTGAGAGGCGCGGGGAGCGAGTGGGATACCGGTTGGGCGGGGCGTTGCAGGGACAAACGGAACTGGAGGCTCCAGAACTGAATTCGACCGTGGAATCGATAGGGCGCGATCTGGAGGCGGTGCTGATTGCGCGGGGCCTGTATCCGGATGAGGCGCGGGCGATGATCGAGACGTGGAAGAAGTCGTGGTTCGAGGGGGGCAGCCGGCTTTTCTACATTGTGCCGCCGACGTTTGTGAATGCGGTGCTGCCGCTGTCGATTCGTCCGGCTCCGGTGCAAGTCAACCGCGTTTTTGTCGGCAGGCTGGAGTTGATTACGCCGGCCACCGAACGAGGGGTGGAATCGGCGCTCGGCAGACACGATCGCTCGGTGATTACGAAGTATGGGCGATTTTTGGAGCCGATTCTGGACCAGCTGCGCCAGGAGTATCCCGAGCGAGCGGCACAATTGGATCGGAACTTAAGCGCCACATACAACGTTGCGCCCTTGGCTGCAGTGAACTAAGGACCACGTGCGTTTTTTCCCCGATCAGAACGGAACGACTTTTTTCAGCCCTTTCTTCTTATGCTTCTTGCTGCTGGAAATCTCCTGGTCCGAGGCCGGCGCCGATGTGTCGGCACTGGCCGCTGGCGTCGACGAGTTCTGTCCCTGCTGAATCTCGTTCACTTGGGGCGGCGGAGGCGGCAGAGGCTGGCCGGTGGCGCTGTCGATCGGCTTGAGCTCATTGGGGTCGGCAGCAACGTTTGGTTTCAATTCGTTGGGATCGGGAGCAGCCGGCTGGTTTGGCTGCGCGTTCGCGGAAGCCGTTGGAGGCTGGCCAAAGCCGGACGTGCCGGACGTACCCTCTCCAGGGTTTGCTGCGGCCTCCGTGGAATTCGGCTGGCCTTGATTGAGGATTGTTACGGTAGCTTCTTTGCCGCTACCGGCGTCCATGACGGCTCTCATTTGCTGGCTCTGAACGCCACGTGCATCGACCGGGGTCGTATCGACGAGCAGAGGATCGCCGACCTTGGCCGAGCGAGAAACGTCCGGACCCTTCTTGACGACGGCCATCAATTTTTCGCCGATGCTAGCCTCCCGGCGGCTCGCCTCTTCGGCCTTGTTCTGCGCAAGGGCGGCTTTGGTCGGGCGCGGAACGGGTTGATGTAGGGCCACGAGGCGCTTCTTGGCGTCGTCGGCGCGATCCATGACGGGATAGCGGGTCAGAATTTTGCCGTACTGCTCACCCGCTTCTCTCGACAATTCGTCAATGTATTTCGCCTTATCGGCTTCCTTGGCGCAACCACGCGGCAAGTTGTTCTTATCGCAGGTCGGAGCTTTGCGGATGCGGTCGATCTGACCTTCATAATTCTGGCCGAGAACGTAGAGCGCTTCATCGGCACGGCTGTAGAGGGGATAGTTCGCAACCAACGTTTTCAAGCGCGCGATGGATGCGGGATAGGATTCGCGGAGATAGTAGAAGCGCCCGATTTCGAATTCGCGTTCGGCGAGCACTTCCTGCACTTCGAGCAGACGCTGCTTGGCCTCGGGAACCAGCTTGCTATCGGGGAATTGGAGAATGACCTTGCGGTATTCGTTTTCAGCTCGAGCGGCGTGGGTGTAGTCACGGTCGGCCTTTTCCATCTGTTGATAGTGGATATTGGCCTTCTTCAACTGTGCTTCGGCCGCTTCCGGCATGTTCGGGAAGAACGTGATGAAGTCGTCGTATTCCTGCTCGGCCTGGGCGAGTGCAGCGGTTCCACCTTCTGCGTACCAGGAATCGCCTACGGCTAACTTGGCGCGGGCGATGAATTCGGAGTCAGGATAGGTATTGATCAGGGTCTGCAGGGTCAGGCGCGCGACGTCGAAGCGGTTATGGCGCATGGCGTCCATGGCCTTGTCGAACAGGACTTTGTCGGGCTGCTTCGATCCGACGTTGGCCAGCGGGTTGACGGACTTTTTGTTGGTGCATGCGGCGGTGAAGGCGAGCAGCATGCCCAGCAGTGCAATCAACGGAACTCGACGTTGCATGAATACCTCGGGAGAATCTGGTAACGCCTAGCGCTTGGGGGCGAGACGCCCCCGGGACAGCCGCCTCGAAGGCGGCGCTACGATCTAAACTTTCTGCAGGGCGGCTTCTGTGGCCGCCTTGAGCAGTGACTCTGCATTCTTCCTTGGATCACCATTGCCGAACACGGCGTTGCCCGCCACCAGAATTTCAGCGCCGGCACGTACTACATCCGACACGGTATCAAGTGCAACTCCGCCGTCGACTTCGATGCGGTAGCTCAGCGAGCGCCGTTGCCGGATTTCCGCTAACTGACGCATTTTGTGCAACGTGGACGGGATAAACTTCTGCGCTCCGAAGCCCGGGTTCACCGACATCACCAACACATAGTCGACGATATCGAGCACCTCAAAAAGCGTGTCGACCGGAGTCGATGGATTGATTACCACGCCGGCAAGACAGTCATGATCCTTGATGTGGTGCAGCGTGCGATTCAGGTGCCGGCAGACTTCCTGGTGCACGGAGATCCAATCGGCACCGGCTTCGGCAAACACCGGGATGAAATCATCGGGATTCTCGATCATCAGATGGCAATCGAGCGGCAACTCTGTGGCACGACGCAGGGACTTCACCACAGGCGGACCAATCGTGAGGTTGGGCACGAAATGGCCGTCCATGATGTCGACGTGAATGACAGCAGCTCCGCCGTCGGCGGCGGCGCGCACTTGCTCGCCCAGCCGGGCAAAATCAGCGGAAAGAATCGACGGTGCCAGTTCGATCAAAAGGGCCTCAGAACCTGCGTTTACCGGGAGTCGCTTGTGGAAATTCTAACACGCGGGAATGGTGTGGGACCCATCAGTTATGCAGGTTTCCCGCCTTCCTAATTCTTCGTCGAAGGGGTTGCCTGGCTGGTGCCTTGAGACGGCTGCTTCATCATCTGGGCGACCTGCTCTTGGACCTGCGCGGTCATATGCTCGATGTTCTTCCGCATAAGCGGCATGATGTTCTCCATCGATTCCGACATGATGGATGGAAGTTCCCGCAACACCTTTTGTCCGACGGGCGCCGAGTAAAAAGCCGTAAGAGCCTCCATGTCCCCAGTGGTGAAATGCTTCTGGTAGGTGGGGATCATTGCGTCCATCATCTGATCGAAGGGCATTTCCTTCATCATGTTGTCCATGACCTTGTTCATCCGGTCCTCAAAATCTGCCGGGAGCTTGTCTTTGTCTTTCAGATACTGTTCATGGACCATGTTGTGCATTGGTTTTGACATCGCCTCAGCCATCTGTTTCATCATTTCGTGAGAGTGAATTGCCTGAAGATACTTCTCGACGTCTTCTTTCGTTGCAGGAGAGTCTGATCCTTGCTGCGAGAAAGCAGGTATCGCGAGACCGAAGCATAGAGTCGCAAGGACAAGGAAGTTCTTCACAGCGGCACCTCCGCAGGCGCCTGTAGGGTAATGCATCATGATTGGGGAGTCCAACCTTTTCAGGCTGTGCAAGGCACGTGGTACTCTCGTGCGGCGTGACCAATCTCATCCAGGCGGGGCCAGCGGTCTGTTCGGTCGCGGCGGTTTTGCTGTGGGGAACGGCCGATTTTGCTGGCGGTTACGGCTCGCGCCGGGCAAATGCGTTTGTGCTGACGGCCTTCTCGCACGCGTGCGCGTTTGTCTGGATGACTTCAATCGCTCTCGCCAGCCATGGCACGCTTCCTTCCGGCCGGAGCATGGCATGGGCGGTCGCCGCGGGTGCGGTAGGTGGATTTTCGCTGGCAATTTTCTATCGTGCGCTGGCCTCAGGGCAGATGGGATTGACGGCGCCGATTGGCGCTTTGATCGGGGCGGCGATCCCCACACTGACCGACATCGGCATGGAAGGGGCACCCAGCCGCTGGATGATCGCCGGATTCGTGCTGGCGATCGTCGCGATCTGGCTGATTACGCGCCCGGAGGAGCAGGCCGACGCCAGACCGGCCGGAGTGGCGATGGCAGCTTTGGCAGGGGTGGGATTCGCAGGCTTCTATCTTTGCATTCATCAGGCGGGCGGATCTCCGCTGTGGGTCGCGGCGATCTCGCGTATTGGATCGTTCACAGCCACCAGCATTGCGGTGGCCGCAACCCGCGCTCCGATTAAGTTGAATGCAACCGGCACAATGCTAGGAGCGTTGGCCGGGTTTCTGGATATCTCGGCCAGTGCACTGTTCATTTTTGCCAGCCAGCATGGCAGGCTCGATGAAGCGGTGGTCATCACGTCACTCTACCCGGCAGTGACTGTGCTGCTGGCCTGGCTGGTGCTGAAGGAACATTTCAGCCGGTGGAGATTTGTGGGATTGCTGGCGGCATTAGCGGCTGTGCCGTTGATCGCGGCCGGGTAAGTTCGAATAGGATGGACGGAAGTTATCGATGGCACTTCTCGAAATCAGGAACCTGAATAAGATCTTCGCTCATGGTGGGCCGGTGATCGGGGCGGGGCGTGGCGGTGAGGTGCGGGCGGTCGACGACGTCTCGCTCGATATCCACGCCGGCGAGACGCTGGGGTTGGTGGGCGAGTCGGGATCGGGCAAGAGCACGTTGGGTCGGCTCATTCTGCGCCTGATCGAGCCCACGTCGGGATCGATCCGGTTTGAAGGGCGGGACTTACTGTCCGCGAGCGGCGGCGAGATGCGGCGGTTGCGACGACATCTCCAGATCATTTTTCAGGATCCCTTTGCGTCGTTGGACCCGCGATTCCGGGTGGAAGATGTGATCGCAGAGCCGCTGATCATTCATGGGGCTGGGGACAATGGGGGAAAGCTGGAGTCACTCGCGTTGCGCTCTCGCGTAGTGGAGCTTCTTCGCGCCGTTGGCCTCGAAGAGTCTGCCCTGCGGCGTTATCCGCATGAATTCTCCGGGGGCCAGCGGCAACGCATCGGGATCGCGCGGGCGCTGGCGCTGCGGCCGAAGTTCATTGTGTGCGATGAACCGGTGTCGGCGCTGGACGTGAGCGTCGGTGCGCAGATTGTCAATCTGCTGGCGCAGCTTCAACGAGACTTTGGACTCACATACCTTTTCATCTCGCATTCCATGCCAGTAGTGCGATATCTTTCCACGCGCGTTGCCGTGATGCATCGCGGGAGGATCGTGGAGATCGGGGAAACTGGGGCGATCACGAATCATCCGCAACACCCGTACACGAGGAGCTTACTGGAAGCGACACCACAAATTTCCGCTTGAAACGGCTGGAACGCCGGGTCTCGTTCGCGGGCGCCCTCGGCAACTTTTGCAACCATTTTCCGCTTGCGCTACTCATACCGGTTTTGAGGACGAAAAGCTTTGGCCACAGAAGATTCGACTTATCTTGCGCTATCGATTCCCCATGAACGTAGTTCGTCCCGCGATCTGACAGAGTTGCTGGTTGGCTTTCTGGCGATCCTGGCGGTTTTGTGGCTTCCCTCACGCGAACAATTAGTCTTCGGACCCTTGGCGCTGCTTGCGCCCCTGGTGATGGTGGTTTCGAAGCGGCCGAGTCTGAATGAGCTTGGATTGGGCTTGCGCGGAATGCTGCGCTCGTTTTGGATTCTACCCGCCGCTGTTGCGTTAACCGTGTTGAGCGTGCAGGTCGCGCAGAGGGTCGGCACTTACCACGCTCTCTACACTCCCGATTTCGCCCACGTTGGCGGCTATGTTCTCTGGACGGTTTACCAGCAGTTTCTCCTGCAGGACTACTTCATGCCGCGGCTGACGCGGCTGCTGACAAGCGACCGCGCAATCGCGTTGGCGGCCATTCTGTTTTCCGTGGCGCATCTGCCGAATCTTTCATTAGCCCTGGTGACGCTGCTGTGGGGAGCGGTATCGTGCTGGCTTTTCCGCCGCTATCGAAGCCTGTATGTGGTCGGGCTGGCGCAGGGGATTTTGGGACTCTGCTTCGCCGTCTGCGTACCGGATGTGTGGCATCACCATATGCGGGTGGGGCTGGGGTATTGGCACTATCAGGCAGGGCCTAAGGGCTAGGGGTTCGCCATCAGGACCCAGTTGTGAACCGCAACTTCCTCTGAGAGCAACCACCGACACGTTCAGAACCACCACGACCAGAGCCAATCCACAAAAGTATGGGTGATCGTTGAGGCGGGGACGCGACGGCGTTCGCGCCAGGCGCGACCGTAGAAAAGTCCTGCGATCGTCGCGAGGATCACGTATCGCCAGTTGAAATGTGCCGATCGTTTGTTGAAGTGCGAGAGGCCGAAAAGAACGGAGGCCACTACGAGAGCGGCGCGACGTCCGATGCGGCGTTCCAACAAGTTCTGCACCCAGGCGCGGAAGAAAAGTTCTTCGGGTACCGCAACGAAGACGAAGATTCCACCCCAGGTCGCAAATGCCTTCCAAATGGGTGGAGAATTCGTGTGGGGATGGATGAATCCGAGTATCAGCCCCAGTGCGAGCACGGCAGGAGCAAAGAAAAACAGTTCGCGCAAGCCGGTCTTCCAATCACTCCAATGAAGACGGAAATCGAAACCCGTTCCAGTTAGACCGCGAATGGCGAGAAAGCCGTACAGGCCCGCATCGACGAGGAGCAGTTTGCCCAGTCCTTCCCAGCCTCGTGGCCACGCAGGATCGAACCAACGCAAGTCGACGGCAAGTCCGAGCACGAGAAGGATCAGCGCGTCGCGCCAGTTGCCGCGTTGCTCGGGATCGACGGTGGCGGCGCGCTCCAACAGCCATGCGATAGCTACGGGCATGCCTGCATAGAGCACCAACCAGGGAAGTAGTAAATTGTGCTGGGAAGTTGCAATCACGACATACGGGATGACTAACAGCACGGGAAACAGGATTCGCGCGGACGCGGGCCAGCGGCGAACGGCCCGCGCAATGCGTTCGGAGACGAAGCCGAAGGCGACGGCAGGAACGAGTTCGGCGACGAGCACTGCAATTGCAATGGGAGTCGCGTTGGTCACGCCATCATCTTATCCGGGCCGACGGGAACTCAGAACTTCGATCCCATAGCGTGGTTAGGCATGAGTGGCTTGTACAGTGGTGCGGTCCCCTAATAGAATGCCCCGGAATCGTTCGCAGGAGGCAATCATGGTTTCTGCTCCCGCCACTCCCACGTCTCCCACTCCACAGGCTGCTCCCCTTTCGCAGGGAGCAAGGATCATTAATACGTTTATTGCACCATCCAAGACCTTCACCGATTTACGTCGCAGCGCGGCATGGTGGGCGCCTTGGATCGTGATTTCAATTTTTTCGCTGGTTTTTGTTTTTGCTATGTCGAAACAAGTCGGGTTTGAACAGATCAGCAAGAATCAGATTGCTCACTCGTCGCGGGCGGATCAGTTCGACAAGTTGCCTGCGGACCAGCAGGCCAAGCAGTTACAAGTGTCAAGCAAGATCATTGGGATCTTTGCTTACTTCAGCCCGCTGTTCATCCTGTTCTACGTTTTGATCAGCACGGTGGTCCTCTGGGCAACCTTCAAAGTTGGTGCGGGGGCGGAGACAACGTTCGGGCAGGCCTACGCGATTTCGATGTATGCGGGGCTGGTGGGAATTGTCGGAGCTATCCTCGGAACGATTTCACTATTTGCGGGTGTGAACCCCGAGGGATTCGACATCAATAATCCCGTCGCGACGAACCTGGCGTATTTTCTCGATCCCGAGACGACCGGGAAGTTCGTGCGCGGAATGGCCTCATCGGTCGATCTGATCAACATCTGGACGATCGTGCTGCTTGGAATCGGATACGCATGCACCAGCAAAATCAAGAAATCAACCGCCATCATCATCGTGGCGGCATGGTATCTCGTTTATAAGTTGGTTATGTCTGGACTGGGTACGCTGGGATGAAGCCCTCAAAAGAATAGATTCAGCCCGCAATCGATTCCATGTCTGCGACGATATTTGGTGGCAGACTCAACGCGGCGCTGGCGAGGTCCTCTCGCATGTGATCAGGATTGGTCGTGCCGGTAAGCGGCAGGATCCGGAGGGCTCGCGCGAGGCTGAAGATTAGCTGGGCCGGTGTTGCATCGAGCTGCTTCGCTAGATTGATCACGGGAGGGTGCTGGAGCACTTCCTGATTGGCCGTCAGCAGCGAAAATCCCTGATAGGTGATCTTGCGCTGTGAGCAGAATGCACGCACGTCACGGTCCCATCCGAGGCGTGCGAAACAACGGTTCTGCACGAAAGTTGGCAGCTCGGCGCTTGCAGTTTCCATCTGTTGCAGATGCTCGAGAGCCACATTGCTGACGCCCAGCAATCGAGTATGCCCGGCAGCGCGCTCTTTCCGCATGGCCTCCCATACTTCGGAGTCGGAATCGGTCCAGCCGTATCCGGAAGCGGGACCGTGCAATACGAAGCTGTCCACATAATCCGTACCAAGGTGCTCGAGTGAACTGGCGAGAGATTGCTTCACCTGAACTGCCAGGGGCGCGGAAGGATCGTAAGGCAGGCGATGATCCTGGCCCCGCTGGTAGGTGTACTTGGTCTGCAGAAACAGGCCGGAGCGCGTGACAATCCCGGCGCGGTATACGGCGGCCAATGCTTCGCCAACTCCCGCTTCGTAGTAATGCCGCCGCTGGTTGGCCGTATCGATCCCCCGAAATCCCGTTCGGAGCGCCAGTTCTGCGAGGGCCGCGGTGCGGTCTTCCTTCCATGCGGTTCCGTAGAGGAAAGGTGGGATGGAGTTCCCAGAGGGCATCGGGTCATTGTTACACGAGCCGAATCGACTCAAGTCAGGCCGTCGAGACGTGATTATGCGTGACGGTTTATGATCGAAGTCCTCAGGAGGGTTCTGTGAAACATCTGGTGATGATCGCGTGTCTATTCCTGTTCTGCTCTGTCGCGTTCGCGCAAGGAACGTCTGCCACCGCCAAAACTCCATCTACAACAGGTCCAACGAAAGATCCGGTGGCGAGTTCGCTGCGAATGCTGCTGCCGCGCTCGCAAAACAATATCGTCGGAGCGGTTGAGGCAATGCCGGCCGACAAGTTCTCTTACAAACCAACGTCTGAGCAGATGACGTTTGCGCACCTGGTGGTGCACATCATCGGCTCAAACAACTCACTGTGCGCGAAGGTGGCCGATGTTCCTGCGCCGAAAGTGGAGGAATCCAAGGAGAGCGATCCGAAAGACAAGCTCGTGGAGGCAGTGAAGGCGTCGTACGCCTTCTGCAACGACGCGCTCAGCAAAATGGACGACTCAAAGCTAGGCGATTCGGTAGAACTCTTCGGGGGACGCCAGTTCCCTCGCGCGATGGGTGCGCTCGGGCTCGCTAGTGGATGGGCAGATCACTACGCGACTGCGGCGATGTATTTGCGGATGAATGGAATTCTGCCGCCGTCGGCGCAGCAACAAGGTAGCCACCACTAGGAAACATTTGGCCGCCCGTGCATTGTCAGCCGGGTGGCCAAGTTTGCGATGCCGTCTCCTTAGAATTCGTAGCGCAACGCGAACTGCATTACTCGAGGCTGCGTCAGTAGGCTCGAATACGTGCCGAACTGAGCCGGGGGCTGCTCGATTGACGTGAGCTGCGAGCCGACTCCCTGCGCGTTAAAGCGCACCTGGTTCAGAACGTTGAATACGCCCCAGGTAAATTCCAGGCTCTGACCCTCAAACATCTTCCATTTTTTCGTCAGGCTCAAGTCGAGCTCGGCGTAACCCTGCCCGCGCAAAACGTTGCGCGAAGCGCCGCTCCCCGGAAAAGGAATGATGAACTGCGACTGGGCCGCGGCCGGATCAGAGAAGATCGTGACTGAGCCGTTGGGATGTCGATACACGCCCGTGTGCGGCTTCGGTCCGACAAGCTGGGCGAGTCCGGTGTACTGCCAGTTGGTGGGCCAGTTTTGGCCGACGTCGACACTGAATGGGAAGCCGGAAGTCCAACGGCCAATACCGCGGAGTTGCCATCCGCCAATCACGGCTTCCGTCGCTCCGTTGGCATCGGATGCAATGTGGTGTCCTCTGCCGAACGGAAGTTGAATCGCCCAATCCGCATTGAGCTGATGCGTCAGATCGAAGTCTGAAACAGATCGCTGCGAGTTGGGGTTGAAATCATTCTCCAGGCGGCTGCCGACAAGGCCGATGTTCTGATATCCCACCAGCGCGAAGCCCACGCGAGACGCGGTCGATGTTTGATCAATGGACTTCGAGTAAGTGTAGTTGAGATCAAACTGAATGCCGTTGGAAAACAGTTTGCGAACGCTGGCTTGCAGAGCGTTGTAGTTCGCATCGCCGACGGAACTCCAGGCAAAGGCGGAGAACGCCTGGTTGTTGAGATACTTGCCCTGGCCGGTGCCCATTAAACCTAAGGGGCCGTTGAAGAAGATCGGAAAGTTTCCGCCGGGCGCCGTTTCCTGAAGGTCGCCGTAGAGATCGATGTCGGCGAGTCCCACGATTTCATTGCCGACATAGGCGCAGTTTGGGTTGTAGTAGACATCAAAGACGGCTTGCATCAGGCCTGCGCTGCCCGGAGTAATGGTGCCACCGCAGAGACTGCTGTAGCCAGTAGCTCCGTTGGTCAGACCCGGCAGGACGTTGTGCCAATAGGCGGCTGTAGGCCCAACCAGGCTGTCGGTAATTTGGCTTGTGGTGTAACCCTGGCGTGCAAGGGCGGAAATTCGGGAGGCAGCCTTGTAGTAATCGATTCCACTTTGCGGATCGACGATGTCGAGTGGCTGATTGAGGTCGCGTTGGGTGAGCAAACGTCCGCCGAAACGGCCGACGTAAGACAACTGCACCGAGAGCCGGTGCGGCAATTCACGTCCGATGGACAAATCGACAACATACGAATGGGGCGTCTTGAGCGTGTTGTCCATGGCCCAAAGGTTGGCTTCGGAATTGAGTCCAATCGATTGCTGTGCGGACCAAACTGGAGCAGGCGGAAGAAGATTGGGACTTGTCGGGATCGCATTCGGGCCATACACCTGCGAGACGCGAGGAAGATCTTTGACATCGTCGATTCCCGCCTGGCAGCAAACGTTCTGCAAGGTGTAAGAGAATCCCCCCGGTGCGAATTGATCGAGAGAGGAAATGAGCTGGAATCCGGCGCGATCGAAGACGTCGCTGAAGCCGCCGCGGATCACGGTTTTGTCGTCGCCGCCGAAGAGCTTTCTGCCCAGGCTGCTCGAGGGACGAAGCGAGTAGGCGATTGAGATGCGAGGAGCAAAATTGTTCTTGCTCAGGGAGTAAAAGCCCGGGGCATGGTTAGCCGGGCCTCCCGGAATGAACGTGATCGAATTCTCTGAGGTGTATCCGAGTCCCTTCTTCATGTTCGCCACGTTGGTCGCGAACTGTTTCCCCAGGCTGAATTGCGAAGCGACCTGCAGGCCGTTGGTTTCGTACGGTGGCGGAAAGAGTGACCAGCGCACACCATAGGTGATGGTCAGGTTCGGTTTCACGCGCCACGCATCCTGCGCGTAGATTTCGTACCAGTTGAGCGCGTAATTGCGCTTCATCGGAGCGCCGGGCGAAAGCAGGTTGCCGGACTTGTCGTAGTTGTACTGGCCCACGAAGTCCGAGACCATGCCGAGCAGGCCGATAATCGGGCGATCGTAACCGGACTTGAAGGAGAGATCGACACCAGGAAAGCCATGGCTGGCGGGATCCATCGGGGTGCCGGTATCGGCGATACCCGTGGGCGACATCCAGCTCGATGTGCCGAGCGTGTAGTTATTGGAATGCAGATAGCTGACGCGCGGGTCGCGGGCGATGCCGATGTTGCCGCCGAACTGCAGAGAGTGCGTGCCTTTGGTCCAGGAGAAGTCATCGACCAGATTATGGACCGGGAGTTGGAAATTTTGGCTGTACGCGAAGCCTTGATCCAGGCCGATGAACGTGTTCCACGGCACGTTGGTGTTGCCAATGATACCCAGGCTCTCGCGAGTGAATCCGTAGTGGAAATTGTTAACCATGGCAGCGTTGATGACCGAGGTGTAGCCGACAGCGAAGCCCTTGCTGTGGTCATCAGCGATCGACTCTGGGCCAGTACCGGGCAGGAACGGTTCGTTCAACGTGTGGATGTTTTGTAAGTTGCCTCGCCAGAACAGAGTGTGTTTGCCGCCGTTATCGAGGTGATAGTCGAGGCGAGCGACGAATGCATTGTTGTCTGAACTGATTGGAGCGCGGAAGCGGTAGCCGGAATAGTTAAAGCCATCACCGCTCGAGAAGTCGTTCGTGACCAGGTTCCCGAATGTTTGATTGAAATAGGTTCGCATCACCTGACTTGGGCCTGGAGTGCTTGTATTGGGATCCATGCTGGTGATGTCCTGCGGGCTGAGTCCCCAATACCCTGCGGGGACGGGATAGGAGTTCAGATTGTTGTACCCGTACACGCTGCCGCCCGGGCAAGCTTGCGTGTTGAGAGCCGGGGGGTTGGTTTCAGTGCAGAGGTAGCGAATCGCGCCATCGCGCATGGCGACGGTGGGAATCGCGCGCACGATGCTGTGCTCCTCGCGCTGGCGAGTGCCCTCGTAGTTCGCGAAGAAGAAAAGCCGGTCTTTTCGTACCGGACCGCCAACCGAGGCGCCAAAGATGTTCCGATTCAGCTTGGGCGGTTTGTTGGGCTCGCCGTCGAGGAGTTCGGCCGTCTTGACCAGGTAGTCGTTTGCGCTGGTGAAGGTGTTGCGCAGATATTCGTATGCTGATCCGTGAAATCTGTTGGTGCCGCTTTTTGTAACGAGTGCGACTTGAGCTCCGGAACCTTGGCCTTGATCGGCGCCATAGTTGGTGGTGGTGACGCGAAATTCCTGAACGGAATCAAGAGGAACCGGGACGACGGACTTGAAGGCGTATCCCTTGGCCTGGTCGTTTACGTCGACACCATCGAGGGTGATGTTGCTCTGGTCGCTGCGGGCGCCGTTGACCGCGCCGTTGCGAGTGTCCTGATCGTAATCGATGTCGGTGCGATTTCCCGTGTACGCGACGCCCGCCTGCAGGCTGAGCAAGTCGGGAACGTTGCGGCCTTCCAGGGGAATTTCCTTGACCTGGGTTTCATCAAAGGAGTTGCCGATGGAAGCGTCGACCAGGTTGAGGGCCGGCTGCTCGGTCGTCACGTCGATCGTTTCGGTGACACCGCCGACCTTGAGCTGCGCGTTGATGGTGGCTGGAGTGTTGACCAGAAGCTGGATGCCTGCGATTTGAGAGCGCTGGAATCCCTTCGCCGTGATTGTGAGCGTGTAGGTGCCGGGCGGAACGAACAAGAACTGATATTCGCCCTGATCGCTCGTCGCGGTAGTTCTCTCCGTCTTCGACTCGGGGCTGGCGAGGACGACTTGAGCTCCGGAGATGGTGCCACCGCTGGCGTCGCTGATGGTGCCGCGCAGAGATGTGGATGATTGGCCCGCAGCGAGCAGGGCGGCCAGTGCCAGAAAAGCAAGGGTGAGGCTGACCCATCGAATATTAGGCGACACGGGCAAACCACAGGAGACAAAGGACAACGAGCGCCTTCCGTTCATAGACATCACCTGTTGATTTCTGAACTAAGAAGCCCCAGAGAACATTACTAGAATTGCGGAAGGTTACGTCTGGGCGGTTGGCGCTGTCAAGAAGGAAAATTCAATCGTCCGGATCGGCGAAGTTGCTGATTCAAATGGAATAACTGCTTGCAGCGTTCTGGCGGGGGCTACTTGATCTGAACCAGTTCGTGGGTTGGCTCTGGCGTCGAAATCGGGGGAGCGGGATGTTGGGGCGCTCTCCAGGAATCGAAGATCGAAACCTGGTGCACGCAGGAGACGGTGCAGTGCGGGGCGCAGGACTTCTCGGTGAGATATTCGCGGCGAAGATCCTCTCGTGTGTAGTTCTCGAGGGGAGTGCCGGGATATCCGCGCTGCTGGGAGCAGTAGTGCACCAGGCCATTCTCGCAAATGTAGAGGTAGCGAGCGCCAGCCCGGCAGCGCCAATCGTTGGGGACACCCTTGGCGATGTTGTCCTGAAATGCGTTGACACGCGTGAAGCTGCTTTTCTCGAGCGCCTGCATCTCGTGATAGATGCGGCGCTCTTCTTCGCCGAGCGGCTGGAGTTGCCCGCTGCCGTCGTGAATGATCCCGATGGTTGACGTGAAGCCGAGTTCGACGGCGCGCTTGCCGATGACGAGGGCGTCTTGTGGATGAGCGATGCCTCCGCCGACTACGGAGTTGATGTTCACGTGGAAGTCGGCGTGTTCAGCGAGCAGCTGCAATTTTCTGTCGAGAACTTTCAGACTCTTCTTGGAGACTTCGTCGGGATTAACGTTGTCGATCGAGATCTGCAGCCATTCCAGGCCGGCGCGGTTGAGGCGTTGGATACGCTCGGCGACCAGAAGGTATCCGTTTGTGATCAGCCCTGCGATCATGCCGTTCGCCCGGATGCGGCGAATCACGTCGTCGAGTTCGGGATGCATGAGCGGCTCGCCTCCTGAAATGGTGACGACGGCAGTCCCGAGAGCGCCGAGCTTGTCGATGCGGCGGTACATCTCGTCGATCGGTACAGGCTTGGAGAAATCGTCAAACTCGTTGCAGTAGGTGCAGGCCAGGTTGCAGCGGCGCATAGGAATGATGTGCGCCAGGAGCGGGTGGTCGGGGGACGCGAGCGCCCGCACGGCCATTTTGGCGCCGCGTAAGTTGCGGTGGAGGGCGAGGGCCTTGCGCCGAAGCGATGTGAGTATGGATGACACGATGGTGATTAATCACTATTACAACATATGAAGAGGTGGTATGGCGGGATGGTGCAGCGTTTGGTCGATTCCGCGGGCTGGACGGTAACGCTACTCGATCAACTTGCGCGAGGTTTCGTCGTTCAGCCAAAGCTCGTGCCCCGCGTGCTGTAATCCCGCGATGGCTGCTCCGGCCCACTCTTCCTGAATTAGTACGTAATCGGTGTCGTAGGTTGACACGGCGAATATCGGAATTCCGTTTGTCGAGAGCGGTTCGATAAACGACAGGAGGACGCCGGTCATCGAAAACGGGAACGGTCCTTCGAGTTTGAGACAAATCCAACGATGGGGCGAGTGGACCTCGGGCGGAAGATTTTCAGTGGGGCACACGAGTGAAAGTTCGTCGGTGGTGCGGGTGATGGAATTGAACTCGCCTTTTGTTGCCCAAATGGGGATGGGAGAGTCTGAGGCCAGGCGCACGATGGCGTAAGGACCGGGGAGTCGGCGGAACTTGAGTCGATGGCGCTGCGGAGGGCGATCATCGTCGTGAATGACGGCCATTTTTCTCATGCTCGACTGGAGGAGGTGCCGCCGAGCTTTGCTCGGCTGGACAGCCGAGGGCGGCTGTCCCCACATGCTCTTAGCCTTCCACTGCTTTTCTCACCGCTGCCCGTGCCAATAGACGGGTCGAATCCAGAGTAGGGAGCGGCGACGACTCCGGGCTTACGAGCAATGGAATCTCCGTGCATCCCAGGACGACGGCGTCGCAGCCCTCGTCTTTCATGCTACGAATTACTTCGACATGGTACGCCAGCGAGCGAGGAAGAAACTGTCCGTTGACCAATTCGTCGAAGATGATTTGATTGATGCGCTCACGCTGCTCGGACATGGGAACGCGATGCTCGATGCCTGCGCCTTTCAACGCGTCGCGATAAACGGGCCCTTCCATGAGATAACGAGTGCCCAGCACAGCGAGGCGCTTGAATTTTCTGGCATGGGCCTCGCGGGCGACTTCGCGAGCAATATGCAGCCATGGGCGCGGCGAACGGTGCTCGACGAGATCGAAGGCCTGGTGAATGGTGTTGTCTGGGCAAATCAAAAAATCAGCGCCAGCTCTTGCCAGCTTCGCGGCGGACGACAACATCAGCTCGGCGACGCCCGCCCAGTCGTTGCGGTCGATGCACTTCATGTACTGAGCCAGAGAATGAGAGTGCAGCGATACCTCGGGATGGTCGTGACGGCCCAGCATCTGTGAGCCTTCGAGCGAGATGGTGCGGTAGCAGAGTGCGGCTCCTTCGGTGCTGCAAGCGACGATGCCGATGTGTAACACCAGTTCTCAGTTCTCAGCGTTGAGCAGGAATTATGAAGTGCTATTGTTTCGATGCTGGGTTAACGCGTACGGGCTGGCATCACGGTAACGCTTCTCGAATTCGTCGCGCGTGCAAATCGTCTTAACGTCGAAGACGCGATCGATGGCTAGAATTCCATCCAGGTGATCGATCTCGTGCTGCAGTAACTCGGCGAGGTTTCGGTCGTCGCCCGCCTCGAATTCCAGAGTTTCCCCTTCGAGATTCTGATAGCGAACTGTGATCCGGCTGCGCCGTTCGACCTGCATGAAGATCGAGAGGAAGCTCAGGCAGGCGTCCCAGACGACGATCTTCTGTTCGCTGGCCTCGATGATTTCCGGATTGATCAACGGCCACGGCTCTACCCCTGGAAGTTTGAGGAAGATTACTCGCTGCAATCCGCCAATCTGAGGGGCTGCGATGCCGCGTCCGTAACCCGTGGTGGCGCGCCAGTGAGCCAGAGTGTCAGCGAGATCGCGCACCAGTTCACGGACCTCCTCCCCGGAGGGGTCTGAAACCTTCTTGCATTTTTCTCGCAAGAGCGGGTTGCCGAGTTGGAGGACTTGGCGGATGGGCATTTGTCGCGATCAGTCTTCCGTCCCCAATATTAATTTCATCTTGCAGCAGCCGCGTCAAACAAGCTGAGCAGCTCAAGTTTCTTCTCCGGCGGAAGGAACGAGGCTTCGAAAGAGTTGCGAGCCAGTTCCCGCAGGTGCTCGTCCGTAAAGCCGAAGGTCTCCTGTGCCAGTTGATATTCGCGGGCCAGCGTGGTGCCGAATAGCGCCGGATCGTCTGTGTTCAGCGTGATCATTAGACCCTGGTCGAAGTAGCTTTTCGCCGGATGCTCGGCAATCGACTTGCAGACGCCGGTCCGAACGTTACTGGTTAGACAGATTTCGACAGGAATCTGCCGGTAGGCGAGCTCTTCGATCAGATCGGGATCCTGTGCCGCCGTGAACCCGTGACCAATGCGTTCGGCGTGAAGGTTGAGGGCTCCCCAGATCGACTCGGGGGAAGCGGTCTCGCCGGCATGAGCGGTCAGGCGAAGGGCATGATCCGCAGCATAGGCGTAAACGCCGCGGAACAACTCCGGCGGAGCCTTGACCTCATCGCCTCCGATGCCGATGCCGACCACGTTCCGATCGTTGTAACGTACCGCGAGTTCGAAGACCTTCTGTGCCTCCTCTACGCCGAAGTGACGCGTGGCATCGAAAATCCACAGCAGCGATACTCCGAAATCGCGCGCGCCACGGGCGCGTCCGCGCTCCAGGCCTTCGAAGATCGCGTCGAAATCCTGCTTGCGGTAAAGACAAACTCCGACTGCGACATAAACCTCGGCATGCAGGACGTTCTCTTCTTTAAGGCGTTGCATCAATCGGTAGGTGATGAGTTCGTAGTCGTCCGGGCCCCGCAGGTGCGCACTGACTTCCTTGAATGCCATGAGGAAAGTTTGGAAGTCGGTGTAGTTGTACAGCGACTCGGTCTCGGCGAGAGTGGCGGACTCACCGTGACGCTGGCGCAACTCCAGCAGGGTGGGCGCATCGACCGCGCCCTCCAGGTGGAGATGCAGTTCCGCCTTGGGCAATTGGCGGATAAACGAGTTTGGCGCGTGGGCTTCAGCGGCACTCATGAAATCAGATTGTAGTGTGGGGAGTGGAGATTTGCGAGGGGAGCGCGTGCTCCACCAGGGAGTTAGTCATGAGCGAGGCGCT
>Ga0209698_10001821_pt1 | contig 24473 bp, 24 predicted proteins | sample LitLauG_LLR_2012_FD_187203 | JGI IMG/M metagenome (GOLD analysis project Ga0209698, IMG submission 187203) | Freshwater sediment microbial communities from Pennsylvania, USA - Little Laurel Run_MetaG_LLR_2012 (SPAdes) (version 2) | ecosystem: Environmental > Aquatic > Freshwater > Creek >... | reverse complement strand
GTTGCGGCCGGTTTGCTCGCTGGCGCCCAGGCCGTAGCCCACCAGAAACGCGTCATCGACCAAGAATCCGAAGTAGTCGGGCTGCAGGGAGACGCGCCGAGCCGACTGGCGATCGAGCAGAGTCACCAGTTTTACCGATGCTGCGCCCCGTGCCCGGAGGTCATTCATGAGAAATTCGCTGGTCACCCCAGAATGGACCAAGCCTTCCACCAGCAGAATGTGTTGCCCGCGGATATCGGGCTCGTGGCTGAAGAAGATCTCCATCACGTCGCTGGCGGAGCCGCCCTGGGTGCGCGTGTAGCGCGGCTTGATGAACTGGCAGACGATCGGCATTTCGAGGGCGCGCACCAGGTCGGCTAGAAACATGAACGCGTTTTCCAGCACGGCAAGCACTTGTACGGTCTCGCCTTTGTAGTCGTCGGAAATCTGACGCGCCAATTCTTTGACGCGCTTCTGGATGCGGTCGGTGGTGATGACTTGCCTGAGTTCCTGTTTGGCCAAGGTCAAAGTTCTGTCCCTCCCGGCACATTGCTGAATCTATTCGTCGGTCTCCGCTAGAGGCTTTTCGCTGATCATGAGCGCCGCCCGCCCGGGCTTTGCCGCATATTTCGCTGGCGCCGGAAATCCTCGAAGCCAGAGGATTTCGGCGCCCTGTTCGGCACCCAATAGGATCAACGGCCACAGTTTGCGTTCCGGGCCTGAGACCTGGCGCTCCTGCAACAATTCCTTAATCTTCTTGGGGGATTTCGTATGAGCCGGCCAGAACCGGTCTCCTGCACGCCAGTTCCGCACTCGCAACGGTCCGCGCAAAGAATCTGCATCCAGGAGGTGGTCAGGATTATACCCGCTCTCGGAGCCAACGGGTACGCGCCGGATCTCGATTGCCGACGCGAGTTCGGGGATGACGATCCGGCCGGGGATTGTCAGCTCATAATCGTAATCTTGCGCCGGTTGCTCGACTCGGAGGTCGGGGGTGAGAAAAATCAGTTCGTCGGCTTCGCGCACGAACTTCCAGCCGAGCGGAAGCGAAAACTCTTTGCCTTCCGAATCGTGATCAGCAAGGCGCCGGATTTCCTCCACATGCTTGAATTCGAGCGGAATGCCCGCGTGTTCGCCAATGACCTTGATCAGGCGGCGCTGCACCGCTTCGCTTTCCGTGACAAACCATGCTCGACTGACTGAGGCGTTCATGACGAGCCAAGGGGCGTCGTCAATCTTGGGTTGCAAGGAGTCAGTAGACGGGCCGAGAGGCGCAATGGTGATCAATTCTGATCTGACTGGTTTCCGCGCCCATTCCGGCTCGGACCACTGCACGACCGTCCCATGCCATCCCGAGATTTCATTCTCCCAGTAATCCTCTTCGCCGCGCGCGATGTCGGCGAGATCTGCGAGGTTCTCTGCGACCGCGGGATTGAATTCGTTCTCCAGCACGGGCAGCACAAGCTTCCGCAAACGGTTGCGGGTGAATGCATGATCGGCGTTTGTCGAATCTTCGCGCCAGGGCTGGCCGATGTCTTTGAGATATTGCTCCAGCTCGCGGCGGCGAATGGCGAGCAGCGGTCGGACGATCTCGCCGCAGAGTTCGCCATCGTCGTCCTCGACCGGCAGGCGCGGATAGATGCCGCCCAGCCCGCGCATCCCCGCCCCGCGAATCAACCGCATGAGCACGGTTTCGGCCTGATCGTCGAGCGTGTGGCCGGTCACGATTTTGTCGAAACGGGCTGGCTTTGGAAGGGCGCGGCTTTCAGCCGAGCTGTGGAAGACCGACGCTTCAGCGCCGCGTAGAAGAGGCTCTCCTGACCCGGGCTTTAGCCCCTGGGTCTCGCCTTTGGGTGGCGCAGCGCTTTGAGCGCTGCGATCTTCGACCTCGCCATGAACTTGGGCTTCAGCCCCCGAGGGATTCTCCTCGCCCAAGAGATAGCGAAAGAACCCATACCGCAACTCGCGCGCGGCCGTCTCTACGCTGAGGTTTTCCTCCCGCGCACGCCCCGCGACATCGTCGCGATCAACCTGAAATTCCAGATCGTGTGCGCGAGCCAGCTCCGAGACGAAAGCCTCATCGGCATCTGAATCCGCCCCGCGCAGCTTGTGATTGAAATGAACAACCGAAAGAACGATGCCAAGCTCGCCCCGCAACTCGATTAGCAGCCGAAGCAGCGCAACCGAATCAATCCCGCCAGAAACGGCCACGCCGACGCGGTCCCCGGCCCGTAGCAGTTCCTGCCGCCGAATGTGCCAAAGCACGCGCTCCACCAGTGGGTGCACGGAAACATGGTACATCCACGGCGCTTCAGTTCCTGATCCAGTAGAAAGCGGCGGCTGGCCGCATTATGATTTACATTGATGGTCCCGCACCTCGAAACCCCACGCCTTCTGCTGCAGCCTCTGGAGCTTGCAGATGCGTCCCAGACACAGCTTCTGTTTCCACACTGGGAGATCGTCCGTCATCTATCGAAGACTGTGCCTTGGCCCTATCCGCCAGATGGAGCACATACCTACTACCGGGACGTCGCTCTCCCGGCGATGGAGCGCGAAGAACAATGGCACTGGACGCTGCGACTGAAGACCGAGCCCGGGCGGCTGATCGGCAGCATATCGCTGATCAAGAACGGACCCATCAATCGTGGATTCTGGTTGGGACTCCCCTGGCACCGCCAAGGCCTGATGACGGAGGCGTGCGAAGCCGTCACCGACTTCTGGTTCAACACTCTCAAGTTCAAGATACTGCGTGCTCCGAAGGCAGTGGAGAACACTGCATCGCGCCGGATCTCAGAACGAAGCGGCATGCGCCTGGTGGTGACCGAAGAACACGAGTATGTGTCCGGCCGCCTGCCTGCCGAAGTCTGGGAGATTACCGCGGAAGAATGGAACGCCCGGAGACAGGCGGAGCCAGTCTGACAGACTGAGCAGCGCCGCTTACAGCCCCGCGCTCTTCTCCGCGATCAGTTTCTTGATCTTCTCCACGAACTCCGTGGTCGCCATGTCAGTCGTCTTCTCCTGGCCGCGCGTGCGGACGTTCACCTTGCCTGCCTCGGCTTCTTTATCTCCGACCACGAGCAGGAACGGCACCTTCTGCATAGCATGCTCGCGGATTTTGGCGTTCATCTTCTCGTTGCGCGCATCGACCTCGACGCGCACGCCCGCGGCCTTGAGCTGATCCGCAACTTTGTTCGCGTACTCCCCGTGCCGCTCGGCGATCGGAATCATCACCGCCTGCACCGGCGACAGCCATACCGGAAACGCTCCCGCATAGTGCTCGATGAGTACGCCGAAGAAGCGCTCGACCGATCCATACAGCGCGCGGTGCACCATGACCGGCTGCTTGCGCGATCCGTCTTCGGCGACATATTCGAGGCCGAAGCGCTGCGGCAGGTTGAAGTCGAACTGCACGGTCGAAAGCTGCCACAGGCGGCCGATCGCGTCGACCAGCTTGATGTCAATTTTCGGGCCGTAGAACGCGGCCTCGCCCGGGATGGTTTTGTACTCGATGCCGCGCGCCTTCAGCACTTTTTCAAGCGATTGCGTGGCGTGGTTCCACTGCTCCTCGCTGCCGACGAAATTCTTGCGGTCATCCGGATTCCACGTCGAAAGCTCGGTCTGGAATTTGTCGAAGCCGAAATCTTTCAGAACATCGAGCGCGAACTCGAGGCAGGCCGCAATTTCGCCTTCAATCTGCTCGGGCGTGCAGAAGATGTGGGCATCGTCCTGGGTGAAGCCGCGCACGCGCATCAGGCCGTGCATCACGCCCGAACGCTCGTAGCGATACACCGTGCCCAATTCGCCCAGCCGCACCGGAAGGTCGCGATAGGACTTCAGCGAATCTTTATAAATCAGGATGTGGCCCGGGCAATTCATCGGCTTCAGGCGATACTCGGCGTCGTCCAGCTCCATCGCGTCGAACATGTTCTGCGAGTAGTAGCCCTCGTGTCCCGAGGTATAGAACAGCTGCCGCCGCGCCACGTGCGGCGTGTACACCAGCGAGTAGCCACGCTTGATGTACTCCTCCCGCATCCAGTCTTCCATCTGTTTGCGGATGATCCCGCCCTTGGGATGCCAGAAAATCAGCCCCGGCCCGGCTAATTCCTGAATCGAGAACAGATCGAGCTGCTGGCCGATCACGCGGTGGTCACGCTTCTTGGTCTCCTCGACGTGCTTCAGATAATCTTCGAGGTCTTTCTTCGAAAAGAATGAAGTCCCGTAAATGCGCTGCAGTTGCGGATTCTTCTCGTCGCCCAGCCAGTAGGCACCGGCAATGTTGAGCAGCTTGAACGCCTTGATCTTGCCGGTCGACGGCACATGCGGGCCGCGGCAGAAGTCGGTGAATTTTCCCGTGCGATAAATCGAAATTTTTTCATCGGGCTTGGTGAACTGCTCGATGAAATGGCACTTCATGAAGTCGCCTTCTTTTTTGAACTCGGCCAGTCCCTGGTCGCGGGGCAGAAATTCGCGCGCGTACGGAATATTCTGCTGCACCAGCTCCTGCATCTTCTTTTCGATCTTCTCCAGATCATCGGGCGTGAACGGAGTCTCGCGGTAGAAGTCGTAGAAAAATCCACTCTCAGTGGAAGGGCCGTGGCCCAGCTTGGTCTCGGGAAAAAGATCGAGCACGGCTGCCGCCAGCAGATGCGCGGACGAATGCCGGTAGACGTCGAGCGCCTCGGGATCCTTGTCGGTAAGAATGCGGAGGTCGGTATCTTTTTCGAGGGGACGGGTGAGGTCGATCAAATCGCCGTTGGTTTTCGCAGCCAAAGCCGCATCGGCCAACCGGGGGCTGATCGATTTCGCAATGTCGAGCGCAGTCGTGCCTTTTGGCACTTCCTTGTCGCTCCCATCCGGGAACTTAATATGGATGTTGTCTGCCATAAGAGGACCTGCCAGGGAACTGAATCTTTCAGTTTAGAGAAGCGCGCAGGGAGGGTCAAACCCATAGCGGGGTGAGGAAGCCGCAGTCAAACAGTCTGCATGCCGCGGCGTTGCTCCACGGGCTTTGGATGTATGATGCGGAATTTGACCCGGAAAGGAAGCGGACAGGAATGAGTTCCAGAAATGCGGCAATCGCTGGCCTGTATCTTATGCTGCTCGCCGGACTGGCCAGTCGCGCGTACTTCTATTCACAATACGACCTGGACATGATGGGGTACATCGGCAATGCTCTCGCAATCAGCGGCGCCAGCGTTCGCGAAATTCACGATACCGCGTATCGTGCGTTGTCGGCCGAGGTGCCTGGGCCTCTACAGGACCACCTGCTGGGCCGGGACGCTCCCGTGGGCATGCCGGATTCGCGCCAGGACCGTTCCGTCAATCCCTATCACTACGCGGAATACTTGCCCTGCTTCGCAATTCGTCCCATCTACAACGAACTCATCTATTTGCTGCATTTCAGGCTGGGAGTGGGTCTGGTGCGTTCCACGATTGTGATTCCCGTGCTCTCCTACTGGCTCACGGGAGCATTGATATTTTTTTGGCTCTCCTCTTATTTGGGTTTCGCACGAGCTGCTGCCGGATCGCTATTGCTGATGCTGGCGCCGCCCATTCTCGGGCTGGCGCGCTTTAACGGGCCGGATGCCTTAGCCTGCCTGACAGTTTTATCGGCCATTTATCTGATATTTGAGCGCAACTCTCTGTTCTGGGGACTTACGCTATTGCTGCTCGCAATCTACGTACGTACCGACAACGTGCTGATGGCCATAGCGGTACTCGCTTACGCCTCACTCGTGACCAGGCAGCTGGAGAAAAAATACGCGGCTATCCTTGCTTTGCTCGGCGTAACTTCCGTCGCCATCATCAATCATTTCGCCGGCGATTACGGAATCCGTATGCTCTACTACCGGAGCTTCATTGCAGTGCCGATCGCGCCAGGCGAGATGGTGGCGCAATTCGGCATGATCGATTATCTTCGCGCCTTTCGCATCGCAGTCTCCCAGACCGTGAACAGCTATTTTCCGCTGTTCGCACTCATGGGTGTTGTTGGGTACTTGGGGCGTAAGACCGGCACGAATGCGATCCTGGCGGCTTTGAACACCTTTTATGTTGCTGCGCACTTTGTTCTATTTCCCTCAGGTCAGGAGCGATTTTGGGGGCCGTTTTACATCGGAAGCGGCATGATGATGGCCATCGCGGCTTGCGGCGATCGCCAGAAAACTTCGGCACCGAGCCCCGAGCCGGCAGAGAACCGATTCCCCAGCTAAGCCATTTCTCAGACTTCTCACCGCGGCCCCACCCAAGGTAACCCGGACGAACTTCCTACATCTGCCGATAACCACTGGGAATGGCTACGCGTTTGTCCGGCAACTAGGAGAGCTTCTGTGCAAAGCATCAGGATCAGTAGATTTCGCCTGACGCGGCTTCCGCTTGCGGTGGCGGTCCTTTGCGGTTTCGGATGGGGACAGACAGCCCTGTCCGATCAAGAGACCATTTCGCAACTGGCGCAGCAGATTAAAGAACTGCAGCAGCACGATCGGGAGTTGGAGGCACGCATACAGATTCTTGAGGCAAGCCGGAGACCCGATTTGGCACAAACCCAGGTTGCATCCAGCGCCGAAAATTCGCCCGCACCGGAGGCCCAACCGGCCACGCCTCCGCCTGCTGCACCTGCAACATCGTCGGACATGCACATTCTTGGCGGCATCCACTGGCGGGGCTTCGCCGAAGTCGACTACAGAGTGCTGGACCAGCGCGCGCCGGAGACTTCCACGTACGGATTCGTTCCAGGATCCGCGGGAAACTTCTACACGGGCGACTTTGACCTCTTCCTCAGCTCAAGGCTTTCCGACAAGACCAGCGTTCTGTCTGAAATTGATTTTGAGGAACGCGACGCCCAGAAGTTCACCGTCGATCTGCGGCGCATGCTGCTCAAGTACGACGTCAACGACCACCTCCGGCTTGCTTTAGGCCGGTATCAAATCAGCAATGGATATTACAACTGGGCCTTCCGTAGCGCGTCCTGGTTGCAGACTACGGCCGACCGGCCGCTGGTGATGGAGTTTGCCAATGAAGGAGGGCTTCTTCCCACGCAAGCGGTAGGCGTATCTGTAACGGGAAGCATTCCGTCGGGCAAGCTCGGACTTAACTATGTCGCCGAGTACGGCTCCTCGGACACCATCCGGCCCGACATCAGCGGCACGGGTTTGCTCAACGACCAGAATAATAGCAACCACATCAACGCGGGCTTGTTCCTGCGTCCGGACGCCGTCCCTGGACTGCAAATCGGTGGCTCGTTCTATCACGATCAAATCAGCGATTTAGTGTCGCCCGCGAATCCCGCTATTACGACGATCAGTGTCCCGGTTTATCCCGCCTCGGCGCGTATTAACCAGACCATTGTGAACGGTCATGTCGTGTACCTATCGAAGGGAATCGAGTTGCTGAGCGAAGGCTTTTTGATTCGCCACGCCCTCATCGGGACCAGCAGTGTCTTCAATACTCCCGCCTTCTACTCGCAAATTTCGAAAAAAATTGGCCCGTTCCGCCCCTTCTTTCGATACCAGTATGTCAACGCGAGCGAAAACAACTCTATCTATGACGATGTCGGCCTGCGGTATGGTCCGTCCTTCGGGGCTCGCTATGACGTGACTGATTCCATCGCGTTCAAGGCCCAACTCGATCACACGGTCCGCCGGGGGCTGCCGGATCTGAATGGATTGCATCTGCAGCTTTCGGGAGCTTTTTGAGCCTACGCCCATGAATCGAAAATTAACCGTCGCCTTGCTCCTTTCCTCCCTCTCCGCATTGCTTTCGGTTGGCGCGGCCCATGCTCAGACCACAGACATCGCGGTGATCGTACATCCCAGCAACGCCGTCGCGAACATCAGTTCGGCCGACCTGCGAAAAATCTTCGCGGGCCAGAAACACTCCTGGCCCGGCGGAATTCCCATCAAGGTCATCGTGCGAGGTCCGGGATGCCACGAACGGCTGGTCCTGTTAAAACTGCTCGGCATATCCGAATCCGAGTACAAGCAGTATTGGAGCGCTCAGGTCTTCCGGGGTGAAGCGGATGCCGAGCCGGTGGCCGTCCCTTCCTTTGGAATGACCAAAGAAGCGGTGCTCGCGCTTCCCGGTTCCATCAGTCTGGTGGAATCTCAGAGCGTGAAGCCCGGAATGAACATGAAAATCGTGAAAGTGGATGGACGCCTGCCGGGCGAACCCGGTTACCCGCTGCACTGAAGATCAAGCAGAAAGACGGGGCGGTCGTTTCACCGCCCCTCCGACCAAAGCTTCTAACTCACATCTTTGACGTGCGTGGCGAGGTACCACTTGTTACCGAACGCATCCTTCACGGCAGCGGTGCGATCGCCGTAGGGCTGGTCGGTTGGCTCCTGGAACGAGACGCCACCCGCCGCCACCGCTTGCCGATGGGCGTCGTCCACGTTCGGCACGTAGAGGTAGAACATGGCCTCCATCGGCTCGTACTTGCCGTGAGCCTCGCCCATTTCGATGATGGAGTCGGCGATGCGAATCACGGCGTGATTGATCACTCCGTTGGGCGAGGCGTACTTCGCTACTTCTTCCGCACCGAAGGCGCGCTTCAGGAAATTGATCAGCGGCTCGGCGCGCAGCGGATGCAGGTACGGATTCACCGTGTGCAGGCCGCCAGGCACGTAGCTCTCGCCCTGGTGCGTGGCGATGTACCAGAGGTTGCCCGCCTGATCTCTAATGCTGGCGGAGCGTTCGCCGTACTCCTGATCGCGGGGCTCGTCGATCGAGGTCGCGCCCGCGGCCAGCGCTTGTTTGTAAACGGCGTCGGCGTCTTTCACATAGATGTGCAGGGCGTTCGGCTGCAGCGTGCCGGGAAACTTCTTGCCGGGAATACCACCGCCCATCATCACGATGGAGTCGCCGATGCGCACTTCGCCGTGAACGCCCGTGGGCATCACCGCTCGCAGCAGCTCTTCGGCACCGAAGGCGGACTTCGCGAAATCGAGCAGCGAGAGGCCGTCTGCGGCGACAAGGTACGGCGTCACTCGGCGGAAGCCGGGGCGAATCGGGTTCACCGCGGGAGCCTTCTCGCCAAGCTGGCCGCCCTCGGGGCCATGGGTCAGCCCGCGCATTCGGCGGTGCATCTCCTCGGCCGACATCTCCTCTTTCACGGTGAACACGCCCCACGAATAGCCGAACGGATCCTCGAGCGTGGCATCGCGGTGTCCGTAGAACTGGTCCCTGGGCTCGCGCACCAGCTTCATGCCGGCGGCTACGGCGTGTTCGGCAAAGGCATCTACATCCGCAACCTGGACGGAAATCGAAATCGGCGATGCCCCCAGCGTCTCGGCGCTGAAGCGGCCTCCCTCGGGCCATTCGCCGGTGATATCGACGGCCGAATCGCCGATCATGAGCTCGGCGTGCGGGATTTGCCCTCCGACCTCGAAGCGGAAAGTCTCTTTCGCACCCAAAGCTTGCTTGTAGAACTCGATTGCTTTGGCGGGATCCCGGAACGCTAATCTTGGAGTTGCAGTCACGCGAGTGGATGCAACGGGTTCGGTAACGGTAGGCATGCGTTTCCCTCTCTGTAGTTCGGATTTCAATCGTGCCTTGAAGCTCTCTCTCGGCAGATTGCGCATTTCCGCCGCGAGGCGTACCAAGGGCTCGATCTCAGCCGACGCCTTGCCAACCTTCCCGTCGTTGCGGGCCATCATGGCATCGACGGCCTGGTTGAGTTGCTCGATCTTCTTCTGGTCCGGCTTCTTCGGATCAAACCGGTTGGGGCCGCCGTTTCCCGGTAGAGAGCGCTTAGGCATCGGCACCCTCCATGCGCGCCCGCAAGGTCGTCAGGGCGCGGAATTGTAGTTGCTTGACAGCTCCTTCAGTCTTGCGAATTTCGCTGGCCACTTCCTTGATGCTCTTCTCTTCTACGAACCGCAGCACCACCACTCGCTTTTGCTCGGCGGGAAGCGTTTCAACCAGGCGGAATAAAGTCGCCCGCCGCTCGACTTCTTCAATCTCGCCCGCGCTCGCCTGCGCCAACTCGATCTGCGTCTCGTCCTTCACTTCCCGCCCCGAGCGCTGCCAGCGATCGGCGATCAGGTTGGCCGCGATCCGGAACAGCCATGCAGCGAACGGAATCCCGCGCCACTCAAATCGTTTCAGATTGGCCAGCGCTTGGTGAAAAGTTTCCGCGGTCAAGTCTTCTGTCTCGGCGCGGTCCTGCACTCGTTTCACGATGTAAGCGTAGACGCGCTCGAAGTTGAGTTCGTAAAGGTCGGCAAAGCGGGCGGGATCCAGCTGCGCAGCTTCGATCAGAAGCCGCTCGTCCGCTTCTTTTTTCAGAGCCTTCAACGAATTCTCCGCGGTTTGACCTTACGTATGGATAAACGGACGGAAACGGGAAAGGTTACGCCGGAATCTCTGGGCGCCTGCGATCTTCGTAATAGAGATCTTCCAAGGCCGACTGCACCTTCTTGGAGAGCGCCTCCAAGTCGCGCCCTGTCAATCCCTCCGTCGAGATTGGTTCGCCCACGCGCATCTCCAGCGGACGGCATTTGATGTGATAAGTATTCATGGGCAGCAATTCATAGGTGCCGACCAGCGCTACCGGAACCACATCGACCTGCGCCTTGATCGCCAGAAAAAATGCCCCCGGCAGAAAGGGCTTGATCTCGCCATCCGGTGTGCGGCCGCCCTCGGGGAAGATGACCAGCGGCATTCCCGCCTTCAATGACTTCAACGCCGCCCGGATGCTCCCCACCGAGCGCGCCGGATTCTGCTGGTCAATGCAGATCTGCCCCGAGCGCTTCAATTGCCATCCGACCACGGGATACGCCAGCAACTCTTTCTTGAAGGCGATGCGGAATTGAAAAGGCAGATAGACATAGAGCACAGGAATGTCGAGCGCGGAGGCGTGATTGACCGCGTAGACGTGGGGCTTTGAAGTATCGATCTTGTCGAGCCCGGTGACGGTGACGGGCGAAACAATCGTCTTCATGATCAGCCACGACCACGCATAGGAGAACCAGTGCAGGCGACGCCCGCTGCGGTCGAACATTCCGCCCGGCAGGGCGAGCAAGCCCAAAGCGAGCGTGTAAAACCAGATGAGGGGATCGAGGATGAAATACGACCGCATCCGGCTCAGCCAGCCGTATTCGCGGCCGGGAATGGTATGGGAACTGCGGCGGGGCGATGGAAGCTCGGCGACGGCCGCGGTCTGCGGCTCGCCGCTCTCTACCTGTTCTACGGATGAATTCACTTCCTGCACATCCTCTATTCTAGGGGAAATCTTCTTTGTGCGAAAACTCGGCGGACCGAGCTCATTTTCTGATTCCGAGAAGCCGCATCGCCTCGCCGACGAGATAGATCGAGCCGGTCACCACGATGACTGAGCGTGGTCCCGCGGCCGCGAGTGCGCGAGCCCGCTCCAGAGCCTGGTTTACGTCCGCGATCTGCTCGATTTCGGTTCCGCTTCGGCTACCCGCCTGCGCAATCTCCTCCGGAGAGGCCGCTCGGGGATTGTCCGGGCGGGTGGCGATCACGCGCTCCGCTGTCGGAAACAGAATGTCAGTCATATCGGAGATTGCCTTATCCCGCATCGCTCCGAAAACGAAAACCAGCGGACGGCCGTCAAAGCCCTCCGAAAGGGCGGAGCGCAGCGCCCACGCTCCCGCCGGATTGTGGGCCACGTCGAGCACGATGTCGGGCCATCCATCGTCAGCGGCGATGACCTGAAACCGCCCCGGCCAGCGCGTCTCGCGAATTCCCCGCTCGATGGATTGCGGAGTTATCGTGCTGAATTCCTGTTTGCGGAGTTCCTCGGCGGCGGCGATGGCCAGCGCTATGTTGCGCAACTGATGCCGCCCCACTAACGGCGTCTCCACAGAGATTTCCGTCCGTCCAAGTTGCAAGGGATAGCGATAGAGCCACGCCGCACCCGCCACACGAAACGCCGTACTCGCCGGCGACACCGGGGGCACGTACTGCGCGGCGCTCACGCCGTTCGCATTCAGGTCGAGAATCGTATTGCCGATTACGTCGTTGGCCTCGGGCTGCTGCGGAAGCGTGACCACCGTGCCACCGGGGCGGATGATTCCAACTTTCTCCCGGGCGATCTCGCCGACCGTGTTGCCCAGAAACTTCTGGTGATCGAGCGAAATATCGGTGATGACGCTGACCAGCGGCTCGACGACATTGGTGGCGTCGAGGCGCCCGCCCATTCCGACTTCGAGCACGGCAATGTCGACGCGTTCGCGGGCGAAGTGGGCGAAGGCTATGGCGGTCATCATCTCGAAAAAACTGGGATGCCAAGGCAGTTCGCCTTGCGTCACGAGACCCTCGGCGATCCGATCGATTTCGCCATGCAGCACCGCGAAATGGTCGTCGCTGATTTCTTCGCCGTTGATGCGGATGCGCTCGTTAATCCGCACCAGGTGCGGTGAGGTGTAGAGGGCAGTCTTAAGCCCGGAAGTCCGCAGGATCGAGGCCAGAGTCGCTGCTGTCGAGCCTTTTCCATTCGTCCCCGCGATCAGCACACTGGGAAAGCCGCGCTCGGGATGATCCATGGCGCGCAGCAACACTCGCATGTGCGCAAGATCGAATTTCTGCGAAGGCATGTTCGCCAGTTCGTGCCCCAGCGCAAACATGCTCGCCACTGCGGTTTCGTAGGACATGGAAAGAAGCTCTCAGCTGTCAGCCATGAGCTGTCAGCTTGAGAAATCTAAGATTACCAGCAGACCGCGTGGGCATAAGGGGTTAGCTGAAAGCTGACGGCTGAGAGCCGACAGCTGCGTCACACCGCCATGAAATCCAGCGCCCGCGCAATGTAGGGCTTCAGTTGCTTGCGGGGAACGACGGCGTCGAGCATGCCGTGCTGTAGGAGGAATTCGCTGCGCTGGAAGCCGGGTGGAAGCTTCTGGCGGATCGTTTGCTCGATCACCCGCGGTCCAGCAAAACCGATCAGCGCGCCGGGTTCGGCGATGTTCAGATCCCCCAGCATGGCGAAGGAAGCGGTGACGCCGCCGGTGGTGGGGTCCGTTAGCAGTGAGATGTAGGGCACGCGAGCTTTGTCCAGGTTCGCCAGCGCCGCCGAGATTTTAGCCAACTGCATCAGGCTGATCACGCCCTCCATCATCCGTGCGCCTCCCGAGGCCGACACAATAATCAGAGGCGTGCGAGTCTGCTCCGCCCGCTCCACCGCCCGCGTAATGGTTTCTCCGACCACCGCCCCCATGCTTCCGCCGATGAAGGCATATTCCATCACACTCGCGATCACCAGGCGGCCGGCCAGTTTGCCTTGCGCGTTGATGACCGCGTCTTTCAGGCCTGTGTCCTTCTGCGCCTGCTTCAGGCGTGAGGAATACGGCTTCAGGTCCACAAACTTCAGCGGGTCGGTCGAGCTCAGGTTGCCGTCGAAGGTTTCGTACTGGCTGTCATCCATCAGGTAGGCGAGCCGGGTGCGGGCGTCGATCCGGAAGTGCTTCTCGCACTTCGGGCAGACGTTCAGGTTCTCTTCCAGATCTTTCTTCCAGATGATCTGCCGGCAGCTCTCACACTTCACCCACAAGCCTTCGGTGCGGACTCGCTTCTCGCCCGAGTTATCGACTTCGCCGGATTCGCGTTTAAACCAAGCCATAACGAAAATTTAGTAATTGGGAAATTTTGTAATTGTGTAATTTGAAAAGCGAGAGCTCAGTCCATTCTTAAATTACTCAATTACCAAATCACACAATTACTCAATCTCAGTATTCGATTCCCCTCTGCGCCATGACGCCTTTCTCGTAGGCATGCTTCACCTGGCGCATTTCCGTCACCGTGTCGGCTACCTCTACGATTGTCGGGTGCGCGTTCCGGCCCGTCAAGATAACATGCACCATCTCTGGTTTGCTCTTTAGGCTCTCCACTACCTTGGCCGGATCGAGCATGCCATAACTGATGGCATAGTTGATCTCATCGAGGATGACCAGATCCCACTCGCCGGACTGGATCGCCCGATCGGCGTCGGCCCAGGCTTCTTCGACCATGCGCACATCTTCCGGATCAGGCTTCTCCGCGCCCACTTTTACGAAGCCCCGTCCCATCTGCTTCATGATGAACTTGTCGCCGAAGGCCAGCACGGCGTCGAGTTCGCCATAGTGCCACGAGCCCTTCAGGAACTGCAGCATGAGCACGCGCATTCCCTGGCCAACCGCTCGCAGCGCGGTACCCATAGCGGCGGTGGTCTTGCCCTTGCCGGGACCGGTGTTCACAATGATCAGCCCACGCCGGATGTCAGACATATCTCTGTCGGAGGTTTGATTCTACTAGAACCCGATTCCCAACCCCCTCCGGGCAGAATTCCACTGCCAGATATGGCATGCTTTAACCATTGTGGGGTGATTTGTTCTCCTGGGGAACTTTTCCACGGAACCTTTGCATCCTAGGGAGCGTAGTTTGCTCAGGCGGATCTCTGCCCCCTCGCAGTTTTCGGAGGTCTCATCGTGATCAACAAGTGGTGCACATTGCTGTTGGCCACCTTGCTAAGTTTGCCGGTGTTTGCTGCCCAGCATGTGCCGGTGCATCCCAGAACGATGGTGGACGCCGGCGATCAGGCCGCGATTCGAGAGATCCTCGACATGGAGCGGCAAGCCCGGGAGGCCAGCCTCCGACGCGACGCCGAGTTTTCACAACGAACGCTCGCCGAGGATTATGTGGCCATCACTCCGCTCGGTCAGGTCACTACGAAGCAAGATACCGTCTCAGCCCGCAAGAGCGGGCAACTCCGCTACGAAGCCCTGAACGTGAGTGACATGGTGGTGCGCGTTTATGGGGATACGGCCGTGGTGACCGCGCGCGCCGAGGTGAAGGGACACCAACTCGGGGAGGACTTCAGCGGTCCCTACCGCTATACGCGCGTTTGGGTGCGCCGCACCGGACACTGGCAGGCGGTCAGCTACCAAGCGACGGTGACTCAGTAATTGAGGTGGCCTGCAAGCGGCGTTAGTCTAAAGTCGATCCGAATGCGGGTTACAATCGATCCCCCTTCGAATCACTCCTCGGAGTGATCAGTGCCCGGTGTGATACGGGTGGCCCTTCAGAATCGTAAACGCCCGGTACACCTGCTCCAGCAGCACTATCCGTGCCAGCTCGTGCGCCAGCGTCATTCTCCCAAGTGAGATTACATGCTGCGCGGCGGCTGTCGTCTCAGGGCTGAATCCGTCGGCTCCGCCGATCGCGAAGACCAGCGGGAGCGGATTGTGGTCCTGGTAGTCGCCTAAGAATTTTGCGAACTGTTCAGAGGTGAATTCCTTGCCCCGCGAATCCATCAACACCAACGAAGCCTTCGCCGCAGATCTAGCGCCAGTTCTCCCGCTCATTTCCAGCAGCGCCGCTTCATCGCGCAGCGAGACTCCCTCCACCGGCACATAGCGGGCAATCCGCTTCAGGTATTCGTCAGTGAGCGCCTGGATCGCAGGCTCTTTGGTTTTGCCGATCCATGCAATCTTGATTTTCACGCTGGCCTACTTCTTGCCCGAAGCCAGAACGACCGATGCTCCGAAGGCGATCTTCGCTCCATCCGAGTAGCGGCGCACAGCATCGTGCACCTCGGCATTGATCTGCGGCCACTTGTCGGCCGGCACGCGGTCAAGCATGGGACGAAACGGGACGGCGACGCCCCGCGCCTGCTCCCAGACTTCTTCGACCGAGCCCGGCCAGGTCCAGGGCAGAGTTCGAGTTTCTTCTTCGACATTGCGAAATCCCGCAGCCCGCATGCGAGCAGGAAGACTTCCCGGTTCGGCGTAGCGGAACGGATTGGGCCCATTCGGCGGCAGCAAAGGTCCTCCCACATGCCGGTGAACTACTCCCATCATGGTCTGCCAGTACGGCTGATCGAACGAGCCCCAGGCAAGAAAGCAGGCTCGCGCTCCTGGACGCAAAACGCGCAGCAATTCGCGGAACGCTTGATCAGGATCGCGGAAGAACATCACGCCGAAGCGCGAAGTCGCCAAGTCGAAACTCGAGTCGGGAAAAGACAGGCTGTGCGCATCGCCGGCGTGAGTCGTGAAGTTTTGCAGGCCGCGCGCCTGCGCCCGCTGTGCGGCAATCTCCAAAAGCTCGGCGCTCAGATCGAGCGCCGTGACATGCCCGTGCGCGCCGACGCGCAACGCCAGACTGATGGCCGGTTCGCCCGTGCCACTGGCCAGGTCGAGCACTTGCATCCCCGCCGCAGGCTTCGCGTAGTCCACCAGTGCGTCGGTAACCGGCTGACCCATCGCAGCCGACTTCGCCTTCCACTTTTCCGAGGCGACGAGCCGGTATTGCGATCCCCAGCTTGGCTCCGACTCTGGTTGTGATGTCATGTTTCGATGCTATGGGGGCAATGCAGCAAATCAAATTCAGGCGGTCTCTTTATTTCTTTCGCTTTTTGGTCGCGGCAGACTTTGATACGGCCGACTTTGGCGCGGCCTTGGTCGTAGCCTTCGGCTTGCGGGGAGTCGATTTCAGATCCGACGGCTCAAGCCGCTTCGCCGTCTTCCACAAGCGCTCGAGATCGTAGAACTTTCGCGCCTTTTCGGAAAAGACATGCACCACGAAGTCGACGTAGTCGATCAGCACCCACTCCGCCTGGTTGTATCCCTCGACGTGCGTCGGCCGCAGGCCCGCGCCTTTCAGACGCAGTTCCACTTCGTCGGCGATGGCCTGGACCTGCCGTGGGTTGGTCCCGCTACAAAGCACGAAGTAGTCGGTAAACGCTCCCGACCCTTTTTCCATCTCCAGAATGCTGAGTTCTTCGGCCTTCTTGTCGAGGCAGGCCTGAATAGCGGCGGTAACTTGGTTGCGAAGTTCGTTCTTCTTCATTCAGTTCGTAGGATCGATGGCTTTTCGAGGTTGTTTGCAGATCATTGTAACCGAGCTTCTATTTTGCCGGCTGGCTCGATTTCTTTTCTGCTGCGGCGTGTTCGCGCAATGCCGCCATGGTTTTTGCGGAGGAATCTTTGCGCTTGGGGTTTTTATTCCGTCGTTTGCCCTTGGTGACGTAGTGGTTCTGCGCCATGCTGCTTTCTCCTTAAATTGGCGGTTGGGGACGCCTGCCCTGATTGTCCTGGAATTGCCTGATGGACCGACGGCAAAAACAATAGTGATCTACCATCATACCGGGAGTGGGGCTTCTCAGGCTGGCGGACTGTGGATTTGGTTTTGGGTCACTTCGCGACCTTAGCGGTTAGAGCTTTTGACCGCAGAGGGCGCGAAGTTCTCGCGAAGATCGCAAAGCAGAACTCAAACTGACCCGCTTCCGACTATTTGTACAACCCCATTTTCTTGATGTACTCGGCTACTGGCGGGTCGAGCAGTCGCCCCATCGCCTTTCCCGACGCCGCAGCCTCTCGAATCGCGGTCGCTGACGCCGCTTGTTTCAGATCGCCAAGGAAATGGATCGACGCTCCCGGCAGCACTAGATCTCCGGCCGCCGGCTGCTTGTGAAACGGCCGCGTGACTTCCTCCCGCGGACGCAAGCTCGGAGGCAGAGCATTCGCCACATCCGCCAGCGAATACCCCGGCCGGCCGGCCACGACGAACTCGACCTCGCGGAATAGCGCCTCTGATTGATGCCACTTGGCAATGTCGGCGAAAGCATCCATCCCAATCAGCAGAAATAATCGGTCGGTCGCTTTCAACGACTGCTTCAGGCGGCGAACCGTGTCGATCGTATAGTTGGGCTTGTCGTGCTTGTCTTTTTTCGCGACGCTCTCCTCTGGCGCCTCGAGCAACGAGGGCACGAATGCCTTTTCGTCGGCTGTGGCCAGAACCAGCATGGCGAAGCGGTGGACAAACGAGGTGAGCGCCTGCCGCTGTTTGTGCGGTGGAATATTGGCCGGCACAAAATAGACGCGATTCAGTTTGAATTTCTCCAGCGCTGCACGGGCCAGCGCCAGATGTCCGCGGTGAACCGGATCGAAAGTTCCGCCAAACAGTCCGATATTCATTGAGAGAATGAGGTTGAAGTCCCCGCCTAGTCTGCAGATTTGCGGCCTGAGATGCAAGTCGGGCGTCGCAGGATTCTCGTACCGCACAGTCCGAACGGGCACTATGCCAAGGTCCACACGGCCCACTCGCAACCGCGCGCGCCCGCAAAGCCGTAATGAACTTGTGTAATTCGCACGTTTCCTTATTTGCAACTAACATCGTTACATGCGAGTAACCCTCCCCCTACTTCGCATTGCCCCGGGGCGAGCTCCAATTCTGCGTTACGGCGTTGCCGTGTTGAGCACGGCACTCGCGCTGATCCCCACCATTCTGCTGGCAGATGTTTCGGAAAGCCGGCTCGTGCTGTTCGGCGTCGCTGTGATGATCAGCGCCTGGTATGGCGGCTGGAAGCCCGGCCTGGTCGCCACCTCGTTCGCCCTCACGGTGGGCGCCTACTTCTCGCTGGCTGGCGAGCACACTCCCGCCCAGTTGCGCACGGCCATTATCCGGCTCTCGCTCTTCTTCTTCATAGCAATGCTGATCTGCTGGCTGAACGCCGCCCTGCGCTCCGCGCAGGAGGGGCTGCGCCGTTCTGAAGCGAACTTCCGCTCGCTGGTGATGAACGCTCCCTACGGAATCTGCCGCTGCGACGGCGCGGGCAAAATTCTGGACGCGAACCCGGCGTTCCTCGAACTGCTGGGATATCCCACGGAAGAGCTGATCGGCCAGCATATTTTCGGGCTTTATTCAGAAAATGATCATTGGTTCGAGCTGGCAGATTACCTGCGCTCCCCCTCTCCCTTCCGCGGCGTGAATGCGGAATGGAAGCGCAAAGATGGCTCGACGACCGTGGTTCGCATTTCCGGCCGCTCAGTCACCAACGGCACCGACACCAGCGTGGTGTTCGAGTTGTTTTCCGAAGACGTCACCGAGCGCCGCGCTCTGGAGCAGCAGCTTCGGCAATCGCAGAAGATGGAGGCCGTTGGCCGGCTCGCCGGCGGCATCGCGCACGACTTCAACAATCTTCTGATGGTGATTTCCGGGTATTCGGAATTTCTTCTCGAGCGTCTCGCCGCCGCGCCGGAGTTGCGCGCCCCTGCCCAGGAAATCGCGCACGCAGCCGAACGAGCCTCGTCGCTCACTCGCCAGCTCCTCGCCTTCAGCCGCAAGCAGATGCTGGCCCCGCAGATCGTCAATTTAAATGGCGTGGTCACGGAGAACATCAAGATGCTCACGCGGATGATCGGCGAAGACGTCGATCTGGTGATGATTCCCAACCCGAATCTGTGGCCCGTGCGCGCCGATGCCGGACAGATCGAGCAGGTGATCATGAACCTCGCGGTCAATGCCCGCGACGCCATGCCCACCGGAGGCAAGCTCACCATTGAGACCTCCAACGAGACCGTCGACGAAGAACAGGCCCGCATTCATGCTCCTCTGCCGGTGGGCGAGTACGTCCTGCTCTCCATCAGCGACAACGGCGCCGGCATGGATTCCGAAACCCAAACCCATATCTTCGAGCCGTTCTTCACCACAAAAGGCATGAAGGGCACGGGTCTGGGCTTGTCGACGGTTTACGGCATCGTCAAGCAGAGCGGCGGATACATCTGGGTGTACAGCGAAGTCGGAAAAGGAACGAAGTTCAAGATCTATTTGCCGAGGATTGCGTCGAACGAGCCAGCGGCACAGGTTCTTAGTTCCGTTGAGACGCGCAGCGTGGAGCCGGGCACGGAGACGATCCTCGTGGTCGAAGATGAACCCAACCTGCGTTACCTCGCGCGGCAGTATCTGGAGAAACAGAACTACAAGGTTCTCGAGGCGGCTGACGGCGCGGTTGCTATGCAGATCGCCGTGGCACACGAGGGGACGATTCATCTGTTGCTGACGGACGTGATCATGCCCGGCATGAACGGCCGTGAACTGGCCCAGCGAATTTCCGAAATTCGCCCGAACGTGAAAGTGCTCTACATGTCCGGCTACACCGAAAATGTTGTCGGACACGACGGCATGCTCGACGCCGGCGTTCGATTGTTGCAAAAACCGTTCAACCTTCGCGACCTCAAAGATCGAGTGCGCGAAGTGCTCGAGGCAAAACCAACTCCCCCGGAGGTCGCAATGTCCGCACAAGCTGTCAGTTCACGCCATGCAGAGCCCACAAAACAAATTTCCCCCAACCGCGCACAGCGATTCCAACTCCATCTGCCGCTGCGCTATCGCCGATTGGGCGAGAAACAATGGCACGAGGGCACAACCGAAAACATCAGCCGGTCGGGAATGCTCTTCAATTCAGAGGAAGCGCTGCAGCCCAGCTCGCAGCTTGAGATCAACCTGGTGCTGCCCGCGGAGATTGCGGGGCTTTCGGCAACTGAGGTGGTGTGCCGCGGAGAAGTTGTGCGTACCGTCGAGCCCCGCGGAGAAACGCTGAGCCCCGCCCTAGCTGCCAGAATCCTGCAGTATCACTTCCAACACGGCCCGCTACCGCGGGCTTAGCTTGTCATTCTGAGCAAAGCGAAGAATCCCCATCTGACATGGGTGCCCCATTTCTCGCGCGCCTTTTGCGCGAGAAGTGGGGTTCGCGCATTATGCAGTTTCTGCCTTCGGCGCATTCTCACCCGACTCCCGCGTTTCCATCTCCCGCTCGCGCAAAGCAGCGACCTCCTTCGCGATCGCGTACTTCAACTCCTCAATCCCTTTGCCGGTGACCGCTGAAATCTCATACAGCTTCCATTTCTTCTTCTTGCTGTACTGTTTCAGCTTCGCCACTTTGTCCTTGTTCGCGACATCGATTTTCGATGCCACCAGGATCATCGGCTTGGTTTCGAGGTTCGCTCCGAAACTACCAAGCTCGCCGAGAATCACTTCTACATCTTTGGTGACGTCGGGGCGGCCGCTGCTGTCAGAAACATCCACCAGATGCACCAGCAGCCGCGTGCGTTCGATGTGCCGCAGAAATTGCGTGCCCAGGCCGGCGCCTGTGTGCGCGCCTTCAATCAGACCAGGGATGTCTGCAACCACGAAGCTGACTTCATTTCTGGGATCGCCAACCACGACCACTCCCAGGTTCGGCTCCAGCGTGGTGAAGGGATAGTCCGCAATCTTCGGCCGCGCCGCCGAGATGCGCGAGATCAGCGTCGACTTGCCCACATTCGGGAACCCCACCAGCCCCACATCGGCCAGCAGCTTCAGTTCCAAGCGATAAGTACGTTCCTCGCCCGGACGCCCCTCTTCATGCTCGCGAGGCGCCTGATGCACCGAAGTGGCGAAGCGCGCATTACCGCGGCCTCCGCGGCCTCCACGGGCAATCACAAATCGTTGATCTGGCTGCGAAAAATCGAAAACTTTCTCGCCGGTCTCATCGTCGTAGACGATCGTTCCTACCGGAACCTTCAAAAGCACGTCTTCGCCTTCGCGGCCGGTCTTGTTCGAACCCTCTCCGTGGCGTCCGCGCTGGGCTTTGTGTTCGGGATTAAACCGGAAATGCACCAGCGTATTGTGGCGCTCGCTGGATTCCATGATGATGTCGCCACCCTTGCCGCCGTCTCCGCCGGAAGGCCCGCCGCGGGGAACGAATTTCTCGCGCCGGAACGCCATGCAGCCGTTCCCGCCATCGCCCGCCTTGACCCGGATTTTTGCCTCATCGATAAACATGGAAATCTTCGACGACAAAAAATGAAGCCTCAACCCGAAGGCGAGGCTAAGTAAGTGCTCGTATGACGCTCGCTGTGTGGCGCGGACCCGCCCGCGATTGCAGCGCCAACCTACTTTACTTCGACTGGTTCCTTTACTTCGACGATCTCGATCGGCTCGACCATCACGAACCGCCCCATCTGTCCTTTGTTCAGGAACTTGATGCGGCCGGTGATCTTGGCAAAGAGCGTGTCGTCTTTACCGCGGCCAACGTTGAGGCCAGGCTTCACCCGCGTGCCGCGCTGCCGCACGATGATCGTACCGCCGGGCACCACCTGCCCGCCGAATGCCTTAAAGCCAAGCCGCTGCGAATTCGAATCGCGGCCGTTTCGTGAAGTGCCCTGCCCTTTTTTATGTGCCATTAATCAGCTCTCAGTTCTCGGATGTCTGTTCTTGGTAAAACTTCGCCGCCGCCCGCCTGACTACTTCTTCTTGGCGGTTGCCTTCTTCTTCGCGGCTTTCTTCGGAGCGGCCTTCTTCGCCGAAGCCTTCGGTTCTTTCGCCGGAGCTTCCGCTTCGGCCTCTTTTACCTTTTTCGGCTTCGCTTCCTTCTTCGGAAGCTCGGGAGCCTTAAAGCTCTGTCCGGCCGCGGCAATCTCAGTAATCCGCACAGCTGTGAACGACTGCCGGTGCCCGCGCAGCTTCTTGTATTGTTTCTTGCGCTTGTAGTGGAAGACCAGGATTTTCGCGCCGCGGCCTTCGTTCATCACTTGACCGACAACGCGTGCATCCGCCTGGACGCCGACTTTGCCCGCTTCGGCCGAGACGGCGACTACGGGAAACTCCACCACACCGTCGGTGCCGCCCTCCACCTTCTCCACTCGAATCACATCGCCCGGCGCCACCCGGTACTGCTTTCCACCGGCGCGAATAACCGCGTACATGCCTTCGCCTCCGAAAATTTCCTGGAATCCGCTTCCTGACCTGAGGCGCACACGGGCGCAACCCACGGTCGACCGGATCTTCCTTTGCTTGCTGTGTTTTTCCGCCGCGGCGCTCAAGCCAAGGCAGCCGCCCCCAGAACGGGTCGGCGAGTACAGGCAAACTCAACTATTCTAACGTGCGCTGTGGAAATCGGTCAACAGAAGTTGCGGCAGGCCCCTACTTGTTGTGGATTTATCAATGCTGTGCGAGAATTTCGCCCGAAACACAGAGAGGAAACTTCATGATGAAACGCTATCTCGCCGTTTCAGTATTGTTGCTCACGCTGACCCTGACCGGCTTCGCACAGCCCAAAGCGGCGAAGAAACCGGCTGGCGCCGCTCCCGATCAAGCTCTCATGCAGAAGATTTGGGACGGCTGGTGCACCCTCGACCCCGCCAACGTCGCGCCATACTACGCCGGCGGCCCGCATACCTTCTTCGATATCGCTCCTTTGAAGTACGACAGCTGGGACGAATACCAGAAGGGCGTCAAGAACGTGCTCGCCAACTACAAAAGCGCGAAGTGCACGGTGGAAGACGCCCAAGTTCATCCGGCTGGGGATACGGTTTGGGCGAGTGCCATCGTCAAAAACGAGATGACCACCAAGGCGGGCAAGATCGAAATGGGCGCGTTTCGCTGGACCGTGATCTGGGGGAATCAGGACGGAAAGTGGCTCATCGTCCACGAACACGTCTCTGTGCCAGTTCAGTAAGAACTTTGGCCACGGATCGACACGGATTTTCACGGATCGAAGCCGGGAGTTTTATCCCTGCTGATCCGCGAAATCCGCGGCCAGGTTCGTCAGTACGACTTCCGGAAGAAATAAACCGTCATGCCCGCGCCCACCAGCACGACGAAGCTGCGTATCCAGACTTGCGGCACCTTCTGCGCATAGTGCGCGCCCAGGTATCCGCCCAGAATTCCGCCGACGATCATGATGATGCCGTGCTTCCAATACACCGCACGCGCCACGACGAACGTAACTACGGCAACTCCGTTGATCACAAATCCCATCACGCTCTTCAGCGCGTTCATGGCGTGAATGTCCGTCATGCCCAGAGCAGCCAGCATGGCGAGCATGACGATGCCCATGCCCCCACCAAAATATCCTCCATAAACCGCGACGCCCAACTGAAAGGCAGTCGCGCCGATCAGCGCGCCACGCGAGGCCTCATGCTCGATAATCGATGCCCTCCCGCGCGCCAGCTTTCTTCCAAAGGCGAACAGCAAAGTCGCACCTAGAGTCAGCCAGGGAATCACGCGCATAAAAGTCTGGGCTGGAGTTCGGAGCAGCAAGAATGCTCCCACCAGGCCGCCCACCAGACTCGCCGCAAAAAGCGGAACCATGACGCGCCGCGGAACATCAAGCCGGTTGCGATAAGCGCCGCCGCTGGCCGCCGCCGCCATCCACAGCGCGATCGTGTTGGTTGCATTCGCGGGGATCGGCGGCACGCCCGTGAATAGCAGCGCAGGAAACGCGATGAAACTGCCGCCTCCCGCGACGGAGTTTAGAGCGCCGCCCAGCGCTCCCGCCACAAAGAGGAAGATGATGGTCGCCAGAGTCAAGTAGTTAGATGTACCAGAAAACCGCAACCTGCCGCCAATCGCCGCGTCCGGTGCAGGTCCGCATTACCGCTGTAACCGCCAGTAACCAGCGGCCTCTTGCAGAAACATCCTTCGTGCCTCAGGGTTAGTATCCACAGAATTGGGGGTTCATTATGCGCCATCGAATTGCAATCGTAATGTCAGTTCTGCTCTGTAGCGTCGCGTGGGGGCAGACGCAATCCGCGCCGCAGTCCATGCCCGGAATGTCGGGTCACGACATGTCGAACATGAAGGACATGCCCATGTCCGCGGACAAAGACGCCGCCGACCCCGATGCCAGCACTCACGCCATGGGCTCGATGGAAGGGCACATGGACATGGGCCCGCACATGAAGATGACGGCCCTGCGCAAGCCGAATCCCGGCGATGCTGAGCGTGCTCAGAAGGTGGCGGAG
>Ga0209698_10001818_pt1 | contig 24484 bp, 25 predicted proteins | sample LitLauG_LLR_2012_FD_187203 | JGI IMG/M metagenome (GOLD analysis project Ga0209698, IMG submission 187203) | Freshwater sediment microbial communities from Pennsylvania, USA - Little Laurel Run_MetaG_LLR_2012 (SPAdes) (version 2) | ecosystem: Environmental > Aquatic > Freshwater > Creek >... | reverse complement strand
GCCCGGGGCCGGGGCGACCTGTGTTCGCAGCCGGGGGCGCCGTCCCTTGGAGGACGGGAATCTTTCCGGCGGGGCCGGGGAGAGCGCCCGGGCCTCGCGAACCTGGGTGCTTCATGTCACTCCGCCGGCTCCCCGTAGCCGCACTGCTCGCCGCCGTGGTCGCGGTGCTCGCCCACGTGGCGGGCGCCGGCTTCGACCATGCGCCCGGCGCGGCACGTGCGCCCGGACTGCTGGGGAGCCTGGGCGCCGCGCTCGCGCTCGCGCTGCTGGGGGCCTTCTTCGCGGGCGCCCTGCGCGGCGTTCGCCCGGCAATCGCGACGCACCGCATCCGCGGCAAGACGCTCGCCGGCTTGGCGGCCGGCGGCTTCGCCGGGTTCGTCGCCATCGAGGCGCTCGAGGGTCACCTGGCGCTCGGCGGAGCCCTGCGCGCCCTGGCCGCGGTCGTTCCGGCCGCCCTCTTGGTCTTGCTGACCGCCCGCGCGCTCCGCCGCTCGGCCGGTCGCGCCGGCGCCTGGTTCGCTTCGTTCGCCCGCTCGCGCGGCGCCGCCGGCGCCGCGCTCGTCGCCTCGCCCGGCCGCAGGCGCCTCGCGGCGCCGGATTCACCCGGCCGCTCCGGCGCGCGCGGACGCGCGCCCCCGTTCGCCGCCTAGGTTAACCTCACTCGCCGACCTCCGGGCGGCGTCACACGGTTACCCCTCGTGAGGAGCCCTATGCGTTTGCTTCGTGCGGCCGTCGTTGCCGCTTCATTTCTCTTTTTTGCCGCGTCCGCAGCCGCGCTCGCCGACACGGCGGGTCTGGTGCGCGGCACCGTCACCTTCGGCGGCAAGCCCGTCGCAGGCGTGGCCATCGCGTTGTCCGGCGAAGGCGCCGCGCTCCACGCGACCACCGACGCCGGCGGCGCGTACGCGATCGGGCGCGTCCCCTTCGGCCACTACCTGCTGACGGCGACCAAGAGCGGGCTGCCGACGTTCACCGAACCCGTCGACGTCGAGAGCGACGCGATCGCGACGGTGTCGTTCGACATGCAACTCAAGGAGATCGGCCGGACGCAGACCGCCGTGGCGCGCGGCGCGGGCGCCGCGCCCGTTTCGGTCAACGCGATCACGAGCCAGCAACTGCAAGCGCTCCCCGATAATCAGAGCCTCGACAACGTGATCGAAACGCTGCCCGGCATCGTTCGCTTTTCCTATAACGAGCCCGTCGCGCACGGCTTCCACGGCCTCACCTACGAACTCGACGGCGTGCCGCTGCCGCAATCGACGACGTCGAACTTCAGCGAGATCATCGATCCGCGCGACATCGATTCGCTCGAGGTATTCACGGGCGCGTTCCCGGCGGAATTCGGCGGCTCGCGGCAAGGCGCCGTCGTCAACGTGATCAGCCACCGCGTCAACGACCTGACGCAGCCCGAGTCGGGCTCGTTGACCGTCGGCGCCGGCTCGTACGGCGACCTGCAATCCACCCTCACCGAAAACCTGCGCTTGGGTGCGACGCAGCTCTTCTTCAACGCCGATCAGGAGCGCACGAACCGCGGCATCGACTCACCGACCTTCGTCCCGGTGCACGACGATTCGAACACGGGCAACGAGTTCTTGCGCACGATCACCAACGTCGGAGCGCGCGACACGCTCACGTTCGACGCTTCGAACGATACGTCGATCTTCCAGATTCCCATTAACGACACGCCCAATCCGAACGACCCGATCGTGGTGCCCTCGTCGACGGACGACGTGCAGCGCGAATACAGCCGCTTCTTCAATCTGGTATACACGCTCAACACCAAGGACGGGAACGCCTACACGCAGATCGCACCGTGGTACAAGTACGACCGCGTCGTCTACGCGGGAGACATGGCGGCCGACCTCGCGGGCAACAATCCGGCGCTCGAACAGGATCGCCGCTCGACCTTCGACGGCATCCGCCTCACGCGCTTCAACGTGTTCGGGCCCAACGCCGTCAAAGCCGGGCTCGACGCGTCCTTCGAAAACTTCTCCGGCAACGAAACGATCGCGTATAACACGGACGCAAACGGCAACCCGATTCCGGTCCAGACGTTCGCCGACAGTTCGGCGAAACGCGGCTCGCAGATCGGCGCCTACCTCGAAGACAAGTGGACGCCGACCAAATTCTTCTCGGTGCTCGGCGGTTTGCGCTACGACAAGTCCAACGGGTACGTCGACGGCTCGCAGTTGAGCCCGCGCATCGAAGTCAACGGCCAAGTCGATCCCAAGGACGTCTTGCACTTCTACTACGGCCGCCTCTACGCGGCGCCGTTCCTCGAGGACACGCGCCGCGCCGCGACCGTCCTCGCAGGCGCGGCCGCAAGCGCGCTGCCGACCTACAACCTGCAGCCCGAACACGACCAATATTACGAGTTCGGCTTGGAGCACGCGTTGACCGCGACCACGCGCGCCACCGTGAACTTCTGGAAGCGCGACGTCACCAACGTCCTCGATACGCAGCAGCTCGCCAACACGCCGATCTTCGCCGTGTTCAACAGCGCGATCGGCATCGCCAAAGGCGTGGAGGGCCGGGTCGACAACCGTTTCAAGGGCGGCGACTCCGTCTATTTCTCGGCGTCGCTCTCGAGTTCGCGCGCGGGCGGCGTTTCCGGCAGCACGTTCCTCTTCTGCCCGACGCTGAGCCCGGGGTGCCTCGCGGGCGTGCAATCGGTCACGCTCGGCCCCGAGGACCACGACCAAACCTTCGCCTCCGAACTCGGGTTCACGCACCGCTTCGGACCGAATCGCTCGTTCTTCGCCACGCTCGAACCCGAGTACGGCACGGGCTACCCCGTCGCGTTCGACGACGGCAGCGCGGGGCGGCTGCTGCCGCACCTGGTCTTCAACGCGTCGATCGGCCACGAGGCCAAGCGCGGCGACAAGGCGGCACCGGGGTTCGATTTGACGATCACGAACTTCACGAACGACCGCTACATCCTCAAGATCAACAACGGCTTCAACACCACGCAATGGGGTCAGGGCTTTCGCGCGGACCTGCGGGTGACGGCGCCGTTCTAGGAGACGCATCGTGCACGCCGTTTTCGCCCTGCTCCTCGCCGCCGTCACCACGTATTCGGGCGTCTTCGCCCTGCCCGCGCCGGAACGGCGGGCCGCGGCGACGCTCGAGGTAACGCGAACGGGACCGCTCGCGGCGCGGCTCGAGATCGTCGAGCGGGCCGGCGTGCAAACGCTTCGCGACTACGATCTCGACATGACCAAGCGCATGCACGTGATCGTGATCGACCGGCAGTTCGAGACGTTCCAGCACCTCCATCCCGCGCTCGACGCGGCCGGGCACTTCGTCTTCGCGCTGCACGTCCCGAAGCCGGCAACGTACTACGTCTACGCGGATGCGGTGCCGCACGGCCTCGGGCAACAGGTCTTCCGCTTCGACGTCCCGTTCGGCGCGCCGCGAGCCGGCAACGCCGTCTTGGCGCCGTCGAAAGCGACCGTTTCTGCGGGTCCCTACGCGGTCACGCTCGACACCCTCAAACTCCGCGCGGGCACGGAGACGATGCTGCACGCGAGCATCACCGAGAACGGCCGCCCGGCGCGCGACCTCGCGCCGTATCTCGGCGCCGCGGCCCACGCCGTCTTCATACAAACGCAGACGCTCGCATACGTCCACGTGCATCCGACCACGGGCAACGAGGCCGAAGCAATGCACGGCATGGCCGGCATGGAGTCGATGGCGGACATGCACGAGAGCGTGCCGGCAAAGGGTCCGCTGCCGAGCACGATGACCCTGCACGTCGAAGCGCCGAGCACCGGCACCTACAAGCTCTGGCTGCAGTTCCGCGGCGCGGACGGGCTGCACGTCGCGCCGTTCGTTCTCGTCGCTACGTAAAGCGGCGCTCGACCGCGGCGCCTCAGCCCGTGCGGCCGAGCAGGGTCAGCGCGCCGTACCACAAGCCGAGCGAAACGCAGACGGCCGAAATGCCGATCGCGACGACGTTGCCGAGAGTCGAATTGCGGCGCTCGCCGAGGATCGCCTTGTCGTTGGCGAGCACGAGCAAGAAGCCGAGCACGATCGGCAAGACGAGCGCGTTGCAGGCTTCGACGTAGAGCGTGATCTTCACGAGCGGCAGGTGCGGCACGAGCACGATCCCCGCGGCCAGGACCACGCAGCACGCGTACGTGGCGTAAAAACGCTTCGCTTGCGTGCAGGCGTGGTCGAGCGAACACGGCCAGCGGAACGCCTCGCCGAAGGCCCACGCCGTCGCGAGCGTCACCACGAACGCGCCGAGCATCGACGCGCCGACCAGCCCCGCGCCGAAGACGAGGCCCGCGAAGCGCCCGGTCAGCGGCATCAGCGCGAGCGCGGCGTGCGCGGCGTCGGTGACCGGGATGCGGCGCACGTAGAGCGTGGCGGCGGTCGTGACGACGACCGCGATCATGATGGCCTGCGTGGCCACGGCGCCGACGGCCGTGTCGACGCGCGCGAACGGCAGGTCGGGAAGCTTTAGTCCTTTATCGACGGTGGCGCTCTGCTGGTAGAAGATCATCCACGGCATGATGACGGCGCCGATATTGCTCGCCACGAGCAGCAGGTAGTCCCGGTTGCCCAGCGGTTGCGAACCGAAGAGGCCCTCGCGAAGCACGGACGCGGAGGAGGGGTGCGCGGCGAACGCGGCGGGGACGAACAGCAGCTCGAGCAGGCACAGTCCGAGCGCCATCATCTCCGCGCGCCGATAGGCGCCCGACGTCGCCACGGCGATCAAGATCGCCGCGGCGCCCGTCACCATGAGCGCGGGATCGACGCCGAAGATCAGCGCCGCTCCCGCGATGCCGATGAATTCGGTCACCAGCGCCGCGACGTTGGTGGCGAGCATCGTGCCGAGCGAGAGCCACGTCCAGCCTAGGCCGTAATGGTCGCGGATCAGCCGCGCGTGACCCTTGCCCGTCGCGGTGCCGAGGCGCACCGTCATCTCTTGCACGACGAAGAGCGGCACGATCAGCAAGACTTGCAGCAGGACGAGCTTCATGCCGAACTGCGCGCCCGAACTGGCCGCCGTCGTGATGCTGCCGGCTTCCGTGTCGGCGAAGGCGACGATCACGCCGGGACCCATCACCGCCAGGAACCGTAGCGCCGTTCGCTTGAGGGACCCCGGCCGGCGCAGCGGCGTGACGTTCGGGGCGGGGACGGCGGCCATCGGGTCTCCAGGACGGGTGATAGGTACTCCTCATACCTTCTTTAGCCGTACCTAATAGCCTGCACCGGATTGCCGGGGAATCCCGGCCTGCGCCGCGGGGTTTTGCGGGGGCCGCCCCCAATACCGACGCTGATGGGTGTGCCCCGAACGCCGCTCGAGCCGCCGACCCCCGAACAAGCGGCGTTCCTCGAGCGTGCCATGACGCAGTACGGGAAGGCGACCTACAACTTCGCCTACCGGCTGGCCGGCAACGAGGCCGACGCGCGCGACCTCACGCAGGACGCCTTCATTCGCGTGTACCGGGCCTGGCGTTCCTTCGTCCCGGGCACGTCGTTCTTGTCGTGGATTTACCGGATCGTAACGAATTTGCACCGGGACGAACTTCGGAGACGAAAAGGGCGTTTCCAAGAAGAGATACCCGAGGACAACGCCCCCCAGGAGTTCGGCGGCAGCCGGCCGCTCGCGGTGACGCCGATCGACGACTACGTCGACCGGCAGCTGGGAGAGCCGCTTTCGCGGGCCTTGGCCCAGCTCTCGCCCGAGCAACGGCAAGTCGTGGTCCTCGCCGATATTGAAGAGTACAGCTACCAAGAAATCGCGGAGATCATGGGGTGTTCGATCGGCACGGTCCGCTCGCGACTCCATCGGGCCCGCGCCCTCCTCCGCCGCCTCGTCGAGCGCGCACAACAGCAACAGCAGCAGGAACGATGAACGACCATCTGAGCCCCGAGCGTCTGATCGATTTTCTCCACGGCGAGCTTGCGCCGGCCGAGGACGCGCTGACCCACGCCCACCTGCAGGCGTGCGCGGCGTGCCGGGCCGAGCACGACGCCGAAGCCTCGCTGACGACGTTCCTGCGCTCCGCCGCGGCCGCCGGCGAACTCGAAATGCCGTCGCTCGTGAAGGCCGCCGTCTGGCAGCGGATCCGCGAGGCGCAACCGGGCCCGTTCGCCCGGCTGGCCTCGTGGCTGCGCCCGGCGATCGCCGTGCCCGCCGCGGCGCTGCTGATCGTGGGAGCCTACTTCGCCTCGCCGCTGGCTCACCCGGCCGCGGCGCCGACGATCGACGCGAACTACTACTTCGAAATGCATGCGGCGCAGTCGAGCCACACGTCCCTCTCCGAACGTTCGCAGCAAGCGTTCGAGACCTCCATGGCCGCCGGCGACGGCGGCACGTCGCCGAGCATCGAGCGCGCCGTGGCGGCCGCCGGCATGCTCGATGCCTTGCAGTAGTCGCGCGGCCGGAGCGCTCGCGGCGCTCCTAGCCTTCGTTCCGCTTTGGAGCGCCAACGCCGACGCCGCCGGCCAAGACGACAACCCGGTGGCGTTGTTGCGAGCGAGCATCGCGGCGCCCAAGAGCGTGTCGTACGTCGGCCAATTCGAAAACGTCCGGTTCAGTTCGAATCGGGCGACGGCGACGATCGTGAAGGTCGAACACCGGGCGCCCGCCGCGACGCGGCGCTGGTACGTCGCACCCGAGGCGCTCTACGGCGACTACATCATCACGCGCGGAACCACGACGTACGAATTCGATACGAAGCGCGCCAAGGAAATCGTGTCGCACGATCCGCAGCTCGATAACGAAGTCGCCTCCGCGGCCAGTTTCGAGCGCGTGATGCGCAACTACCGCGCGATCTTGGACGGCGACGCGACCATCGCCGAACGGCCGACGATCTCGGTCGAGCTTCTCAATAAATATACGGGCGAACGAGCCGAGCGGGTGTGGATCGACCGGCGCACGCATTTGGTGCTGAAAAAAGAAGAGTACCACGCCAACGGCTCGGTCGCGTCGCAAACGCGCTTCGAGGAATTGCGCTACACGGACACGATTCCCGAGGACATCTTTTCGACCGACACGCCGGCGGGCTACTCGCGCGTGACGGGGCCCGAGGTGACGATGCTCGATGCCGACATCGACCACGTGATCGCGCAGGCGGGCTTCAAGCCGATCGAACCGCAGAGCTTGCCGCAAGGCTTCACCGAAACCAGCGGCGGCGTCGGCACCGTCAACGGCGTGCGCACGCTGCATCTGCTGTATTCGGACGGCCTGCGGTCGATCTCGCTGTTCGAGAACGCGACGGGCGCCGCCGCCGACTTCGGTTCGCTACGGCCGAAGACGATTTACTTCGAAGGTCACGACGCGCAATACGTCGAGGACGGCCCCACCACGCTGCTCACCTGGAAAGAGCACGGGCTGTACTTCGCGCTCGTCGGCGACTTGATGCGCAGCGAACTCGTCGAGATCGCGAAGAGCGTCGTTCCTTAGCCGCGCGAAGCCCGAGCGGACCGGACCACGACGAAGAGCGCGAGCACGAGCGAGACGCCGAGCACGAAACCGAAGACCGCGTCGGACCAGCCCCCCGCTCCCGTATGACCGCGCAACAGCCCGCTGCTGCCGGCGATCGCCGCGACGGCGCCGCCGAGCGCGGCCGCGCGGCGGCGGGGCGAGAGTTGCGACGAGCACGAGCCGAACATGCGGTTTTCAGTTCTGCGACGAGGCCGCAAACCCGGCCGGCGGCGCGCGGTGTGACGCGCCGCGCACTCGCGCTCGCTAGCTCTTGAGCCCCATGGCGGGGTCGGGCTTCTTGCCGGCGATCGAGGCGTTGAGCGAAGCCGTGATGTCCGCGGGCGGAATCTCCCCGTCGCGAATCGCCTGAATCGTGCCGTCGGCACCGATCAGCACGACCGTCGGGAAGCCGCCTTGCAGATACTTCTTGGCCACGTCGAGCTCGGGGTCGAACGCGACCGGATACGTCACGCCGAACTTCTCCATGAAGGAAACGACGTCGGCTTGGGTTTCCGGCGTGCTCGAATCCATGCCGTACGGGCTGCCCGAGACCGCGACGATGTTGACTTTGTTCTTGTAAGCGGTCGCGATCTTGTCGAGGATCGGGACTTCGTGCTGGCAGTGCGGGCACCACGAGGCGAACACTTCGAGCAGCGTCGGCTTGCCCGCGGCCGACGAGAGTTGGAACGGCCCCGCCGTGGTCGACACCGAGAAGTCGGGCGCCTTCTGGCCGACCGCGATCGTCGCCTTGATGGGCGCGTCGGACGCCGCTTTCGGCACCCGCGACGCGAGGATGACGGCCGTCAAGATCACCGCGGCGAGCACGCCCACCGAGATGCCGACGGCCATGCGGCGGCGCCGGTTTTGCGCTTCGATTTCGGCGCGCGACGGAATGCTTTGACGACGAACGGCACGACTCATGACCCTTTACGCTTCTCCCTGCGGTTCGAAACTACCGCTCGGCGCGAACCGCGCATCGAACGCCCAAGCGCCCGGCGCGCGCAGCGCGACGGCCGCGGCGCAGAGCCCGAGCGCGACGTCGACGGCGACGTGGCCCCACGAGGGCGGCGTGGGAATCGCCGACCCGAAGCAGCCGCAGTCGGCCGGAATGCGCCGCACCACGAGCGAGGCCACGGCGACCGAGAAGACCGCGAACTGCGCCGCGGCGACCCACGCGGCCGCGCGCGTGAAAAATCCGGCGATGAGGTACGCGCCGAGCATCATCTCGACGTACGGCAACGCCACGCCGAGCGGTGCGACCAGCGCCGGCGGCAGGATGCGGTAGCCCGCGATCGTGGTCGCGGTCAGCGCCGGGCCGTCGTGCGCCTTGAGGACGCCCGCGACCAGCAGCAGCAGCCCGAGCGCCGCGCGCAGCGCAAAGATCAGGTACGCCACGCGTCCACCGCGTCGGCGATCGCGCGCTGCCGCAGCGGAATCGCTCCGCCGTCGGCCGTTTCGCCGCCCGGCGCGTCGTGCGCGCGCAGCGTTTCGGCGACGGCCGCCGCCAGGGTTTCGACGTCGTAGCCGCCTTCGAGGCAGTAGACCGCGCGGCCGCGCGCGTATTCGTCGGCCGTTTCGCGCACGAGCGACGCGAGCGCGCGCGCCGCGGGAACGGCTTCGACGCCGAGATCCCCGACCGGATCGCCCGCCGCGAAATCGTAGCCGGCGCTCACCACGATCAGGTCGGGGCGAACGCGCGCGGCGACCGCCGGCAGCAGCCGCTGCCAGGTCGCCACGAACGCCTCGGTGCCGTAGCCGTGCGGCGGAAGCGGCACGTTGACGACGGCGCCGCCCGCGTCGAAGCGCTGCTCGCTCGCGCCGCCCGTGCCCGGATAGGCCGGGAAAGCGTGCGTCGAAACGAACGACACGCCGTCGCCCGCGCACGCTTGCGTGCCGTTGCCGTGATGGTAATCGAAATCGACGACGAGCGCGCGGCCGCCCGTGCTCGCGACGAAGGCGCGCGCCGCGACCGCCGCGTTGCCGAACACGCAAAAGCCCATGCCGCGCGCGGGTTCCGCGTGGTGGCCGGGCGGACGCACCAGCGCAAACGCCGCGCAATCGTGCGCCGTCGCGTGCTCCATCGCCGCCAGCGCCCCGCCCGCGGCGCGGCGCGCGACGGTCAGCGACGAAGCGTCGACGACGGTATCGCCCGTGGAGAGGTAACCGGCTCCGTCGCCGACCATGGCCACGTCGCGCTTGACGCGTTCGAGGTAGGCGTGCGGGTGGACGCGCTCCAGTTCAGCATCGCTTGCGTCGCGCGCCGCGACGCGCGAAGCGAAGAGGCCGAGCGCGTCGAGCCGGTTCGCGACGAAGGCGACGCGATCGGGCGACTCCGGATGCGCGACGCCGCGCAGATGTTCGGTGAAGACCTCATCGTACACGACGACCACCCGGGAACGCCTCGTGCCGCTCGGCTTAGCGTCCGGCTTGCGGCGTCGCGCTCGCCTTGGGTGCGGGACTCTTTTTCGGCTTGGGCGCGGTGCCCGGCTTCGGCGTCGCGGAGGCCTTGGGCTTGGGCGGCGAGGCCGCACCGAGCACTTGCAGCTGCTTGTCGATCTCCGCGGCCAGCGGCGTCCCCGCCTTCACGAAGGTCTTGAAGCGCGCGTACTGCGCGCGCGCGGTGCCGCGGTCGCCGAGCCCCGACGCGCAGCGCGCGTAGACGTAAATCAGCTGCGGATTTTGCGTCATGAACGTTTCCGCGTTCTTATCGAGCGCGGTGAACACCTGATCGCACTCTTTGTAGTTCTTCAACTGCAGGTCCGACGAGCCGAGACCGGCGAGCGATTGCGGCGTACGCTGCAATTCGAACGAGTGCCGGAAGGCGTCGCGGGCGTCCTGGAATTGACCGGCCTGCGCCCGCACCTGCGCCAGGGTCAGCCAGGCGGACGGATCGTTCGGCGACACCTCGGTCAGCCGCTTGAAGTAGCCGACCGCGTCGTTCTTCTTATTTTGTGCGAAGGCTAGTTGACCCAAACGCGTCAGGGCGTCCGTGTTGTCGCGATTGGGGCCGAGCGCGATCTTCCACTCCGCTTCGGCGGCGGCTTGATCTTTGGCGACCGCCACGTCGTAGTCGCCCTGCGCGATGTGCAACGCGGCGCTCTTGGGATAGTCGGCCAAGCCCTTCTTGAGCGTCGCCTGCGCCTGATCCATCATCTTCTCGTCGCGATAGACTTGGTATTCTTGCACGACGACCGCGCCTTTGGCGTCGTCGTTCGGTTCGAGCGCGAGCAGCTGGTCGAAGGTGGCGATCGCCGTTTTCACGTCGTGGTTGGCGGCGGCCAGGCTCGCTTTGCCGAGCAGTCCTTCGTTGTTCTTCGGATCGATCGTGAGGGCGCGATCGAACTCCTGAGCCGCCAGCGCGAACGCTTTCTGCGACACGTACGAACGCGCTTCCAGCACGATCGGCGTGGCGTCTTTGGGATCGGCCTTCGCAGCCGCTTCGAACTGCGTGCGCGCTTCGTCGAACTTGCCTTCCTGCGCCAGCACCAGGCCGTAGTTTTCGAGCGCCCGCGGATCGGTCGCGTTGAAGGTCGTCGCGCGCTTGGCCACGCGCTCGGCGTCGGCCGGGCGATTGGTCTGCAAGTAGAGGTTCGTCAGCGTCAGCAGAATCTGCGCGTTGGTCGGCTCGAGGTTGGTGGCCGCTTCGAAATCACCCGTCGCTTCTTTGATGCGGCCGAGCGACTGATTGGCCACGCCGTCGAGGTAGTACACCTGCGCGGTCTTCGAACCGAGCGAGAGCAACCGCTGACTGAGCGCCAGCGCTTGATCGGGGCGCCCCACCGTGAGGTAGTAGCCGTCGAGTTCCTGCAACGACTCCTTGTCGTTGGGATTCGCTTTGAGTTTCGCTTCGAGTCGCGGAATCGCGGTCTCGGGCGGCTCCGGAGTCGCCGTCGGCAGCGGAGCGGGCGACGCGGAAGCCGTGGCCGAGGCCGCCGGCGACGGTTCCGCGGCTTTCTTGGGAGCGGCCGAGGCGTTGGCGATGACGAGCAGCGAGACGGCTGCTGCGAGCGCGCTCGCGACGTAGGGACGAATCAAGCGTGCACCGCGGCGTTCGCGCGAATTTGCTTGGTCAGTTCCGGCACGATTTCGAAGAGGTCGCCGACGACGAGCAAATCGGCGAACTCGCCGATCGGCACGGTCGCGTCCTTGTTGATGGCGACGATCGTCGAGGCGGTGCGCATGCCGACTTTGTGTTGGATGGCGCCCGAGATGCCGACCGCGATGTAGAGGTTCGGCGAAATCGTCTTGCCCGTTTGTCCGACTTGGTGGCTGTGCGAGATCCAGCCGGCGTCGACCGCGGCGCGCGACGCGCCGACCGAACCGCCGAGCGCGTCGGCCAAATCTTTGAGGATCGTCTTGAACGGTTCGGGGCCGTTGACGCCGCGACCGCCCGAGACCACGGTCGACGCCTCCTCGACGCCTAACTCGCCTGCCGCTTCCACAATCTCTTCTTCCACTTTGATGCGATACGTTTTCCCGGCCGGTTTCTCGAGCGTCGCGACGGCGCCGGCTCCGGCCGCAGGCGTCGCCTTGAACGAATTGGGCCGGATGGCCGCAATGCCGTAGTCGCCTTGAAACGCACACGTCGTAACGATCGTTCCGCCGAGTTTCGGCGACGCGCACGCGACGCGTCCGCCTTCGACCGTGACGTCCGTGACGTCGGCGGTCTGTCCCGCGCCGAGCCGCGCGGCCAACCGGCTGCCGAGGTCGCGGCCGATCATCGTGAAGGGCACGAGCACGAGCGAGGGGCCGACGGCTTTGGCCGCCGCTTCGAGGTAATCGACCGCCGGGTCGACCAGGAACGCGTCGATGTCCGGATCTTCGCTGACGTGAATCGCGTCGACGGGATACGCCTTGAGCTGCTCGGCGGCGCCGCCCGCGCCTTTGCCCAGCACCACGGCGTGCACGCTGCCGCCGAGGGCGGCCGCGATCTCCTTCGCTTTGCTCGCGATTTCGAGCGAGACGCGGCGCGGCTGGCCGCCGGTGTGTTCGATGAAAACGATGACGTTCTTCACGTTAAACGAGCTTTCTCTCACGAAGGAATTCGAGGATTTTCTGGGCGCCGGCGACCGCATCGGCCGCCTCGAAGATTTCGCCTTTGCCGCGAGCCGGCGGCACGACGGTCGTCAGGAGTTCGGTGCGCGCGCCCTGCGTGCCGACCGGCGCGTCGACGCCGGCCTCGGCGAGCGACTGCACCGCGATCGTCTTTTTCTTGGCGCCCATGATGCCCTTAAGCGACGGATAGCGCGGCTCGGCGATGGACTTGGTCACGCTCACGAGCAGCGGCAGTTCCGCGCTGACGCGCGCGTAGCCGTTATCGGTTTCGCGTTCCGCTTTGACGGTCGTGCCTTCGACCTCGAGCTTGCGCGCGTAGGTGATGCCCGGCACGCCGAGATATTCGGCGAGCGCTCCCGGCACTTCGCCCGTGGTCGCGTCGGTCGATTGCGTGCCGCAAATGACGAGATCGAAGCCGTGATTCTCGATCGCGTGCGCGAGCGCGTAGGCAGTGCCCCAAACGTCGGTGCCCTCCGCTTGCGCGTCGCTGACGAGCACCGCGTCGTCGGCGCCCATCGCGAGCGCCTTGCGGACGATCTCCTTGCCGCTTTCGGGCGCGAGCGTCACGATCGTGACGGTGGCGCCCGCGCCGAGCTTGTCTTTGAGCTGTAGCGCCGCTTCGATCGCGTATTCGTCGAACGGGTTGAGCACGGTCTCGACACCGGTGCGCACGAGCCGCTTGGTGGCCGGGTCGATCCGCTTTTCCGCGGTCGTGTCGGGAACGAGTTTAACGGTAACGACGATCTTCAAGCGCTCACGATCCTCCGAGCCGCGCGTGCGGCGAAACAGGCAAACTCGATGCGATTGGTTGCCGCGCCGTGCCGGCCCTGCTCGCCAAAAGTCGGGTATCTTGGGACGACCGAGACTCGAACTCGGACGCTCTCGCGAGCGGCAAATTTTCGCACCACTATAGTTTTCACTACCGCCGCAGCGTTTGTGGTCCGGACTGTGCCTTGACCGTGCCGTCGCCGGGTTAGGTCGCGCCCGTCCAGTCTCTACACCTTCCGCGGCGCGGCGCGCGCGGCTTGGCTCGGCGTCGTCATGCGGCTGCCCGCGAAGAGTTCACCGACTTTGAGCGCATCCCGGCCGCCGTTTCCCTGCGGCCGGCTCCAAACGAAGTCTGCTGTGTCTACCGATTCCACCATCGTCCCAGGATGGGTTCGCGGGGCGTTTTCGCCGCGACGGCGTCAGTCGGCCTTCGCGGAACGTTCCGTCAGGAGAAATCCGAGCAGCAGATCGTTGGCCTCGAGCACGCAGGTCTTCGCGTCGAGCAGGCGCAGCGTCTCGGAGAGCACGAGGCCGCCGGCCGGTAAGATGTCGGCGCGCTGCGGCAGCATCCCGGGCAAACCGCGCCGCGGGGCGAGCGGCAATTCGAGCAGCCGGTTAATCGTCGCGTCGAGGTCGCCGCGCGAGAGCGCCACGCCCGAGACCTCGTCGACGTCTTTCCCGTAGAAGACCGCGCCGAGCGTCAGCGCGGTCCCCGCCACGCAGCGCACGCGTTCGACGGGCGCGAGATCGGCGAAGGGCTCGAGCGCCGCGGCGATCTCGACCCGCGCCGCCGCGGCGGCCGCGCGCGCGGGGGCGCCGGGTTCCGCGCCGCAGAGCGCCGGGAAGCGTTCCGCCACGCGCACCGAGCCGATTTCGACCGAGCGGGCCGCTTCGAGCGTGCGGTCGCGCCCCACGGCGCACTCGGTGCTGCCGCCGCCCACGTCGACGACCGCCGTCCGCGTGCCGTCGTGCGGCGCGCCGTGCGTCGCGCCGAGAAAACTCAGCCGCGCTTCGACGTCGCCCGGCAGCACGCGCAGCGGCTCGCCGACGATCTCGGAGACGCGCGCGGCGAAGTCGGCCGCGTCGCTCGCGCGGCGTAGCGCGCTCGTCGCGATGCACGAGAGCGAGGCGCCGAGCGCGCGGCCGACCTCGGCAAATTCGGCGACCGCGGCGAGCGTCCGGTACGCGGCCGCCGCCGCCAGCGCGCCCGAATCGCGCAGGCCCTCGCCGAGCCGCGTGCCGATCTGGCGGTGTTCGACGGGCGCGACCTCGCCGCCGGGCAAGTCGCGCACCACGAGCAGCCGCGCGGTGTTCGTGCCGAGCGAAACGACGGCGCGCATCAGCGCCGGCCTCGGGAGCGCGTTAGTACCGTTTGCCGGCGGATGCTTCGCGCGTCTTTTGAATGCGCGCGAGCGCGCGATCGTAGTTCTTGTTCGCGACCGCCGCGTAGAGCACGTCGATGATCGAGAGTTGGGAGATGCGGCTCGACATCGCGTCCGAGCCGAACGCCGTCTCTTTCGCCGCCGTGAAGAGCTTCACGTTCGACACCTTGGTGATCGGCGACGTGGCGCGATGGGTAATGCAGATCGTGGTCGCGCCGGCCTTTTGGGCGTTCTCCATCGCGTCGCAGACGTCGCGCGAGGCGCCGGTGTGCGAAACGCCGAGCGCCACGTCGCCCGGGCCGAGCAACGACGACGACATCGCCATCAAGTCGCTGTCGCTCAGGGCGACGGCCGAGATGCCGAGCTTCATGAATTTGTGGTACGCGTCGAGCGCGAGCGGCGCGCTGCCGCCGATCCCGTACACCTCGACGCGGCGCGCGTTCGCGATCGCGTCGACCGCCCGCTCCAACTCCTCGTCGGAAAGCACTTCGATCGTATCTTTGAGCGCCTGCGCGTTGGCTTGGAAGACTTTCGATTTGAGCGCGGGCAGGGCGTCGGTCGCGGCGATCTGCTCGTAGACCGTCTCCGTCGGTCCGACGAGATCGCGCGCGAGCATGATCTTGAACTCTTGGTAGCCCTTGTAGCCGATCTTCTGGCACAGCCGGACCACCGTCGATTCGCTCGTCTGCGTGCGTTCGGCGAGCTCCGTGACGGTCAGGTAGATCAACTCTTCGGCGTGCTTGAGGATGAAGTCCGCAACGCGCTGTTCCGCCGTCCGCAGCGAACTGTACGTTCCCTGGATGCGGATGAAGCAGCCCGGCACGCTGACCGGCTCGATGCGGCTTGGCCCGAGGTCGGTGGACGTCTTCACAGTAGGGCGAGGTTCTACGTCGCCTTGGTGCGCGCCTCGAAAACGGCCGCGCGCCGCTTCTTGCGAATGAAATGCCGTTCGGCGGGCGCGGGACGGTCGGGCGGCGCCCACTCTTCGGTCGCTTTCAAATACGCGCCGATGCGCGCTTCGAAGGCGGGATCGACGAGCGCGGGCGGGGGCTCGGGCGGCGCGACGCGCTCGCGCGAGAGATAGGCGACGGGATGGCGCGCGCTGCGATCCAGTTCGAGGTCGAGCGGCGTGCGGCGGCGGTAACTGGCCGTGAAGGCCGGCCGGTGGGCCGCAAGTTCGGTCGCGGGCACCGCCGCAAGCGCGCCGTCCTCGAGCCGCACGGTCGCGCCGTACTCGTGGACGCTGATCACGACGCCGCGCGCGGCTACGGGGCGGCGTTCCAATCGTCGCCCTGCGGCGGTGCCGCCCCGCGAACGTAGATGATCTCTTCGTGCGGCCCGACCAGCCGCAATTTCTCGTGAATTTCCGGGACCGCGCCCTGCGGATCGCCCAGGCGGCGGATCGTCGCGCGTTGCCGTTCGGTACGCGCGCGCAGCGCCGCGACGTCGGCGCGCGTCGCCGCGAGTTCGTGCGCGAGCGCGAAGTTTTTCGCGACGATGCCGGTGAACTGCATGCCGACCAGCGTCGAGAAGATCAGCACGACGCTCGCCAGCGCCAGCCGCGACGCGAGGCGCAACCTCACGGGACGACCGCGGCGGCCGGCTGCGCGGCTTCCTGCCAGGCGCCGATGCGGCGGAACTTCGCGTAGCGCGCGTCGAGCAATTCGCTGCCGCTGCGGTCTTCGAGCCGGCGCAGTTCCTCGTCGATCGCATCGAGCATGCGCTCGACGAACCGGGCGGCGTCGCGTTGCGCGCCGCCGAGCGGCTCCTCGACGACGCGATCGACGATCCCGAACCCGTGCAGATCGCGGCTCGTGAGTTTCAAACGCTCCGCCGCTTCGGGGGCGCGCGCGGAATCGCCCCACAGGATCGCGGCGCAACCTTCCGGCGAGGCCACGGAATAGACGGCGTTTTCGGCCATGATCACGGTGTCGGCCATCGCGATCGCGAGCGCTCCGCCCGAGCCGCCTTCGCCGACGATCGCCGCGACGACCGGGACCGTCGCCTTGGCGAGCGCCGTCAAGCACGCGGCGATCGCCTCGGACTGCGCGTGCTCTTCGGAGGCGATGCCGGGATCGGCGCCCGACGTATCGACGAAGCTGACGATCGGCAGGCCGAAGCGCGTCGCCAGCTCGATTAGCCGCTTCGCCTTGCGATAGCCTTCGGGCGAGACCATACCGAAGTTGCGGCGGATATTTTCTTTGGTGTCGCGGCCCTTCTGCTGCGCGAGCACCATCACGCGCCGGCCGCGCAGTTTGGCGAACCCGCCGACGATCGCGGGATCGTCGCGGAAGTGGCGGTCGCCGTGCAGTTCGTCGAGTTGGTCGAGCGCCGCCAAGTAGTCGCTCGCGATCGGGCGCTTGGGGTGGCGCGCCATGTTGACGCGTTCCCACGGCGTGAGGTTGCCGAAGAGATCCTCGAGCAGCGCGCGATACTTCGCTTCGAGCACCGCCACGTCGGCGGGCGGCCCCGCGCCGCCGCGCTCGCGCAGCGCGGCGATGCGCGTCTCGAGCTCTTGCAGCGGGCCTTTTTCGCGCTCGACGATGACGTTCACGGCCGGCCCGTCATTGCAGCGCGAACTCCGGCACCGCCTTGAGCGCCGGCGCGATGCGCTTGCGGTCCACCGCGTAATCGAGCATGCGCACGAGCGTGTCGCGAATCGCCGGCCGAGCCACGACCATGTCGACGGCGCCTTTTTCGAGCAGGAACTCGGCGGTCTGGAAATTCTCGGGCAGTTTTTGGCGGATCGTCTGCTCGATGACGCGGCGCCCGGCGAAGCCGATCGAAGCGCGCGCTTCGGCGATCACGACGTCGGCCTGAAAGGCGAACGAGGCCGAGACGCCGCCCGTGGTCGGGTCGGTCAGCACGGTCATATAGAAGTTGCCGTCGTTCATGAAGCGCTGCACGGCGTGCGTGGTCTTGGCCATCTGCATCAGCGCGAGCATGCCTTCTTCCATGCGCGCGCCGCCGCTCGCGGTAAAGATGATGCACGGCAGCGAGCGTTTGCGCGCTTCCTCGAGCAGGTTCGTGATGCGCTCGCCGACGACGGTGCCCATCGTCCCGCCCCGGAAGTTGAAATCCATGACGCCGAGCGCGACCGGGAAGCCGTCGAGCGTCGCGAAGCCCGTCACCACCGCTTCGGAGAGACGCGACTTCTCGCGGTCCTTGGCGAGCTTCTGCGGGTAGGGCCGCTTGTCGACCCAGCCCAGCGGATCGCCCGGCAGAATCGTCTCGCCGATCTCGATGAAGTCGTCGTCGACGAGCGAGTTGATGCGGTCGTAGGCGTGCATCCGGAAGTGGTAATCGCACTTGGAGCAGACCGACAGGTTCGCTTCCAAATCTTTGCGGTAGAGCACCTCGCCGCACGACGGGCACTTGACCCACATCGTGGCGTCGTCGGCCGGAACGTCCTTCGAGCGCAACTGGCGCAGCCAATCGGGGCGCGGCATCAGGCGGTCTTCTTCCCCGCGTTGACCGGCAGCGCGCCGGAGCGCTTTCCGCCCGTCAAGCGGCGCGCGTAGATGCGCCGCAACTGCTTGAGATAATTGGTAATTTCTTTGCCGTTGAGCTTGGACTCGCCGACGACGCGGTCGGTGAACACGTACGGCACCTCGAGCGCTTTGCCGTAGTGCGCTTTGGCCGCGACTTCGAGCCCGATCTTGAAACCGATCGGATCGAGTTCGACGCCGTCGAGCGCCTCGCGCTTGACCAAGATGAAACCGCTCGTGATGTCGCGGATCGGCGTGAGCGGCCACGCCATCGCGCAGGCCACTTGCGAGGTGATCTTGCGCTTGAGCGGCCAGTTGCTGATGCCGCCGCCTTTGACGTAGCGGCTGCCCACGGCGAGGCCGTACTTGCCGCTTTCGAGCGCCGCGACCATCTGCGGGATGATGCGCGCGTCGTGACTGAAATCGGCATCCATCGCACCGAGCGCTTCGGATTCGGGACGCGCGAATTTCCAGCCGTCGATGACGCCGCTGGAAAGTCCCATCTTACCGGGGCGATGCAGGCAGCGGACGGGATACGTGCTCGTGAGCCGATCGACGATCGCTCCGGTTCCGTCGGGCGAGTTGTCGTCGACGACGACGATCTCGCCGTCGAGTGCGTTCGCGCGAAAAATCTCCGACAACGTCGCGACGAGCTTCTCGATCCCGCCCGCCTCGTTGTACGTCGGGATGACGATGCTGAACTTCAAGGAACTACTCACGCCCCATAACCCGGCCATATACGACGCGGCTCGCTCGTGTCATGCCTTTTATATATCACCGCTTGCGTACAGTGCGGCCGTGCACGCGACGAGCCCGGCCGTTTCGGTGCGCAAGATGCGGCGGCCGAGCGAGATCGGCACGGCCCCGGCGGCCGTCGCGGCATCGCTCTCGGCGCGCGATAGGCCGCCTTCGGGACCGATCGCGATCAGCAGCGACGTGACCTCGGCCACGAGCGGCGGCAGCACGTCGCGTAGCGGCACGGGGTCGGCCAATTCCCACGGGACGAGGGCCCGGCCGTAGGTTGCGAAGGTTCCGGCCAGCGCGGCGAAATCGAGCGGCTCGGCCACCTCGGGGACGTCGAGCCGGCCGCATTGCTGCGCGGCGCTGCGGGCTATGCGCCGCCAGCGTTCGACCTTGCCCGGGCGCGTCGCATCGCCCGCGCTTCGTTCGCCGTAGAACGGCACGATGCGCGCCACCCCGAGTTCGGTCGCCTTCTCCACGACGAAATCCATCTTCTGGCCTTTAGGCACGCCCTGGGCCAGCGTGAGCGTGAGGCGCGGCGCGGCCGGCCGCTGCAGCGCCGCATCGAGCCGCGCATGCGCCCCGGACGGCGCCGGCAGCAGCGTCGCGGCGAACAGCGCGCCCGCCGAATCGACCACTTCGAGCGGCGAGCCCTCGCCGCGCCGCAGCACGAGCGTCAGTTTTCGGGCGTCGTCGCGAGCCAGTTCCACCACGTCGCCCACGGCGTGGATGCCCGCGACGAAGCAGCGCGTCGCGCCGATGGGCGCGCCTACTCCGGCCGGAACGCGTCTTTGACGCGATCGAAAAACGAGCGGTCGTCGACGCCGTCGTCGGCCGTGCGCGCGAACTCTTCGAGCAACTCGCGCTCGTGGCGCGAGAGCTTGGTGGGCACCACGACGTGCACCGTCACGAGCAGATCGCCGCGCCCCGAGCCGCGGACCAGCGGCATGCCTTTGCTGCGGATGCGGAACGTCGAGGCGCTCTGCGTGCCCGCGGCAACCGGCAGCGGGACCACGCCGTCGAAGGTTTCGATGTCGAGTGTGGCGCCGAGCGCGGCGTCGGTAAAGGCGATGGGCACGTCGACGTACAGGTCGGCGCCGTCGCGCCGAAAGCGCGGATGGTGCGCGACGGCCAGGTAGACATAGAGATCGCCCGGCGGCCCGCCTCGCGCGCCGCCTTCGCCGTTCGCGGCCACGCGAATGCGGCTGCCGTCGTCGACGCCCGCGGGAATGCGCACGGTCAGCGTGCGGTTGCGCTCGACGCGGCCGCGGCCGCGGCACGTGTCGCAAGGCGTGGGAATCAGCGTGCCTTCGCCGTTGCAGCGCGTGCACGTCGTCTGGGTGACGAACTGCCCGAGCGGCGTTTGCCGGGCGCTGCGCATCGTGCCCGTGCCGCCGCAGCGATCGCAGCGCGTGACGAGCGTGCCGGGGCGCGCGCCCGAACCCGAACACGTTTCGCACTGGCCGAGGTGGCTGAACGAAATCTCGCGTTCGGCGCCGCGATAGGCTTCTTCGAGCGTGATCTGCAGGTCGTAGCGCAAGTCGGCGCCGCGCTGCGGCCCGGCCGGACGCTGCGCGCCCGGACGGCCGCCGAAAAACATATCGAAGATGTCGGTGAAGCCGTCGCCGCCGAAATTGCCGAAGCCCCCCGCGCCCGCGCCCGCGCCGTTCGGCGCCGTGCCGAAACGATCGTAGTGGCTGCGCTTCTGCGGATCGCTGAGGATCTCGTAGGCTTCGTTGATCTCTTTGAAGTGCGCTTCGGCCGCCGCTTTGTCTTCGGCGACGTCGGGATGGTACTTGCGCGCGAGCCCGCGGTAGGCGCGCTTGATGTCGCTGTCGGACGCGTCGCGGCCGACGCCGAGCACGGAATAGTAGTCGGTGGGCACGGTCGTTCTAACGAATCTCGGTGTTCGCCAGGTGGCGGTTCAGCGATGCGGCGGTGCCGGTCGCGAGCGCGAGCAGACGCGCGTAGGGCATGCGACGCGGCCCGAGGATCGCGAGCACGCCGACCGAGCCTTCGCCGAAGCCGTACGGAACGGTTACCACGCTGCATTCGGTGATGTCGTCGCTGCCGAGTTCGTGGCCGATCTTGATCGTCGGCGCGTCGCTCGTCATCGCGTCGGCGACGATGTCGTAGAGCGCCTTCTGTTCTTCGATGATGCGCAGGATCGAACGCAGCTTGCGCAGGTCTTGGAATTCGGGCGCGTCGAGCAAGTGGCGCGCGCCGCTCGAGAAGACGGCGGGCGGTTCGTCGGAGCGGGACGCGAGCGTCAGCACGTGCGTCAGCGCCGGCACCAGTTCGTCGGGCAGCCGTGCGTCGCGCACGACGCGCGCCACGTCGGCCGGCGCGAGTTCGCGCATCGTCTTACCGGCGAACTCGCGGTTGAGGCGGTTGGAGAGCGCGGTGAGGTCGTCCGCGTCGACGTTCGGGTGCTCGAACGAATGCTGCGCCGCGAGGCCGAGCGAGGTCACCACGACCGCGAGACCGGCCCGCTCGGAGAGCCAGATGAGCTGCACGTGGCGGAAGGTCTGCGAATCGCGCTGCGGGGCGACCACGAAAGCCACGTTGCGCGAGAGCTGGCCGAGGAGCCGCGTCGTCTGCTCGATCACTTCGTCGAGCTCGCGGCTGGCGGCGCGGAACTCGTCCTTGATGCGGCGCTGCTCGTCGGTCTGCAGGGGCTCGGGCTGCATCAACTGGTCGACGTAGGTCCGGTAGCCGGCATCCGAGGGGATGCGGCCGGCCGAGGTGTGCGGCTGGACGAGATAGCCCGCGGCCTCCAGTTCGGCCATCTCGTTGCGGATGGTGGCGGAACTGACGCCCAGGTTGTACTTCTGGGTGAGCGTGTTCGAGCCGACCGGCTCGGCCGTCGCGACGTACTCGTACACGACGGTAGCCAGAATGAAGGCCTTGCGCTTATCGAGCTCTTGCCGGACGGGTTTGGGCGGTGGCGGATTCTTAGCAGTCATGGCGCCTGAGTGCCAGCATTACCGCTCAGCGTATCAGACTTGGGGGGCAGGGTCAAGCGCGGCTGCCCGGCCGCCAGGGCGGCCTCGACGGCGCGATGGAGTTCGTCCCACTCCATTTCGCCGACCGAGACGTAGGCGACCGTCCCGTCGCGGCCCAGGATCACCGTCACCGGCAGCGCGGAGACCGAGTAGCGGTCGAAGATCTCGTGGGCGGTGTCTTCCACGACCGGCAGCGCCGCTTGTCGGGAGGCGAGGTAGGCGCGCGCGTCGCCCGGCGGCTCGTAGGAGAGCGTCACGAGCGGCACGGCGTCGCCGTAGGTCGCCCGCAGGGTCGCGAACGCGCCGATCTCATCGCGGCACGGCTCGCACCACGACGCCCAGAAGTTGAGCACGACCGGTTTTCCGCGCAAATCGGAGAGCCGGTGCTGACCGCTGCCGTCATCATAGGTAAAGTCGGGTGCGGGCTTGCCGAAACTGAGCGCGGCGAGGCCCGTCGACGGCGCGCGCCGGCGGGCGTCCGCGGCACCCGGAACGAGCGTCACGGCCGCAAGCGCAACGGCGGCGAGGCAACGGAAAAAGCGAGACGCGGCCGGCGGCATCATTCTTTCGGAGAATCTTCGCCGCACGGCAACGATTTCCGGGAGGGAGGCGACGCGAACCGCTCCAATCGCCGCACATGGCAACCGACGCGCAACCGCACGAAGCGATCGAGACCCATCTCAGCGAGCAGCGGAAGTTCGCGCCGCACCCGCAATTCGCGGCCGCCGCCAACGCGCAGCCCGGCATTTACGAAGAAGCCGAGCGCGATTACGAAGCGTTCTGGAAATCGTGGGCCGATAAGCTCGACTGGATCGAACCCTACCACACGGTCCTCGAGTGGAACGAACCGTTCGCGAAGTGGTTCGTCGGCGGCAAACTTAACGCGTCGGTCAACTGCTTGGACCGGCACGTCGCGGCCGGCCGCGGCGACCGCATCGCGTATCTGTTCGAAGGCGAGCCGGGCGACCGGCGCGCCGTCACCTACGGCGAACTGCTGCGCGAGGTCTGCAAGCTCGCGAACGGTCTGCGCAAACTCGGCGTCAAGAAAGGCGATCGCGTCGCGATCTACATGGGCATGGTGCCCGAACTGCCCGTCGCGCTGCTGGCGTGCGCGCGCGTCGGCGCGGCGCACTCGGTGATCTTCGGCGGCTTCTCGTCGGATTCGATCGTCGATCGCGTCAACGATTCGCAGTGCGTCGCCATCATCACGAGCGACGCGGGCTGGCGGCGCGGGAAGAAAGTTCCTCTCAAAGCGACCGTCGACGAGGCGCTCGCGCACACGCCGTCCATCAAGCATTGCATCGTTTCGAAACGCACGGGCGACGCGGTGACGATGCACGCCGGCCGCGACGTGTGGTGGGACGAGCTCGTGGCGGACCTGCCGGAAACGTGCGCGCCCGAACCGATGGACTCGGAAGACCTGCTGTTCTTGCTCTACACGAGCGGCACGACGGCGAAACCCAAAGGCATCATGCACACGACGGCCGGCTATCTGACCGGCGTCACGGCCACGGCGCGCCTCGTGCTCGACATCAAGGACGACGACGTCTTCTGGTGCACCGCCGACATCGGCTGGGTGACCGGCCACTCGTACATCGTCTACGGTCCGCTCGCGCTCGGCGCGACGGGCATTCTCTACGAAGGCACGCCCGATTACCCCGACAAGGACCGGCTGTGGGACATCGTCGAGCGCTACAAGGCGACGATCTTCTACACCGCGCCGACCGCAATCCGCGCGTTCATGAAGTGGGGCACCGAGCACGTCGAAAAGCACGACCTTTCGTCGCTGCGTTTGCTCGGGAGCGTCGGCGAGCCGATCAATCCCGAAGCGTGGATGTGGTATCACGAGATGATCGGCGGCAGCCGCTGCCCCGTGGTCGATACGTGGTGGCAAACGGAGACGGGCGCGATCATGATCGCGCCGCTGCCCGGCATCACGACGCTCAAACCCGGCAGCGCGACCAAACCGTTTCCGGGCATTCATGCCGACATCGTCGACGAAGCCGGCCGCAGCGAACCGCTCGGCAAGGGGGGCTACATCGTCCTCAAACGGCCGTGGCCCTCGATGCTGCGCGGCATCTACGGCGATCCCGAACGGTACCGCCAGACGTACTGGTCGAAGTTCGAACACGCTTACCTCGCCGGCGACGGCTGTCACCGCGACGAAGACGGCGACTACTGGTTCATGGGCCGCATCGACGACGTGATGAACGTCAGCGGCCACCGCATCTCGACGACCGAAGTCGAGAGCGCGCTCGTCGACCATCCGAAAGTCGCCGAAGCCGCGGTCGTCGGCAAGAGCGACGACCTCACGGGCCAGGCGATCTGCTGCTTCGTGACGCTACGCGCGGGCGAAGCCGGCTCGCCGCACCTCGCCGACGAGCTGCGCAACCACGTCGCGGTCAAACTCGGCAAGTTCGTCATGCCGAAGTACCTGACGTTCACGCAAGAACTGCCGAAGACGCGCAGCGGCAAGATCATGCGCCGCTTGCTGCGCGACATCGCCGAAGGCCGCATGCTCGGCGACACGACGACGCTCGCGGACTCGAGCGTCGTGGCCGAACTGCAAGCGCGAGCGAAAGAGGAAGCGGCGAAAGAGGGCTA
>Ga0209698_10001816_pt1 | contig 24497 bp, 17 predicted proteins | sample LitLauG_LLR_2012_FD_187203 | JGI IMG/M metagenome (GOLD analysis project Ga0209698, IMG submission 187203) | Freshwater sediment microbial communities from Pennsylvania, USA - Little Laurel Run_MetaG_LLR_2012 (SPAdes) (version 2) | ecosystem: Environmental > Aquatic > Freshwater > Creek >... | reverse complement strand
GTCTCGTCGTAACGATCTGCCGTGCTCGTCAGAGTAACGGCGCGCCGCACCACTGCCCGCACACCCAGTGCGATCATAACGCCGGGCTCGAACTGAGTGACATCCGCTATCATGACAGGCGCTGCGCACAACGCTTTTGCGAGCTGTAGCCACCGGCCTGGCGATATCAGGGCATCCTCGATCCGCGCGATCACCGGCTCTTGCTGAAATGCCTCGCCACCGGTAACGGGGAGGTAGTTGGCGTTGAACGTTTTTAGAGCGGCCTTCGCCCGATTCTCCAGTTCGTCGGCGCCCTGGGTCGACTTGAGTACCAACATCCATCGCTGGTCCCCCGGCCAGTTGAGCCATTCGGGCTCCAGCGCCTCGCGAAATCCGGCTACCGCTAAGAGAACCGGAGCGGGTAACGCACGCAGGCGGCTTCCTTCAAAGACGGCCTGTCTGATCATTCCGGCGAGTTTCTCTCCCACGAAGACCGGAGCGCCCGAGACCCCACGCCAGCCCTCTTTCGGGGCCGCGGCGTCCACGGTCAATTCGAGTTCCCGCGGCCCTTGTCCTCCGCCGCCCTGACTGTATAACATCCCTTTCAGGACCGCGGTTGTGAAGCGGGTGTGATCGTCGATCGTCTCGGAGGCGGCATCGGGATAGCCGGTCGTACGCCAAGGCACGTCGCTCTCCGGCAAGGCATCCATCCACGCGACTGGCTCGACTTGAGCGAGCCCCGGCGATACTCTGAGCAAAACCGCATCGATCCGCGCATCCCGCCAGGCCGGCTTCACTTTGCCGTCCGCTATATCGGCCCGGTGGCGGACACCGGTAGACTCCAGCCGCGCCCAAACCTCCAAAGCGTCCTCGGGAATAGCATGACTAGCCGTCAAAACGAGTCGCGACGTGACAAAGTAACCCGTCCCGAATTCATATTTGTCGCGTCCGCTTGCGTCATGCCGCCTTGAGATGATCAGCGCCAAGCGCGCCAGGTCGGGAGCGTCCATTTCATTTCGCCATTAGGTTCCGGTGTGATCTGAAATTCTATTCCGGAGCCGGCCTCAGCATGGTCTCGCCGCTGACGATGGTTCGTTGTCCGGTCTTCGCTGATTTCGGCAGGAGCGTCAGCTTCACGGTGTGCGTCTCCTCGCCTTTGTGCTCATATCCTCCTCCTGCGCTCACTACCCAGAATTGCACCTTCGCGTCTGCTGTTCCGGTCTTCGAGACCACAACCTTGGCTTCCAGTTCTGCCTTCTCGATCTCGAAGACCAAGTCCTGCCCGGCGCCCTTGGACGCCGCCCCCTGCAACTCATTCCTCAAGTCCTCGATCAAATCGCTCAATCGTACGGGCGCATTGTTATCCATGAGTCCTCTCCGCTACTTACACCATACTCCAATCGATAGAGCAGATTCTTCAGCTCTTCGCCGCTTGATTTGTGTGAGAAAACGGGATGGCACGAGTGGCGACATCCCCGATGGCGTCCAGCACATGTTGGACGCGGCGCGGCCGGGCCGGGTCTATCCCATCGACACGAAGAAGTTCTTCGGGCTGAGCGGTCCCGCTTCCTTAGGTGACGGAGCGGGAGTTGGCGAACCCTCCCTCAAGCAGTCTTCAGCTTGCGGATCTGCTCGGCTTTGGCCCGAAACCGGTCGTAGTGCTCGAGGGACTTGATCACGGCATCGATCGCCATGCGTCGGGCGTAGAGGAATTCCAACTCTTGCTGCGGTTGCTGGCTGCGGCCGGGGGAGGCTTTTTTGACTACCATAGTACAGGTGTACCAGAACTTCTAAGGCAAGACAATAGAAACTAAGGATTCTCCTTACACTTATTTGGATAACCGGTACTAGAACTGGGGGACCCCTCAAAGGGGGTGGGTGTTTTAGTTAACCTTCGATTATTCCGGCGATTTCATCGGCATTATTGGACACCACCACGGGGTGATTGCCGAAGTTGGATTGAATATGTTGACCATCCGGCGCTTCCAACGCCCCGGTATGATAACGATAGATATAATCCGGGTCTTTCAGAACATTACCCGTGAGTACGGCGACCACGTCGGCATCCGGGGCAAGGACACCCGTGGCCGTGAGTTTCCGGATGCCGGCGAGAGTGGCTGCCGAAGCCGGTTCGCAACCGATGCCGCAGCGCCCGATCACGGCCTTGGCGTCGGCAATTTCCTGTTCGCTCACCTTTTCGACGACACCTTGGGAAGTAGTGACTTCATGGAGGGCCTTGGGCCAGGAAACGGGATCGCCGATCTTGATGGCGGTAGCCAGAGTCTGGGGATGGTCGACCGCGGTCAGGCGGTTACGCCTGCGGCGGCGCATTAAATCGTAAAACGGCGCGGAGCCTTCCGCCTGGATGACTGCCAGGCGGGGCAGCCGATCGATGAGCCCCAGTTCCTTCATTTCCCGCAGCGCCTTCCCAAAGGCCGAAGTATTTCCCAGGTTCCCACCGGGCAGCACCACCCAGTCGGGAACGCGCCAGTCGCGCTGGTCGAGCATCTCGGTCATGATGGTTTTCTGGCCTTCGATGCGGAACGGGTTGATGGAATTGAGCAGATAGATACCCAGCCGGCCGGCAAGCTGGCGAACCATCGCCAGGATCTGGTCGAAGTTGGCCTCCACCTGCAAGGTGCGGGCGCCGTATTCGAGCGCCTGGGCCAGCTTGCCATAGGAGATGTTTCCGTGCGGGATGAAAATGATGGGCTGCAGCCCCGCTGCGCTCGCATAGGCCGCCATGGAAGCAGAAGTATTGCCGGTAGAAACGCACGCCACGCGGGTCATGCCCAGCCGCAGCGCCTGCGCGGTCCCACAGGTCATGCCGTTGTCCTTGAAGGAGCCAGTGGGATTGAAGCCTTGATGCTTAAAGACCAACCGGTCCAGGCCACCGTACTGGGCGGCCTGCCGCGCTTCGAGCAGCGGTGTGTTCCCCTCGCGCAACGTCACGACACAACTATAATTGGGCAGAAACGGAATAAATTCGCGGTACCTCCAGACACCGCTTTGATCGAGCGGTGCGTTGGAGGCCCGTCGTTCCCGCCAGATCCGTTTCAACATCAGCGCCGACTGCTCGGGTGGATCGTAGCCGGCCTCCAGCAAGCCGCCACACTTCGGGCAGTTATAGATCACCTCGGTGATGGGAAAGCGGGCGCGGCACTTGTCCTCGAAGCAGACTAATTCGGCTGGCATGAAGTCTTATTATAGAGACAGGGGCCGGGAAACAGGGGAACTTGCGGCCCTGACCCCGTCGGGGCCGTCAATGCCGGTGAAGCCGGTTTCCAAAACGTGATAGGATGACCGCAATGCGCTTCCTGACTGCTCTTCTCAGCATCTTAGGGACTGCGGCTGGGGTTGCGTTTCTGGTTGCCCAAACCGCTGCCCCCAATGCCGCGGGAATCTCGATAGGACATATTCACCTGGTCGTGCCCGAACCCGCGGCGATGCAGAAGGTTTGGGTGGACGTAATGGGCGGCACGCCCTCCACGGCGGGTCCCTTGACTCTGGTCAAACTGCGGAACGCGTTTATCATCATCACGGGCGGCGCCAATGCGGCTGGCCGTGAGGGCACGAACGGGTCTGTGGTGAACCACGTGGGATTCTCGGTGAAGAGCTACGCCGCGACGAAAGCGAAGGCTGAGGCTGCCGGATTGGCGGTGCGCGAGCTGACACCGGGTCAGCAGGCGTTTGTGACTTTCCCCAACAATGTCACGGTGGAAATTCAGGAAGACACCGCCATTGGCGGAGAATCCGAGTTCAGTCACTTCCATCTTTCGGTTCCCGATCAAAACGCGGCGCGGGAGTGGTATATCAAGACCTTCGGCGGCGAAGAAGGGCAGCGTCGCAAGGGGGTCCGTGGCGCCAAAATACCCGGTGGATTCGTCGACTTTCTGGGGGCCGGCGGCCCCGGCGGGCGGGGAGCTAAAGGCGGTGACGGCGCGGCCGCGGCGCCTCCACCGGCACTGGCCCCGTCGAAGGGCCGGGTGCTGGATCATATCGGCTTTGAAGTGAAGGACCTCAAAGCGTTCACCGAGCGCCTGGCGGCGGACGGGCAGAAACTGGACGTGCCGTACACCGATGCATCCGCCCGGATGGGCCTGAAGCTTGCGTTCATTACCGACCCGAACGGCACCTATATCGAGCTGACCGAGGGGCTCAATTCGAAGTAGCGTTGCGCATCACGGTCTTGAGCGCGCAAACCCACGTTGGGACGAGTCGGTACCCCAGCGGATGAGGCCGCGCCTGGTTTAGAAAGTTACTCGAGTGGGTGCACTTAACCCCGCGCGTTTCCCCGCGAGAAACGCCTGCACAATCCTGATGTACTCCTCGGGCGCTTCCACGTGCGGGTAGTGCCCCAGTCCCGGCATGGTCACGATCTGGCAATCCGGGAGGGCCTCCTTCAATTGCTGCTGCGTCTTCAGTGGCACGATCGAGCTCGCCCCACCCAAAATGTAGATCGTGGGGCTCTTGATGCCGCGCACAAAGCGCCAAAGCTCGGTGGGAACGAACCCTTTCACCAGATTGGGATCGCGCTTCCAGACCAGGCGGCCATCGTCCCGGCGCTTGGTACCGAAATGCGCGTAGTTGCGCTGTAGTTCCTCGGAGACTCTACCGCCGCCCTGCATGAGGGAAGCCACCAGTTCGTCCTCCGACGCCCAGCCGTTGGCTTCCTGTTCCACGCGCCGCGCGAATCCGGAAGCGATTTCGTTGGTGCGTTCCGGCCCCACGTCTTCCACGATCAGGCGGGCCACGCGCTCCGGATGCAGTCCCGCATACACTTGCGCCACCCGCCCTCCCGTGGAATTACCCAGGAGCACGATGTCCCGCAGATTGAGCTGCTCTACCAATCCCTCGATGTCTTGGACGTAGTCCTCCACCAGGTATGCCCCTTGGGGAGACCAACCCGAGTCGCCGTGCCCGCGCATGTCGATCGCGATCACGTGATAGGCGCCGTTGAACCGCGGCGCGATGTGATCGAAGGAGTGCGCTACGCGGCCGATCCCATGCAGCATGAGGAAGGGCTGTTTCCCGTTGGCGCCCCAATCCAGGTAGTGAATACGCAGACCGTTCACCGTAACGAACCGGTCCTGGTAGCCGGTCTGCGCCGTCCCCACGGAACCGAGCATCGAGCAGGCAATTGCGGCCAAGGTAAGTTTCACGTTTGGGGCTCCTTCTTGTTCAGGGTTTCATGCACCGTGTGGTCCTCCGGAAGCGTCCCGCCGGGGCCGCCTCCGGAAATGCCGGCCGCGAAGCCGCTTGCTGTAAATATAAAACACTTGCGTGAGGTCAGTGATAACGCAGGGGCACCGCCGGCGGACGGCTTCCGCTTCCCGGAGGTCTCCGAATCCCCCCATTTGCGGAGGCCGGCCACCCCTAATGATTTAGGACAATTGGGACTATTTATATGTTAACTTGTGAGTACAACGAGATTTCGTTGATGCGCTCCCCTTGGGCGATTTCGATCTCTGGAAAAAGGCGTTGTGAAATCTCGAGGAAAATTCCTGAAGGATTCCCTGACCGTCATTCTGCTGACGGTGGGAGCAACCGCACTACGTTACCTCTTCGATCCGACTCTAGGTCCCCGGTCGCCACTGCTGTTCCACATTCTGGCGGTTGCCATTGCCGCACAAATCGCCGGTTTGGTGTCGGGCTTGGTCGTGACGGGCTTCAGCGTGATCTTAATCGACTATTTCTTCATGCCACCGTTGCACACATTAGGCCCGCCGCCGGATCCTAGTGACAAGCTAGCTCTTCTTCTATTTGTGGGGGTCGGGGTCTCTCTCAGCATTTTCGGTGGACAACAGAAGCGTGCTGAAGAACGCATGAGTAGAATTCGGTACAACCTTGAAACCGCCCAACAGATCGCTAATGTCGGAAGTTGGGAGAGTGATGGAGCGGGAGAGTTCTGGTGGTCCGAGCAGGCTTACCGAATCTTTGGTGTCTCTCCCGGAACCAAGCTCAATACCGCCGAGTTTTACGACCTCGTACACCCGGAAGATCGTGATGCAGTTCGTCACGCGGCTGCCATGGCCATCGAGACCGAGACCGATTACGATATCGAACACCGACTCGTCCGAAAGAGCGACGGCGACGTTCGATACGTTCAGCAACAGGCAAAAGTGATCACCGGCGATACTCGCCTGATCGGCAGTATCAGAGATCTAACAGACACAAGACGAGGCGAACTGGCGCAACAGATTTTAGGCGGTTTGCTCCAAATATGTTCCGCTTGCCGCCGAATTCGCGACAAAGAAAGTGACCAGTGGTATTCGATGGAAGGTTACTTACGCCGTCATAGCAATGCTAAGTTCTCTCACGGGATGTGCGAAGACTGCGGCAAGCAGTGGTCTTCAGAAAAGGAAGTACGATGAATGTGCTACTGGTGGACGATGAAGCGACCATGCGGAGGATGCTGAAGTTGATGCTCCAAAAGCGGGGCTTTCAGGTGTTCGATGCGGCTAACGGTTTAGATGCTTTGGCGTTGTCGCAGGAGCACCCAATCGATATTCTGGTGACCGATGTGGTGATGGAAGAAATGGAGGGCACCACTCTGGCGCATTGGCTGCAGGAACGGCGACCGGATGTGCCGGTGCTCTTCGTCTCCGGCTTTCCCATGGATCTGGAGGCGGAACGCCAACACAACGCCAGATGCGCTTTTCTGCCGAAGCCATTCCAGGCAGGAGATTTGGTGGAAGCCATTTCGGAGCTTACCAAGGGTGTGGCGTATTAATCGGCATGTAGGGCAATCAGCATCACCGGGGTACCTTCGTATGGAACAGAGGAGAGTCTTAGAGTCCGCACCGGGTTTGGTTCCAGACGACGCCGGACGCGCCGCAGTCCGGGAGCAGTTGGAACGGATTCTCGCCAGCCCCCTATTCAAGAACAGCAAGCGGTACCATCAGCCGGGTGTCGCCGCCGGCGGCAATCATCCGAAACGGAGATTCATTATGAAGCTAATGCAAACGATGGGAGCACTGGCAGCGCTTTCGATGACGCTGACGGCACAGGAGGCGCCCCCCACTTCGCCGGGCACCGGAGGCGGCCAGCAGGCTGCGAAGGTCCGTTCTCCAGAGGTGCTGGCAGACGGCCGGATTACGTTCCGCCTCCTCGCGCCCAAAGCCGCGGAGGTACAGGTACGAGGGAACTGGGAACGTGGCCACCTACTGGCCATGACCAAAGACGACTCCGGTCTCTGGTCCCTAACGACGCCTGCACTCGAGCCCGAGCTGTGGGCGTACACGTTTTCGGTGGATGGAGTCAGGACGCTCGATCCGAGCAATTACAACGTCGCGCGCGACGGTGTTGGATTCATGAACACGGTGCTGGTGCCGGGGGACGCATCGGCGGTGTTCCAGCCGCGGCCGGTGTCGCACGGGGCTATGACGACGATGTGGGTTCCGTCGACGGCCATGAAAACGCCGCGCCGCATGTTCGTTTACACGCCACCAGGGTACGAAGGGAGCACCGCCAGATATCCCGTACTGTACCTGCTGCACGGCAGCGGAGGAGATGAAGATGCATGGCCCACCATGGGCATCGCTAACGTGATCCTGGACAATCTGATCGCGGAGGGGAAAGCCAGGCCCATGATTGTGGTGATGCCGAACGCCTACTGGAATGAGATCGCTTCGCTGGATCTTGCCGGCCACCGCACTGCTCCGCCTCCGGGCGTGGGCTCGGGCGGGGGCACCGGCGGTGGGCAATTCGATGCCAATGAAAAGGACATCGTCGATGACCTGATTCCGTTCGTGGAGGAGCACTATCGCACGCTGGCCGGCAGGGAGAACCGAGCCCTCGCCGGCCTCTCCATGGGGGCCAGCATCACCGTGAACGTCGCGGTGAAGCGGCTGGATGTCTTCGCGTCCATCGGAGTTCTCAGCGCGGGGATGTTTCGCGGCACCGCGGATGTTCCCGGCGGGGCGAGGCTACTGGAAAGGATCTCTCCGGGCTTTTTGGCCGATCCCGCGGCCACGAACCAGAAACTCCGCCTGTTATTCTTCTCCTGCGGCACGGAGGATCCGCGCATGCCGTCTCTGACCCAACTTCAGGAGGAGTTACGCAGTCGAAAGATCAACTTTACTTTTAAGAGCTACGCTGGCGAGCATGAGTGGAAGGTCTGGCGCCATTCGCTCGCCGATATGGCACCGATGCTTTTCAGATAAGACCCTGGCGGGCGGGACGGACGGGGTATACGGCGTGGCGGGAAGTCACGGGCAGCGGTAAGGCAGCGGCGGCACTGGCGGCGCCACGGTTATCGAGTTCGCTCAGACTCTCTCACCTTGAGGATGGGCGGCCATAACGGCCTCTATCGTTGAAATGAGCTCCTTACGATTGACTGGCTTCGGCACATAACCGTCCATTCCGGCCGACAGGCATCGTTCCCGATCCCCCTGCATGGCATGGGCGGTCATCGCAATAATGCGAAGATGCTCCCCCGTCTCGCGTTCCTTTTCGCGAATCGCGCGGGTAGCCTGGAATCCGTCCATATCCGGCATCTGAACGTCCATGAGCACCAGATCGAAACTCTCCTTTTCCAGGACCGCCAGCGCATCGTGGGCGGTAGCGGCGGCAACCGTCGAGTGCCCCTCTTTCTGAACCAGTCGCATCGCCAGCAGTTGGTTGACCGGGTTATCTTCGACCACCAGTATCCGCAAGCTCCTCTGCTGTTCGCGCAAAGAACGGCAGGTAATCGGCTGGGGCTGGCTGGTGTTCTCCACTCTTCCGAATACTTGCAGGATGGCGTCCAGCAGCTCCGATTCGCCGATGGGCTTGGTGAGGTAAGCACGAACGCCGAGTTCGCGGCAGCGCGCCGTGTCCTTGCGCTGGCCGGCGGAGATCAGCATGACCACGGGCGACCCTGCGAGTTGCGGATCCCTCTGGATATGCTCGACGAGAGTGAGTCCGTCCATGAAAGGCATTTGAGAATCGGTAATCAGAAGAGGATAAGGGGCGCCCATGTTACCGGCTTGCCGCAAGCAGGTCAATGCGTCCGAGGCGCCCGCACTCAAAGTGGGCCTCATTCCCCAGCCGCTCAGGAGCTCTCCGAGAATGTGCCGGTTGGTCGCATTGTCATCCACCACCAGCACGGGCAGATCCTCCAGGATGGCGGCAGCAGGCCTGACAGGCTGCGGCGACGGCGGATTCGCCGCCTCCATACGCACTGTAAAATGGAAGGTGCTTCCTATGCCCGGCTCGCTTTCGACCCAGATTCGCCCTCCCATCAGGCTTACCAATTGAGAGGAAATAGTCAGGCCCAATCCGGTGCCGCCGAACTGCCGGGTCGAAGAGGTGTCAGCCTGAGTAAACGCTTCAAAAATGGCTTTCTGCTTTTCCGGCGGAATGCCGACTCCCGTATCCCTGACACTAAAGTGCAGGTTGCCTTGGTCTGCTGCTCCGGACCACGTTTCCGCGCACACCACCACTTCCCCTTGCTTCGTGAACTTGATGGCGTTGCCGACTAGGTTGAGCACGATCTGACGGAGGCGGCCGGGATCCCCCAGCACGATTGCCGGCACATCGGCCGCGCAGTGACAGACTAACTCCAGATTCTTCTCCGCAGAGCGGAGGCCGAGGGACTTGCAGGCGGTTTCTATGCAGCACTTCGGACTGAACTCAATGCGCTCAAGATCCAGTTTTCTCGCCTCGATCTTCGAGAAATCGAGAATATCGTTGACCACGCGGAGAAGAGAGTCGGCAGAAGACTTGACCGTGTTCAAGTCCTGGCGCTGCTGGGGGGTAAGCTCGGTGTCGAGGACCAGATCCGTCATACCCAGAATGCCATTCATTGGCGTGCGAATCTCATGGCTCATATTGGCCAGGAAATCGCTTTTGGAACGGTTGGCTTCCTCGGCGGCCTCCTTGGCCCTCAACAGTTCCCGCTCCGCTTGTTTACGCTGGGTGATATCGCGGGCGATGACAGACATGCACCGGGGACGGCCGCTTTGGGAATCGATTATCAAAGATGCACCGATCAGCATCTCAATGGGTTCGAGTGTCTTGACGTTTTGAAACTGAGTTTCGCTTTCCCAGTGACCCATCTCCATGAGCGTGGGGATTCCGACCTCCCGGATTCGCTGCCAGGCGATGCCGGTGACACAATCGGAGATTGCTTTAGGAGGGGGGAAGTCCACGCCATCGATTCCCAGGAGTTTTTGGCCGGCCGGATTCATGTAGAGGATTTCCCCGGCAAGGGAGGCGACGCCGATGAAGTCCCAGGAGTTTTCGACCAGGGAGAAGAATTTCCGCGTCTCCTCTTCGGCGTGCTTGCGCTGGCTGATGTCGAGGAAGGCGATCACGGAGCCGACCACTTTCCCATCCTTTTTCACGGGATGAGACCAGTATTCAGCAGGGAAACTGGTGCCATCGGCGCGCCAGAGGACCTCGTCATCGACGTGCGTGCCCTCTCCGCTCCGGAACGCCTGAAAGATCCGGCATTCTTCGACTGGATAGGGTCTTCCACCGGGCCGGCTGTGGTGGATCAGGAAATGCATGTTCTTCCCGATTACGTCTTCCAGGCTGTGGTAGCCCAGCATGCGCAAACAGGCAGGATTGGCAAAGATGGCGTTGCCATCGAGATCAATACCGTAGATCGCCTCCGCGGTGGACTCGAGCAGCAGGCGTAACTGATCCTCGCTATTGCGAAGGGCTTCCGCCGCCCGCTTGCGGGCGGTAATGTCCGTAAATAGCCCGTCGGCGTAGAACTTGCCATCCTTCTCATAGGTGGAGGTCGCGCGGTCGTGAATCCAGATCCACTCCCCGTCCTTGCGCCGAGCCCTGCACTCCACATCGTGTGGCGCGCCGGTTGTGAAGAGCGCCTCAAGGGAGGCTCTGACGCGGCCGGCGTCGTCCGGATGAAGGCACTCAAAAAACAGGCTCACGCCGTGGCTGCAGGTATCATGCGGCGAGAATCCGCTGACCCTCTCCATGTTGTCGCTCATGAAGACGATTTTGCCGTTGGCGTCCATGGTCCACAAGACGTCCGGAATGTTTGAGATGAGCGTCCGGAGCTTGCCCTCGCTCTGCCGCATGTCCTGCACAACCCGCTCACGCTCAGTGATGTCCTGCTTAATCGCGATAAAGTTGGTGACGGCCCCTGAGGGGCCGCAGACGGGTGTGATGGTCATCTCCTCGGTGTAGAGTGAGCCGTCTTTGCGCCGGTTGACCAGTTCACCGTGCCAGTCGCGCCCTCCCAAAATGGTATGCCAAAGATCGGCGTAGTAAGCCTGGTTCTGTTTGTCCGACTTGAGGATACGCGGATTCTGGCCGAGGGCTTCCGCCGCGCTGTAACCCGTGATTTGGGTGAACGCCGGGTTCACGTACTCGATGGTCCCGTGGAGATCGGTGATGACAATGGCTTCTCCGGCCTGGGCAACCGCCTCGGCCAGCCGGGTGTATTGCATCGTCACTCGACTTAGCCTGCGGAGCAGCGCCCAAGCAGCCACGCCAGCGGCAAATCCTGCGAACGATAAGGCGATGGATTGAATCTGCCAGATTCCGCGGTTGGGATCGAGCGACTGCTTGATAGCCGCGCTGGCCGCCATGACGACCGGCGCTGCCAGGGCGATCCGGATCCAGTAGCGATGTGTGGATTCCCGGGAAGGAGAAAGACTCCGAGTTGTGGCGGGCCTTGGTGCACCAGAAATCGCCGTCTTCGTTCCAGGATCCCGGTCCATAGTTGACCGCAATAATGCCATCGAAACCAAGTGTCTATCGGCATTCCCCGGGGATTTCTGTAGCGCGTCGACTTCACGTGCGGACACCGGTGTTGCCGTTGAATAGCGTGACCGTAGCTCCGGTGACCACAGCTTCGTTGGGACCGATCAGGCGTCCTTGTACTTTGGCACGGGTGCGCCGGGTGGATCCGGCGCCCGGGTTCAGAATTCAAAGCGCAAGGTGGTCGACAGAACCCGCTGCGGCAGAGTGGCGGTGTATTGGCCATACTGCGTGTTCACGTTGGTCGTTCCGAGCAGTTGCAGGCTGGTGCCGATGGTCGAGAACTCCGTGTGATTGAAAACGTTATACGCTTCTATGCGAGCCCGCAAGACGCGCCGCTCGCTATGTCCCAGGGGGATTCGCTTGTCGAGCGTGACGTCGAGGTTGTACCAGGACGGCTGCCGCAAGATGCCGAGCCCGATGTTCCCAAACGTTCCCGGCGCCGCCAACGCGAAGGCGGAAGTATTGAAATTGGTGTAAAAGCTCTGTTGGAAGTTCTTCGGATCCCCCATCGCCTGGCAGCGCGCACCGGCCGGATTGGTGGAACTCCAGGCTCCCATTCCCGATAGAGAGGGGTCGGAGTTGGCCGGTCCTGGCGATAGCGAGGAACAGTCCGGGGTCACGGGCGCGCCGGTCTGGAAGGAAGCGATGCCAGAGAGCGTCCAGTTGCTGAGAATATGCTTGACGACCGGGGTCGACGAGATGCCTGGCAGCCGGTACGAGTAGTTGAGGTTGAGGACGTGCCGGCGGTCCCAAGCCATCGGTCCGTAGTACCAGGCGCGATAGCTGTGAAATGGATCGGCGACGGTGCAGCCGGAGCCATTAGCGGCCACCGCGCCGCAGGTGCCGAGGGCTTTGGAGAACACATAAGCCGCACCGAACTGCAAGCCATGACTCAAGCGATGCTGGGCCTGCAATTGCAAGCTGTGGTAATTCACAGACGAAAGGCTGTCGCTGTAGTACGTGACGGTTCCCATGCCAGGGAAGCGGGTTCGCAGCAGATTCGGATTCAGCTCCGTGTTGTTGAAAACATTGGCGGGATTGGTGTACGCGCCCAGCGGAATCGGATTCAACTCGGTGGTGGTTTGCGCATGGCGGTCGAAGTTGCCCACGTAGGCGACGTCGACCACGGTGCCGAAGCCGATATCGCGTTGAATGGTGAGGTTAAGCTGGTGGTTGCGCTCAATTTTTTGGGGGCCATAGAGGGCCACCGCGTTGGTCGGTGAAATGGCGGCGGAAGCAGCCGCCTGGGGGATCTGGGCGATCTGACTGTAATACACGACGGGCGTGAAAATGGTCGGGGGGGCGCCACGGCCTTGGACAAAGTTGGCATTCGGGCGGCTGTAAAAAGTCCCTAATGAGCCGCGCACGGCCGTCTTGCCATCGCCGAAAATGTCCCAGGCAAAGCCCAGGCGGGGAGTGAACAGCAGGAACGGGAACTGTGCGAAATCGCCGTTTCCAGTGAGCCCGTTGATGTGCATTCCGTTCACAGCGCTTCCCGACCCCGGCACGAGGGTGTTTTGCAACGCGGCAAACGTAGTGGCGCCGGTGAGCGGATCGATGGCCACGTTCTTGCCCCCAACGGTCGCAGGACGGTAGATCCGGGCCGCCTGCGCCGGATCCCACAACTGCGGATAGAATTCGGAATAAGCGCTGGAGTCATCCTGCATCAGCCCCGTGTGATACCAGCGCAGGCCATAATCCAACGTGAAGCGGCGGCTGATGCGCCAGTTATCCTGGACATACCCCTCGATCTCGACAAAGTGGGGATTCGGAATGAGGCGATTGGTCGCTTCGGTGTAGGTTTGAAAGACGCCGAGGAGTGCGTTGGCGTACCCGTTACCCGTATCCAACGGATTATTCACGTTGCTGCCGAAGTTGAAGATGCCGGCGTAATTGTACCCGGCGGCGGGCTCGATCTTGGAATTGTACTCGTAGTAGACGCCGGCCTTGAGGCTGTGGGCACGCAGCACCTTGCTGAGGTCGTCCTGGAAGGAATAGGTGTCGTTGAAGTTCTTGTAAGGAATGGGGAAGGTGTTATTCGACGTGGCATTGCCCGTATAGCCCGGAATGAACGCTCCGGGATTCGACAGCGCGCCGCCTGCAAAGGTAGCGGCAGGCAAGTAATTCTCGTACTGGGAGCCGGTAGGGAAAGGCCGGAGCGTGGGGGGATTCAAGCTGCTGGTGCGAAAGTAAGTCGAGTCCGATTCGCTGCCCTCGCGGTAGTATCCGAAGTTGTTATGACCCACGCCGACCACCATCTCGTTGACCAGCGTGGGGCTGATGATGTTCGTAATGTGGCCCGCCCAGTTATAGCCGGGGAGGAAGTTGACCAGGGGGCCGACGCCGGGCGAAACCATAAACTCCTGAACCTGATCGCGAGTGTCGTTACCCCAACGCACATACATGTTCATGTGCTCGGTGAGAGCGTAATCGACGCGGATGATATCGTCACGCCGGTGGTAGTACGGCGTGGCGCTGGCGATGAAATTGGCGGTGAACTGCTGTCCGGGCGCCGGATTCACGTATCCGTTGGGTTTGGCGAAGAGGTTCAAGATTGCCTGGCCGGTGGGATCGATCCGGCTCTTAGGGATCATGTTGCCGGCAAATTGCGTTCCGGTTGTCGGGTCGATGATGGGAATCTGTTTACCGACCGAGTTCAGAGCGCCGGAGAAGTCGCCGTTGCGCTGCGCGTCGGTGGGCAGATTGGCCGTGGAAACAGCGGTAGGCTGAGCCACGCGGGTGAATTCCTGGGAAAAGAAGAAGAACAACTTCTTCTTTTCGGAGTTGAACTTCTTGGGAATGAAGATCGGACCGCCCAGGCTATAGCCGCCGACGAAATACCGATAAATGGGCCGCGCAATCCCTTGCCGATTGTTGAAGAAGGTGTTGGCATTCATGTCTTCATGGCGGCGATTCCAGAAGGCGGTGCCGTGAAACTCCTGGGTGCCCGACTTGGTGACCATGTTGATGCCGCCGCCGGCCGTGCGCCCGTATTCGGCCTGATAGGCGCTGGACAGCACACGCAACTCGCCGATCGCATCCATGTTGGGCGAAACATAAACGGCGTTGGCGCCTCCCTGATCCAGTTCCGTGACGCCATCGAACGTTACGTTCTTGGTGTTGGTAGCCATACCGTTGATGTAGAGGCTGCCAGCCCCCCCGGGACCCGCCAGGCTGCGATCGGTATTGGTGTCCACGATGCCGGGGACGAGGCGCATAAAGCCAAACGGGTCGCGGCCTTTCAGTGCCACCTGGCTCAACTGGTTGTTGTCGATCAACGCACTCCGCTCGCTACTCGCTGTCTGCACGGGAGTGGCCTGGGCATCGACGGATATTGCCTCCGAGAGCGCGCCGATTTGGAGGACCAACCGCCCGAGGTCGCGACTCTCCGAACTGGCCAGATCGATATCCTTCATTTCGATGGCCTTGAAGCCGCCGGCCTCGACGCGAAGCGAGTAGCGCCCTGGCCGCAGATCCAGGACGCGGAACAGACCTGCTTCATTCGAGGTGGCATCATGCACGGCGCCCGTGGCCTGTTCGGTGAGTGTGAGCGCGGCGCCGGGAACTACCGCATCGGCAGGGTCGGTTAACGTACCCAAGATGGTGCTGGTGCCAGTCTGCGCCAAGGCGGAGGCCGTCAAGGCAGCCGCCAGGCACGCCATGCGAAGAACTCGATCCAGTCCAGTTCGTAACATCGTAATTCTCCCGTCTGATTACTGTTTCGTGTCGAGAGGATGCGCTGCCTTGTCCTGAAATTCGTTCTGCAATTTCAAGCTGTTTTCGTCGCCTTTGGCCGCACGAATGGCATTGGCGATCCTCTCGATCAGAACCTTCATACTGGCCTCGCCCCGAGCAGCGTTGGCGCCGGCAGCGTCGCCCTGGTAATGGTTCGGAAACCGCGAATACCAGGTGATCCCGGTGCTCATGCCCGGCGGCAGGTCTAAACGTTTTTGGTCCGCGCCCGATTGCGAGGGAGCCCGCTCGGGATGCACCAGGTCGGGGCGCGACGCCATCACATTGGACAGTTCGCTTTCGCCGGCATGCCCGTCGACACCGGGGCGGCTGGGCGCCGCCGCGCCGGTAGGTGGGGGGCCGCCCGTATTGGAGAAGGAATACACCACGTATCCCTTGGCATGTTCGATTTGAACATGCACGAAATATTGCAGCAGGGCGTTGTTACCGCCATGGCCGTTGACGATGATGATTTTCTTGCATCCGTTCCGCGCCATTTCCGCGGTCGTTTCTTGAAGAAGCTCGAACTGGAGGTGGTCGCTGTAAGCGATCGTGCCTGGCTGGTGCTTCGCTTCAAAGATCTGCCCGAAATAATACTCGGGGAACACCAGCGCATACTCCTGTTTGGCTGCGTTGACGCTCGCGTAGCGCACGTTGATCAGGTCGGTCCCTAAAGGACCCGCGGGGCCGTGCTTTTCGATAATCCCGAAAGGCAGCAGGCAGGTGGCTTTGGATTGCTCCAGTGCCTTAACGAAATCCGGGCCGGTGAGTTCCTCCCATTTCACGGAAAACGATTGCGCCATACCCGCGCACACGGCCAAGGCCAAGGTCAGAATCAAACGGATGAGCATGCGTTTCAAAGTCCTCCTAAAAGCTCGGGCGCAAAGCGACTCAGTGCGCTGCCTTCCAGATGGGAAGATACTGGTTCTCCATGTCGACGAAGGCGCCGACAATAGCCGGCTCGGCACAGCCTGGTTTGAGACGGTTGTTCACGGCCATTGCGGCGGGCAGCAGATAGGCTTCATCGGTGGGGATATAACCGATGCTGCCTGGACTCAAGGTCACCATCGCCGTGCGGTCGAAGAGCGACTCCTTCTTGAGTTGCTGGCCGATTTCGCTGAAAACCTCGCCGGACACGTTCGCCAGCGCGATGTCGTTGATCATCACGAGGCTGAGCGGAATGGTAACCGGGTCGCCGTCCACCATCTTTGCGGTTGAGGCCGCTGGCGTAAAGGATCCCGGTACGGTAACAGCCGGCTCGGATGATTCGCGCTTCCGGCCGGGACAAGTCACGCTGGTGTTCGCGCCCCAGAGGACGGCGCGATCCGTGGTGTTCTGGACAGTCCGCGCGACGCGCACGATCTCCTCGCCGAGGCGGCGCGCCTGCACGTCGAGAATAGCCCAGCCGGCTTCGCCTTCGTCATGAACGTCCGGCGCGTCCTGATTGTAGGTGGACATGAAGAGCGGATTCTGATCGCCCGCTGCTCCCGGCGTCCAGACAGCCACCACGTTGTTCCGCAGCCGGTCCTCTACATAGCTCGCCGTCGCGCCTCCGATATCTCCGGTGACTTCCGATTGTCCGTCGCGCGTTTTCGAAAGAAACATCACCACGCCATGAACCGCGTAGTTGGACCACACCGCGATCGGATCGCCCGAAGGAGTCGTCACCAACATCACAGCCACGGTCTTATCCGACGGCCCTTCCGGCGCGTAGCCCATTTTGTAGGAGTCGCCGATCTTCTGGTCGCGATTGGTGTTGATGTAGGCCTTGCCGGTTCCGAAGCCGATGCGCGCAGGCTGGAGGCGTGAGTTGGCTTGCCTCGCGGCTTCCACTACGCCTTTCTGCATCAGCGCGAGATAAGGCACGGGATCGTAGCTTGCTCTGCGGCCGCCGCCGCCGAAAGTCGGCGTGTTGTGATCGTGGGTTGCGGCCATGCTGAGATGGCTTGCCGGTATCCCCAATTCCGCCGTTACGGCTTTCACGATATCGGCGCTGTTCGCCATGCCCGCCGTGTCCACGCTGATGAGCGCGACCTTCGATGAACCGTTGTCGAGAACCAAGGCGCGCGCATACAAGGGATCGTGCACGCCGGCAAGGACCTGGTTGCCGCGAATCGGGAACATCTCTTTGGGGGGCGTTATCTCGACTTTGGCGGCGCCCGCACGCAACGGCCCCATCTGCTCGGCGCCGAATGCGGCCGAAATCAGTAGAGTCAAGGCAGCAGAGCCTTGGAGAATTGATATCTTCATAAGAGCCTCACTTTTGGCGCTCCTCAAAGAACCTCTTCATTTCGAGCACCAATTCCGTGTCTTATAGGGCCAGCGGCTGCCCAGTGGCCGAGTGTTCGATCATCGACGGAGGCAGACCGGCCACTCAGGGCTGACGCGGCTTGCTCGGCAAATGCTTCTCAAGGAACCCCCGGTCCTCCTAAAAGCTCAGGCGCAAGGCAAACTGAACGAGCCGCGGCTGATTGCGCACGGCGGTAACGATCCCGAAAGACGGGTTGCCCAGTTGTGCGTTGGGCGGACTGAATTGAGTGCGGTTCGCGATGTTGAAGAATTCGGTCTCAAACCGGAGCTTTACGCGTTCGGTGAAAGCCGTGGTTTTCGACAGCGCGACATCCCAGTTGTTGATACCGATGTTGCGAAGGCCGGCATCGGTGCGACCCTCGTTTCCGAAAGCGAAGGGGCCGGGCTGGGTGAAGCAGGCCGTGTTGAACCACTTGTTTAATCGCTCCTGGGCGGTGCCGGACACGTCTTTCTGGCAGCCGCCAACGACGTTGGGCCGGGGTGCGCCGCCGCCGAAAGTGTTACTCAGGGTGGTGGGTTGGGCGGTAATTACGAGCGGGAAGCCCGATTGGAAGACGGTGGTGCCGCTGAGTCCCCAACCGGACACCAGTTTCCCGCCCACACCACCGGCATTACCGAGAACTTTGTGTCCCTTCCCGAACGGCAGGTCGTAGACGTAGCTGAGCACGGCGCGGTGGGGAACGTCATAGCTGGCCAATGCTTTTTCGAGGCGCGCATTGTTCCAGTCCTGAACCGTGCCCGCTCCGGTTGTTTCGAGCCAGGAGGTGACGGTATCGGTGTTACTTATGAGCTTGGAGAACGTGTAGGTGCCCAGCAGAGTGCCGCCGGAACCGAATCGCTTTTCCATCTTCACTTGCAGAGAATGGTAAGTGGAATCGCCGGCCATGTAGGAAACATTGTTGACATTCCCATATTGCGGAAAGGGCCGCAGAAGTTGTCCCTGCGCCACCGTCGGCTGAGCCAGAATTCCCGCCGTAGAAGGGACTTTTCCATAGAACGGGTTCGCGACTTGGGCCAGCAGTGCATTACCTTGCGCGAGGTACTGATCCGCGATTTGATTCACCTGGAAGTACGGAAATCCGGAGACTACGGGGTCCAGGGGAAGATGCGTACCCTTAGAACCGGCGTACCCCACTTCCAGAGCCGCGCCGCCGGGGAGTTCCCGTTGCACGGTGAGGTTCCACTGCTGCACGTAAGGATACGGCTGATCGGGAACCGGGGACTGAATGTTGGAGCCGATCAGGCTGCCGGCAAATGCCGAACTATGTCCCGGCGGTTGCACCAGGCCATTCGGAAACGGATTGCTCAGAGAGGCAAACGGAGTAATGCCGCCGTCGAGGCTGGAAACGAAAACCGTGGTGGCCTGATTGGCGGGAGTGGTCCACGGTGCGTTGCCGAATACCACGTCATTGGGCAGGAAGGATATCCCATAGCCGGAGCGAATCACGGTTTTCGGATTGAGGCGGAAAGCAAAGCCCAAGCGGGGCGCTACCAGGTTCCACTTGGCCGGGTGAATCAAGCGGCTGGAGTAGTCCGGCGAGTTGACCAGGGCAACGAGACCCATGAGAGGCAAGCCGACTTTCTGGCCCAGCGGATCGGAGGCGTTCGGCAAAAGGACGGTGGCGGCATCATGCCGCTCCGAGAAGGAGCCGGGATACTCCCAGCGAAGGCCCAGGTTGACGGTGAGCCGGCTGCTGAGCTGGAAGGTATCGGCGACGTAGGCTCCGTGATACCACTGCCTTTGGGAGGCAACCACCACCTGTTGCGCCTGGCCGCTGGCTGCGTCGCCCAGCAGGAAGGACGCATAGGGATAGCCGGAGCCGGCGGGCGCTTGCGGGTTGAGCGCCGTGAAGCCGCTGTTGAAAACGAACTGCCCGCTGGAGTAATTGGTTTGTGCGTAGTTCCACTCGATTTTGCGGGACTCGCCACCAAACTTCAGCGTATGGCGGCCCAGGATTTTCGTGATGCTTCCGCTGAGCGCCTCATTATTACTGGCATTGCGCACCGTGACGTAGTTGAAAGTCTGCATGCCCTGCACCTGGGACGCAGGGAACTGTGAGAATGTCACCTGGTTCTGCAACCTGGCATAGGCCGGACCCCACAGTGACAGATCAGCGCCGGTGTTAGGCGGATAGAACCCGAAAAGGAAACGAATGTAAGAAACGCGGAAATCGGCAACTGTGGTCGGGGTGAACGAGTAGGTGTCCCCGAGAACCGCGTTGTTGGTGGAGTATCGCTGTTGGTTGGCGGTGGCTTTGTTATGGAACAGATCGTTGGGGATGGTGTTGCCCAGCCAACGTGAGTAGCGTGCAAAAAGGCGCTGCTTATCCCCAATGACCTGATCGCCGCGCGCGTTGATCTGGTAGTTGTCTCCGCCGCCTGTGCCGTTCGTCACGAAATTGTTCAAGATGCCGCCTTGAGTGGGCAATCCCCAGGAGTAGTTGTTCATGACCTGCGCCGTTGGGTCGAACCGGCTCGCAGGAATCATTCTGTTGGGGAACGGCTGGCGCGTGTAGATCGGATTCCCGTTGGCGTCCTTGGCACAAGCCGCGTTGCCGTAGTTGCCGCAAACGGTGAGAGGATCGTAGATTGCGGGAATGCCGGCGGCGCTGAAATCCCCGGCGCGCATGGCGGCAGTCGGCACGGTGGTTACCGTGGGAAGGCCTACGCGAAGCTTGAAATCCTCCCACGTGAACGCGAAGAAGGTTTTGTCCTTCCTGACCGGTCCGGCGACGTTGGCGCCGTACTGGTTCTGGTTGAAGGCGGGCCGTGCGATGCCGGAACGGTTGTTAAAGAAGTTATTGGCGTTCAGGGCCTTGTTGCGGAAGTATTCGTAAAGGTTGCCGTGAAAGGCATTGGTTCCGCCTTTACTGGCAAGGTTCACAACGCCGCCGGCGAACCGCCCGAATTCAGGGCTGACGCTGTTAGTGGCCACGCGGAACTCCTGCACGGCGTCCTGCGTGGGGACGAGAATCACCGAATTGACATAGCTGACGTTGAGAGGGGCGCCGTCAAAATAGGACCCGCTCTGATTGGCCATGCCGCCACCGATCTGGTAGTTTCCCCATCCGTTAGGATTGGTGGTTCCGCCGTTGTTCTGGTTGCCCATAGGGTTGCCGGACGTAGAGCCTTGCGGAACCACTCCGGGGACCAGCGAAATCAGGTTAAGCACATTTCGCCCATTCAAAGGCATTTCCTGGACCGTGCGGCCCTCGACCACCTGGCTCAGGGAGGAATTCTCGGTCTGCAGCAGCGGCGTCGCGGCGGAGACCTCCAGGGTCTGCGTGACCTCGCCGACCTGCATGGCGGCGTCGATGCGCACGGTGGCCTGGACCTGCACTTGAATCTGATCGCGGGTCAGGCGGCGGAACCCGGCCTTTTCAATCTCGAGCCGGTAAGCGCCCGGGACCAGGTTGACAAACTGGTAGCTGCCGAGGGCATCGGTCTGAGCGGCCCGGCGCTCCGAGGTGCCGGTATTGATCAGGGTGACCGACGCGTCCGGCACGGCGGCGCCGGAGGCATCGCTCACAGTGCCGATCATGGAACCGAAGAATGTTTGAGCCGGCAAGGCCCGGCAGGCCAGGTACAACGCGATGCTCAGCGCAAAAGCGCCGATGGAACGGTAAGCGATGTGCGTCACGATACCTCCCACGAAGCTTGCCTGATCGAAGCGATCAAGCACTCGTTGGGAAGGATCCTATTCCGTTTCGCTGACCCTAACTAGATCCTTACGGTAGTATTTCGAATTCATCCAGAAACTTAATTACTATCAATGAGATGGATGGTTCAGCATCACTCGTAACGGACCGTATGATACGTGCGGAACGGCGCGGCGGGGAGGATACTTCATCGGCCGATGCAGGGCGCCGCGCGCGGCTGCCGGGCTTATGCCGGCCTCCAAAACGCGTCATGAGTCGGAATGAAATCGATGGGCACTTCCGGGATAAACGACCGCAGCCACTTGGCGCAATTGTCCATGCCCGCCTCTTCGCCGGCCTCGTGAGAAATGAGGATCATCCCCTTTTTCTCGCCCGAGAGTACGGTATCCCGAACATACTCAATCGAGTCCCACTCTCGAGCTTCGCTCACCAGCAGCAGATCCACGTTCGGCAGGACGGCCATGTTCCCCGTGAGGGTGTGGGCGCCGCGTCCCACTTTGCCGACCTTGAGTTGCGGGTCGCCAATCACGCGCACGCTGCGGGTATCGAGAACCTTGGCCACGTGCTGCGCCACAGTTTCCAGAGTTGCCGGCGGAATGTTCCAGACCCTTTGGTCGCCGGCGGCCTGATACTGTTCCCATCCCAACGCCTTGTTCCATCCTTCGAAGATGCCATCCGGCTTGCGGGCGTGCCAGTGATCGTGGAATCGCCAGACGATCAGATTGTTCTTTTCCCCGAACGCCAGCTTGAATTGGTAGAGGGGGTCGCCGCCCAGATCTTTGACCACGTCCGCGTCGCTCCAGAACGTCGGCTCATGGGTAACGATCATGTTCTTGCCGGCCGCGGCCGCACGCTGCAAGACATCCAGCGTGGACATGAAGGTGCTGGCGATACCCTTCACGGGCATGCCCGGACCTCCGATCTTGAACGTATCGCGGTAGGTTTTCGGATTCCATGGCACACCTACCTGCTGTTGAATCCGTTCCACCACCTGGCCGGCAGTAAGCGCGCCGCTTTGCGCCCGAACCGGTGGACCGGCCACGAGCCCGCTTCCGGCGAGCAGAGCGAATTGCCTTCGAGAGAGTCTCAGATCCGCCACGATTATCTCCTTTACGCCGGTTTCGGCGACCAGAACGGTTCACCAGCCGAAATCCATTCCACCGGCACCTCCGAAACGAAGGTCTTCAGCCAGGCGGCCACTTCTCCGCTGCCAGGCTCCTCGGAAACCTCGTTGCCCAGGACGATCAATCCCTTCTTCTGACCGGAAGCGATTACGTCCATAAAATACGGGCTGGCTTCCCATTCCACAGGTTCCCCAATGACGACCGCGTCGACGCCGGGCTCCCTTAAGATCCGCTGCAAATCGGGCACGAGGAAGAACCCGTGGCTCAGAGCCACCTTACCGATTTTCGTTTGCGGGTTGCCGATGACTCGAATTCCGCGGATTTTGAGCTTGTCCTGAATACTCTTGGCCAGGGCCTGCAAGGAGGTTGCCGGTGGACCGAAGAAGCAATCGCCAGCCTGGTAGCGCTCCTCGCCGGCCTTGGCAGCCGTCTTGTGGTACCGGTCCCATCCAAGAGCCATCGCCAGTCCTCGCAACTGGCCATCCACTTTACGCCCGCCCCAGTTTTCATGGAACTGCCAGATCACCAGGTTCTTCTGCTCGATGTACTCCTTCTTGAAGAGGTAGGTCGGGTTTTTTGCCACCTGTTCCCGATTCGCCGGTTGCCCGCTGCCGGAGTACACCGCTTCGCGTATCCAGAAAGGAGACTCCCGGCTGATAATCATGTTCTTCCCGCCGGCGACGGCACGCCGCAGGACGTCCAGAGTGGGAGCGAACGTCGTCACGATGCCAGTGACCTCGGTTTCGGGATTACCTGCGTGAAACACGTCCGTGCCGGAGTTGCGCCAGGAAGCGCCCAGGGTCATTTGTATGCGATTCAGTACTTGCCGAGCTGTGATCTTCTCGCTCATCGGTCAGGCCTCCCGAATGCTTTGGAATTTTTTGGCATTGGATCAGAAGTAAATCTTGGCCCCAATCTGAATCTGGCGCGGTCCGCCGGCGCCGGCCAAGGTCCGAACCGAGTTCAGCGCCCCAAACCCGAAGCGGCCGCCGCCGCCACCGAGCGCGCTCGGCAAGTTCGTGATCTTGCCGCTTGCGTCAAACGTCGGCGTATTATTGAAGCCGGCCGTGCCCACCGTGGCGCTGCCCCATTGCGTGTGATTGAATGCGTTGTACAGTTCCAGCCGGAATTGGAGGTAACGCTGTTCGTTGCGCCCCAGCGGGAATTTCTTAAACACGGACATGTCCCAGTTGTTCAGACCCGGCCCACGCAATTCCGCTGTCCGCCCGATTCAGCAGCAAACAAAAGCCGCCCACCACAACTCCGATTCCTAAAGGCTTCATGACCGGCCTCCTTTGCGGCTTGGCAAATCCTCGAGTTCGTCGACTAGCCCCTTAGGCTCCGGCGAGCTTCGCCATCGGAGTCGTTCTTCAGTTCACAGGTCTTGTCCAGAACCATCGTGGGCACTTTCTCGGCGGAAAACGCCGGCCACCTGGGCAGTCCGCTGTGATTGGGATCGCCTTTGCGAGCAAAGTTGATCCAAGCGTCGGACACCTTGGCCCCCAACTCGCGGGCCTCGGCGGTACCGCCGGTCATCGCGGCGCAGCGGTCTGTATTATTGAAAACGAACGGCAACTCGGCGCAGTGAAAGGCGCGCGGACGGCCGTCCAGCACCGGAGTCTGCCAGGTGAACCAGTAGAGATATACCGGCGCGGCCCCCAGGGCGGTTTTCCGTTCCGCCTGGGTGACGGCGTTCTGCCGGCTGGGTCCGGCCAGGATCACCGAAAGCAGATCGAACGGCTTGACTCTCGGGAATGCGCGCCGGTAAGCCTCGATGATGCTCGCGCTCTTCTCTCCGTACCGTGCCGCGATTCGCTTCTTTACTTCGTCGGCAGTCATGGACTCATACTCCGGATGACCGATTCCGTGAGTCTGCTCGTTCAACACCGTGCCGACGAGCAGAGGAACAGTCGCGGAAATTGCCGGCGCGACCGGGTCGAAGGGCTGGACGGGAAGGAGTTTGCCATCCGCCGTG
>Ga0209698_10001814_pt1 | contig 24507 bp, 20 predicted proteins | sample LitLauG_LLR_2012_FD_187203 | JGI IMG/M metagenome (GOLD analysis project Ga0209698, IMG submission 187203) | Freshwater sediment microbial communities from Pennsylvania, USA - Little Laurel Run_MetaG_LLR_2012 (SPAdes) (version 2) | ecosystem: Environmental > Aquatic > Freshwater > Creek >... | reverse complement strand
CGCGTTGGCGGATGTCGGCGCGAAAGTGACTCATCGGTCGACCTCTCCCAGGACGGGGTCCACCGTCGAGATCATGGTGATGGCGTCGGACACCGAGGCGCCGCGCATCAACAGGGGCATGGCTTGGAGATTGGTGAAGCTCGGCGCGCGCACGTGTATGCGATAGGGCTTGGGACCGCCGTCGGAGACCATGTAGCAACCGATCTCACCGCGCGGCGACTCGACCGCCGAGTACACCTCGCCCGCGGGCACGTGGAAACCCTCGGTGAAGAGTTTGAAGTGGTGGATCAGGGCCTCCATGGACTCGCCGATGCGCGCACGCGGCGGCGGGGTCACCTTGGGGTCCTGGCTGCGGTAGTCCCCCGAGGGCATCTTCTGCACGCACTGGCGGATGATGCGGATGGACTCCCTGATCTCGTTGAGGCGGATCGCGTAGCGGTCGAAGTTGTCGCCGTAGGTGCCGACGATGACGTCGAAGTCCACCTGGTCGTAGGCCAGGTACGGCATCGAGCGACGCAGGTCCCAGGGCACGCCCGTCGAGCGCAGCAGCGGTCCGGTCAGGCTCAGGGCCAGCGCCTCCTCGGCGGTGATGGCGCCCACGCCGATCAGGCGGTTGCGAAAGATCGGCTGACCAGTGAGGAGCTGGTCGTACTCGTACGAGCGCTCCTCGATGGTGTTGCAGATGACCTCGATGTCGTCCTCCCACCCGTCGGGTAGGTCGGCGGCCACGCCGCCGGGGCGCACGTAGTTCAAGTTGAGCCGCAACCCCGCGGTCTTCTCGAAGAAGGCCAGGATCAGTTCGCGCTCGCGCAGGCCGTAGATCATCATCGACGTCGAACCCAGGTCCATGCCGTTGGTCGCCATCCACACCAGGTGCGACGAGACGCGGTTGAGCTCGCTCATCAGCATGCGGATCCACGTGGCGCGCGCGGGGATCTCGACGCCGAGCAGCTTCTCGACGGTGAGTGAGTACGAGAGTTCGTTGATGACCGGCGAAAGGTAGTCCATGCGCGTCACGTTGGTCGCACCCTGGACGTAGCTGAGCGTCTCGCCGGTCTTCTCCATGCCGGTGTGCAGGTAGCCGATGACCACCTTGGTGCGCAGTACGAACTCGCCGTCGAGCTCGAGCATGAGTCGCAGCACCCCGTGAGTGGACGGGTGCGCCGGGCCCATGTTGATGATCATGGTCTCGTCGTCGTCGCGCTCGTAGTCCACTTCGCGCGGGTCGAGCGTGACGCCGTCGAGGCGCAGGACCGCGCCGACCTCGCGGCCGAGCTGGTCGTTCGAGGTCTCGGTGCGCGCGACGAGCTCCTGGGCGCCCTCGGAGGTCTCGCCGGTCAGGCGCTCGGGTCGCTCGGCGGTACGAGTCAGGTCGGTCATCGCGGTCCCGGGGCTTCCTTGAACTGGATCGGGATGTGACCGACGCCGTAGTCCTTGCGCAACGGGTGGCCCTCCCAGTCCTCGGGCATGAGGATGCGCGTCAGGTCCGGGTGGCCGTCGAAGAGGATGCCGAACATGTCGAAGGTCTCGCGCTCGGGGGCCTCGGCACCGGGATAGAGGTGAAAGAGGCTCGGCACCCGCGGCGACTCGGTGCCGGCCTGCACGCGTACGCGCACGCGCTGCTTCTTGGAGAGCGACAACAGGTTCACCACCACTTCGAAGCGCGTGGGCCTCACGCCCTCGGGCAGGGCGCGATCGGGGAATTCGAGGTAGTCCACGCCGCAGACGTCGACGCACAACTCGAAACCATCCTCCTTGAAGGCGCCCACGAGGTCGAGGTACTGCTCGGGCGTGGGGAAGCATGCCACGTCGCACGCGTTGGCCTCATCGAAGAGCACGCCGGGGGGGGCCAAGGGGGGAAGGGGGATCACTTCGGAGTGCCCATCCTTACGGCCACCGGCACTTCGGGCGTCCAGACGCCGCCGTGGTCCAGGTGCGTGGGGTTACCCTCGCTGCGACGCTTCATGATCTCGCCGGTGCGGATCTGCTCGTGCAGGGTGAGGATGGCGTGCATCAGGGTCTCGGGGCTGGGCGGACAGCCCGGGGCGTAGACGTCGACCGGGACGATCTGGTCGACCCCCTGGACGATGGCGTAGTTGTTGAAGAGGCCGCCGGTCGAGGCGCACACGCCCATCGAGATGACCCACTTGGGCTCCATCATCTGGTCGTAGACCTGGCGCAGGACCGGCGCCATCTTCTGGCTCACCCGGCCCGCCACGATCATCAAGTCGGCCTGGCGCGGCGAGTTGCGAAAGACCTCCATACCGAAGCGCGAGAGGTCGAAGTCGGCCGCGCCCGCGGCCATCATCTCGATGGCGCAGCACGCCAGCCCGAAGGAGGCCGGCCAGACCGAGGCGCGACGCGCCCAGCGGACCAGGTCTTCGAGGGGTGCGGTCAAGAAGTTGTGCTGCAGGTCTTCGAGGCCCACTACGCCGCCTGTTCTGGCTCGGCGCCGATGCGCGCGATGGTCGAGGAACTGGTGCGCTCGGGCATGCCGACCGTCAGGTGCTGGCGCGGGCCCCACGAGAGGGCTCCTTCACGCACCAAGAACAACAGCGCGCCAAAGACGGTGAGCGAGAAGACGAGCACCTCGATCAGCCCGAAACCGCCCAATTGACGGAACACCACGGCGAAGGGGTACATGAACACCACTTCGATGTCGAAGATCACGAAGATCATCGCCACGAGGTAGAAGCGAACCGGGAAGCGCTGGGGCGGCTCGACTTCGGGGACTATCCCGCACTCGTAGGGCGCGATCTTGGCGTCAGTGGGTCGCTTGCGCGGGGCCAGCAGCGCTGACGCGACAAACGATCCCGACGCGAACACCGCTCCGAGAATCAGGAGTCCCAGTATCGGTAAATACTGGTTCACGGATTCAGTTCTATCACTCCTGAGGACACCCTTCGAGTCGGGTGAGAACGATGAAGGACGTAATCTGTCACGATGCCCTCTCTGCACGATGTCTCCGCCCGCCCCGTCGATTTCGATGTCGTGATCGTGGGGGCCGGACCCAGCGGATCGGCGTGCGCGTTCTGGTTGGCCCAGGCCGGATGGTCGGTCTGTCTCGTCGAGAAGAAGACGTTCCCGCGCGAGAAGACCTGCGGCGACGGCCTCACGCCGCGCTCGGTGTACCAGCTGATCGAGATGGGTCTCGAACCCGAGGTCGCCGCACACGGGCACCGCTACCAGGGACTGCGCGGCTTCGGCTTCGGCGCGTCGCTCGAGATGAAGTGGCCCGAGCACCCGGTCTTTCCCAACTACGGCTACACCATCACCCGCTTCAACCTCGACGGACTCGTCGCCGAACGCGCGCAGTCCCTCGGCGCCACGTTGTTGACCGGCGTCGAGGCGGTCGAACTCCTCGACGCGGTGCCCTCGGCCCAGGGAGCGCTCGCCGGCGCCGCGGGCGTGATCGTCAAGGACAAGGAGACCGGTGACACCGCCGAGATCCGCGGTCGCTACCTGGTGGTGGGCGACGGGCAGAACTCACGCATCGGACGAGCCCTGGGCACCACGCGCAACCGCGAATGGCCGATGGGCATGGCACTGCGCGGGTACTACACCAGCGATCGCCACGACGAGCCCTGGATCGACTCGCACCTCGACATCCGCGACCCCCACGGCGACGTGGTGCCGGGCTACGGCTGGATCTTCCCCCTGGGCGACGGCCGCGTGAACGTGGGCGTCGGACTCCTCTCGACCGGCGGCGCCTGGAAGGGCGTCAACACCACCAAGCTCCAGGAGTACTTCGTCGCCCAGACCGCCGAGGCGTGGGGGCTCAACGATGCGACCTGTCTGGGGCCGGCGACCGGCGGACGCCTTCCCATGGGCCTCGCGATCGGGCCGCGGGTGGGTCCCAACACGCTCACCATCGGCGACGCCACCGGCTCGGTCAACCCCTTCAACGGCGAGGGCATCGCCTACGGCTACGAGACGGGTCGACTGGCGGCGGGTGCGCTCGGTGAGGCGCTGGCGTCGGGCGACGCCTCGGCGCTGGCGCTCTACGACGAGCGCATGGACCAGGCCTACGGCGACTACTACAAGGTGGCGCGCGCCTTCGTGCGCCTGATCTCCGAACCCAAGATCCTCGCGGTCTGCGTGGGCGCGGGCATGCGCATCGCGCCGCTGATGAACGAGTTACTGGCGATCATGGCGAACCTGATGACCAACGACACGCAGGGTCCGGCCGAAGTGGGCTATCGCGCCATGGTCCGACTGGCCCACGCCGTGCCCGAGGCGGCGTACGCGAAGCTGCTCGGCAACCAGGGCTCGCACGCCTGAAGGGCGCGCGGACGTCGCGACGAGGACCGACCCGTAGGATGACGCCGTGCAAGAGTCGCATTCGCGTGAACAATTCGTGACCGAGGCGTGACGTGATCCCCACTTTCGTCATCTTCTTGCGCGAGGGCATCGAGGCGTCGATGATCGTCGCCATCTTGCTGGCGTACCTCAAACGCCTGGGCCAGACGCGTCACTTTCGCGATGTCTTCGTGGGCGTGGGCGCTGCGTTGGGGCTCACCCTTGTCGGGGGCATCGTGGCGTACTTCGCGATCTCGCGCTACTCCGGTTCGCGGGTGCAGACGTATTTCGAGACCGCGACGTACATCGTCGCGGCAGGATTCTTGACCGCAATGACCTTTTGGATGAACAAGCACGCGCGCACCATGACCAAGGAACTGCAGTCGCGCAGCGACGCGGCCCTGAGCAAGGGCAACCGCTGGGGACTCGGGCTCCTCGCCTTCCAGGCGGTCGGACGCGAGGGACTCGAGACGATGGTCTTTACCTTGGCCATCCTCTTCGCTAATGCCCACCAGGCGGCGGCACCAGTGCACGGCAATCTCGTCTTGTTGGGCGGGGCACTCGGACTCGGGGTTGCGCTCAGTCTCGCGGTGGCGATGTATCACATGGGGACCAAGATCAATCTGAAGATCTTCTTTAGAGTCCTCGGCGTCGCCCTGATGTTCTTCGCGGCGGGATTGTTGGCCGACGCCGTCGAGAACTTCCAGCGACTGGGCTGGATCACCGTGGGCTCTCACATTATGTGGAACTCGAGCGGCGTGTTGAGCGAATCGTCCAACTTGGGAGACGTGTTCCATTCACTCCTCGGCTACGCCGACCAGCCCACCATGTTGCAGGGTCTCGTCTGGTTGACCTACGTGGCCTTGAGCATCGGTAGCTTCGTGATCCTGGGGCGCACAGGGCCCGCTGCATCCGCCAAGACCTGACTGCCCGTTTCGTCCGGCCGGACTGGCCGCGCGTCGTCGGTGAACTTTCTTCAACTCCGAGTTCGACGACAGATAATGGCTGTCCCACGGCGATCCACCGACCCACCGACCCATGCCTCTCGCGAGCTCGTGACGACGAAACTCCAACGACCGCGTCACCTCGTGTAACGAGGCGGCAACATCGCCCGCGCAAAGAATTGCCACGGCCCTGAAAGTGTCCGAGAATGCACTAATGCGAAAAACTCTGTCCCTCCCCGCACTCGTGACGATGTTGGTCCTGGTTGTGAGTAGCACTCCTGCTGCGGCGACACCATGGCAGCCCAATGTTCCCGTCAACTCCGGCCAGTTCGGCGTCACTATCACCGACGCTCCACCCGCCGTTTTGCCATCTTTCATCGACGCCACGGCAGCTGACGGGACCAATACCCTTTGCCAAACCGACGCGGCAACGGGACCGTGCAATTATGACGCGACCGGCACGACGGTCGGCGCCGAAGCGATTTTGCCGGTGTGCACGAGTGACGTCCAGACAAACTGTGTCGCTCGTTTAGCCCTCGGGACCGACCCGTCGAATCTGACACCGAGCACGTTCGTCCGTCAAACGACGGGGCCCACCTTCTCAGGCGACCCGACGCGCAATTTACCCCAAGGTTCGACGGTCGGATTGTGGACTAATCCCCTATTGAACGGTGGAGGGACGACCCAATACGCGACCGACGTCGTCGTCCATGCGCACTACCAAGCGGGAACATTCATCATTGATAGTTTCAATGCGTCAGTCACGCCCTACGCAGATCAGACTCAAAGTTGGCAGAAACCGCCAGCCGTATCAATCACCAACAACTCTCTTTCCGCGGTGGGCGGATCATCCTGGGGATGTGCCTACACCGACACCGGGAATTGCGGCGCCGTCCAGGACTTTGCCCCGGGCACGGTGGCGTCATTGAGTGTCCGAATCTCCAATGAGGTGGGAGGCTGGTTCTTCGGTCGCCTACAGAATCCTTCAATTTCCGTGTCACCATTTGGCCCTCAATCAAATGTCATCACGGTGTCGGCCCAACCTGAGGTGGTACCCGGTGTCGATATCACCGCGTCGCTTTCGGCTACGGACGCCAACACCCTGGCGCTCATGAAGAGTCTTGGATTGAACGCCAATTCTCCGAGTCCGACGCTTTTCGCTCCCTTGGTGTACGGATCAAACACGCCCACCATCATTGACGCGATGCGGGCCGACGCCAATAACGCCGCAACGGGTGACGACCAGGCGTGGAACTTCGGAAGTTTCGCGAGTGAAGCCGCGCAGAATCCGTGCCTCTCCTCGACATCGACGGTCTTGGGCATCGTGACAACCGACGCCATGGCCTACAACGGCGCGCCACCGACGTTTACCGGGGGTTTCTTAAGCTACAGCGTGGCTGGGATGCACTTTCAACCTGATCAAGTCACACCGTTTCTAGGTTCGTACAGTCTCGTCATGCGCGATAGCGTCGCGGACTGCTTATACGGATTTCCTAGTGGACCCTTATCGGGCTCGGTCACTATTGTCGACAACGCGTCCAATGACGGAACTGTCGCGACGACGTCGATCTCCGATTCGGGTGGATGGGTGTCGGCCACGGTCGCCGGCTTCGAATTCTCTAATCCAACGATCCTGGTCAAGTTGACCCCACAAGCGGTCGTGCAAAAGGTCGCCACTCATCGGTTACCCAGCGCACCCCGAGGACTTCACGCTCGGACGACCACGACGACCGTGTTGTTGCAATGGAGGCCACCGCGCAGCACTGGTGGACTGCCAATCATCGGATACGAGATATTCACCAAGACAAGAGCGGCGAAATTCGCGGCTTCACCAGTGAACCGCACGCTCGACAAGACCCTCCACTATCGCGTCAGAAACGTCAAAGTCGGTGTGGTGTACGACGCAGTGGTCCGAGCGGTGACGAAGGTGGGCGCCAGCCTCCGATCAACGGAGATTGCGTTTCGCCTCAAGTAGTCATCATTTCACGTGGACTCGTCGTGCTCGCAACCAGTCGCACCGACGGCACTGGACGCCACCGCTCGTGATGCCCACCAGTGTCCGCTGACCAGTTCCTGGGTTCGTGGCTCGTCCACCATTCGAGGATCCCTTTGAGTATCGATGCGCACGGTGTTTACAGATGGACCCACTTCGGCGTCGGTCGCGTGAAGGTTCCATCGCCTCGCGCACGAATTTCCCCTGCGATCGCGGTGCGTGGCGGCCCTTCGATGAGGCGAGAATTCGTGAGTGGTGGGCGATAAGGCACCCGTCGCGCTCACTGGGGTCATGGCCGGCGAGTTTGTTCACCAGTTGACACGCATTGCTACGCGGACACCGCCGTACTCGAGGTCGTGCGCACCAACAAGACATTGGCCAGGTTGTCGATGGTGGTGCGCGCCGCCGCGAGATTGTCCACCAGCGCCGCGAGCGTCACCTCGTAGTGGCCGGCCGCCACGACGATGACCACCAGCGTGGCGTGCGCCACGCCAATCAGCGGCAACGACACCGCCACCGAGCCGCCGCTCAGCCAGCCCTTGGCGAAGGTGCGCGCGTAGTAGCTCGCGCCATTTCGCAGGTCCGGTGTCGAGGCCGAACTGCGGCCGACCATCATGTCGGCGTTGGATTCGGCGAAGCAGCGCCCGAAGCCCGCCTCGGACATCTCGCCGACGTCACTGATGACGTTCTGGGCCAGCGCGTAATACTGCGCGGTCGACTCGACCTGGATGCCGCCGAAGCTCGAGGAGGAGAAGACGGGCGAGCTCACCTGGTACTGCGCACTCTGGCCGGCGAGGCCGTAGATGCGGTCGTTCACGTTGGCCACCCCGAGGCAGCGCTGGAAGTGATTGGCCGCGAGATTGAAGGCGCTGTCCTGGGCGGGCAGCGTGGTCGAGGGGTTCAAGGTGATCACCTGACCCGGTGCCGGCATGATCGTCTCGAGCTCAGAGCTCGACGCCGACATCGAGGCGCCCCAGTCCCCCGGCACGTCGCGGGCACTCAGGTTCACCGCCGCCAACGCGCTCAGGGTCGCCGACGTCGGCGTGCGGGTGAAGAGACCTCCGACGTAGCCCCCGAAGGAGGCCAGGGTCACCAGTGCCGCCACGACCAGTGCCCCGTTGCGCCGCGAACGCGGCATGTCGCGGGCGCCGTGGCGCGAGAGCACCGCGTTGAGGTCCTCGAACTCCTGGTGCGAGAGGGCGCCGCGGCGGCGCCACTGGTAGAGCACGTTGGCCACGACGGCGACGATGATGGTGCCCGATCGCCGGCGCGACATGCGCAGGTGCGCGACCTCGCTCCAGGGGGTCTGCCAGGCCACCGCCGGGTCACCGGCCAATTGGGTGACGCCCGCGTCGTCGAACAACAACGTCACCGGTGCGGTGGGGCCGTGGGGCGAGAAGCTCGGAGAGACCGACCAGCCCTCGCTGCGCACGCCGCTCACGAGATCGGTGCGCTGCGCGCGGCCGCCGCGGCGGCGACCGCGGCCGCGTCGACGGTGCGCGCGAGGTCCTCGTCGCTGTGCGCGAGCGAGACGAAGAGGATCTCGTACGCCCCGGGCGCGAGTGCCACTCCCTGGTCCAGCATCGAGTGAAAGAAACCTCGGTACAGCCCGTTGTCGCACAGGAGGCGGGCCTGGTCGAAGTTCTCGGGCTCGTCGAACTCCTCGCGCGAGAGGTACAGACCTAGCAACGGGCCGCGCACCGGCACCCTCGCGTAGAGGCCCGCGGACCGCACCGCGTCGCCGAGTCGAGTGGCGAAGTCGGCGACGCGCGCACTCAAGGCCGCGTAGTCCTCGGGCGTCACCCGGTTGAGCACCTCGGCGCCGGCCGCGGTCGCCAGCGGATTGCCCGACAGGGTCCCGGCCTGGTAGACGGGGCCCGCGGGCGCCAGCGCGCTCAGCACCTCGCGCGATCCGCCGAAGGCCCCCACGGGCAGTCCACCGCCGATCACCTTGCCGAAGCAGTAGAGGTCGGGCGTGACACCGAAGTAGGCCTCGGCGCCGGCGTAATCGAGGCGAAAGCCGGTGATCACCTCGTCGAAGATCAACAAGGCGCCCACACGGTCGCACTCGGCGCGCAGTCCCGCCAGGAAGTCGGCGTGGGGGGCGACCAGATTCATGTTGGCCGCCACCGGCTCGACCAACACGGCCGCGACACTCTCGTCGAGGGTGGGCACCACGTTGTAGGGCGCCACGAGCGTGTCGGCGACCGCGCCCGCGGTCACACCGGCCGAACCGGGCAGACCCAGTTGGGCCACGCCACTGCCGCCGGCGACCAACAAGGCGTCGGAGTGGCCGTGGTAGCAGCCGTCGAACTTGAGGACCTTGTCGCGTCCGGTGGCCCCACGCGCCAGGCGCACCGCGCTCATGACCGCCTCGGTGCCCGAGGAGACCAGGCGCACCTGTTCGAGTCCACCCACGCGTGCGGTCATGATCTCGGCCAGGACGACCTCGCCGGGGGTCGGCGCGCCAAAGGTCGTGCCCAGGGCCGCGGCGTCACGCAGGCGCGCCACGACGGCCGGATGCGCGTGGCCGAGCAGCGAGGCGCCGTAGGACTGGACGTAATCGATGTAGGTGCGACCCTCGACGTCGGTGACGTAGGCGCCCGCACCGCTCGCCACCGTGTAGGGCGTGCCGCCCACCGAGCGGAACGAGCGAACCGGCGAATCGACGCCGCCGGGGATCACCGCCAGGGCGCGGTCGAACCATTCCTGATTGGTCACGAGTGAAGCGCCTCGGCCACTTCGCGCGCGAAGTAGGTCAACACGAAGTCGGCGCCCGCGCGCCGCACGGCGGTGAGCTGTTCGAGGGCGACGGCGGGACCGTCGATCCAGCCGTTGGCCGCGGCGGCCTTGATCATGGCGTACTCCCCGCTCACGTGGTACGCGCACAGGGGTACGTCGACCTCACGGCGCAGATCGCTCAAGACGTCGAGGTAGGTCATAGCCGGCTTGACCATGACGATGTCAGCCCCCTCGTCCACGTCGAGGCGCGCCTCGCGCCAGGACTCGCGCCGATTGCGGTAGTCCTGCTGGTAGCTGCGCCGGTCGCCGCCGTGGGCGATCTCCACGCCCACCGCTTCGCGGAAGGGCCCATAGAGCGCCGAGGCGTACTTGGCGGCGTAGGCCATGATCACGGTGTCGACGTAGCCCTCGGCGTCGAGCGCCTCGCGGATCGCGCCCACCTGTCCGTCCATCATCCCCGAGGGCGCCACCACCGCGGCGCCGGCTTTGGCCTGGGCGACCGCGGCGCGCCCGTAGAGGTCGAGGGTCGCGTCGTTGTCCACGGTGCCGTCGGCGCGCAAGACGCCGCAGTGCCCGTGGCTGGTGTACTCGTCCAGGCAGAGGTCGGCCATCACCACCAGGTCGTCGCCGAATTCATCGCGCAGGCGCCGCAGGGCGACCTGGGCGACGCCGTCGTCGTCGAAGGCGCCCGATCCGAGTTCGTCCTTGGTGGTGGGGACCCCGAAGAGGATCACGCCGCCGACGCCGGCGGCGTGCAGGGCGCGCACCTCGTCGCACAGTGAGTCGAGCGTGTGCTGAAAGTGCCCGGGCAGTGAGGCGATCGCCCGCGGCTCACTGCGCCCTTCGGCGACGAAGAGCGGCGCCACCAGGTCGCCGGGTTGCAGGCTGGTCTCGGCCACGAGGCGCCGCAGCGCGCTGGTCCGGCGAAGTCGTCGGGGTCGTTCGATGGGAAACACGCCCCCAGCCTAGAACGCGCCACCGCCGCACGATCACCGCGGTCGCGATCGGCGCCGTCGTGGCGCGCCGCGGTGTTGAGGGTGCGCCTAGACGAGCACGTCAGGATCGATGAACGTCGCCAGGGCGTCGAGGACCGGATCGAGCTCGGGGGTCGGACGGTGACGCTTGCGTAGCGCCACGATCGTCGCCATCGACGCCCGGTCGACGCCGACGCCGGGCACCAGGCCCGTCGAGAGGTCCTTGATGTTCCAGAGGTGTCGGCGCGCTCCGTCGTCGTCGAGGTGCAGCAGCGCTTGCAGCAGCGCTAACACGTCGGCGTCGCGGAACCCCGACAACACGCTCATGATGGTGTCGTCGAGCACGTCGCGAAAGGCGTTCTGCACCGCCACCTTCTCGGCATCGTCGCTCGCCATCGCGCACAACACGGTTCCCATGTAGGGTCCGATGTCGGTCACCGGCGCCACCAGGACGCAGCCCTGGGCGGCGGCGCGCAGGTCGTTGCCCGCGTTGAGGATGGTGTAGTCACACGTCCCCGCGACCAGCGCGTCCACCCGTCGCGGCGTGGCGCCCAGGTTCTCGATGGTCATCTGGTCGGGCGAGACGCCGTAGCGCGCCAGGATCTCGTAGGCGACGAAGGCGAAGCCCGAGGTCGCGACATCCACGCCCAGGGTCCCCGCGTGCACCGGTTCGGCCACGTGGGCGCCGCGGTACAGACCCAGCCCCAGCCCGCGGTCGACGCCGGCGAAGATGCGCAGGGCGAGGCGCTCACCCAGGGGGTTGTCGCTGAGGAACTGGTAGGCGATCACGTTGTCGGGGTTGGTGTAGACCAAGTCGTACTCGCCCGCCGCCAGGGAGCGGAACTGCTGGGGGGATGACGAGACGGGCTCTTCGACCACGTTGAGACCGGCCTCGGCGAAGCGTCCGTCACGACGCGCGAGTTCGATGAGGAACGACGGGGTGAAGGTCCCGACGGTGAGATCGACGCTCATCGCCTACTCCCTCGGCGGCCAAGTGGGCATGACCCCGTGACCCGAAGGGAAGCGGACGTTCTTGGCGCGCACGAACTCGTGCAGCGTCTCGGCGCTGTACTCGCGACCGTACCCCGAGCCCTTGACGCCGCCGAAGGGCGAGCCGATGAAGGTGCGTCGCGTGTACTGGTTCACGAACACCATGCCCACCTCGAGGCGCGACGCCAGGCGCGCGGCGCGGGTCTCGTCGCGGGTGCAGATCGCCGCGGTGAGCCCGTAGTCGGTGTCGTTCGTGATGGCCACGGCCTCGTCGTCGTCGTGAAAGCGCATCAGCGCGGCCACCGGTCCGAAGATCTCCTCCTTGGCGATGGTGTGGGCCGGGGTGATCTCACCGAAGATGCGCGGCTTCACCCAGAACCCCTGCGCCCACGCCGGATCCTCGGGCAAGGTGCCCTCGAACAGCAGGGGCGCACCCTCGTCGAGGGTGGTGGCGACGTAGGCCTCGACGCGCTGTTGTTGTCGCGCGTCCACCATGGGTCCGATGTCGGTGCGCGGGTCGAGCGGCTCGCCCACGCGCAGGGTCGCCGCGGCGGCGACGAAGCGTTCGGCGAAAGCGTCGTAGAGCGAGTCGTGCACCAGGAGTCGTGAGGTCGAGGTGCAGGCCATGCCGTTGTTGTAGAACATCCCCTCGATGGCGACGCGCACCGCGTCGTCCACGTCGGCGTCGTCGAGCACGATCAGCGCGTTCTTGCCGCCGAGCTCGAGCGTCACGAAGGTCACGTGCTCGGCCGCGGCCTGCATCACCTTGCGTCCGGTGGCGGTCGAGCCGGTGAAGGTCACGCGCTCGATGCGCGGATTGGCGATCAACGCGGGTCCCGCGGCCATGCCGTTGACCGCGTTCAGTACGCCGGGCGGCAAGATCTCATTGGCGAGCTCGATGACGCGCAAGATGGCCAGGGGGGCCTGTTCGCCGGGCTTGACCACCACGGTGTTGCCCGCGGCGAGGGCCGGCGCGCACTTCTTGGCCACGTGCTGCACTGGCCAGTTGAAGGGCAAGATGGCCGCGACCACGCCGTAGGGCTCGTAGACGACGCGCGCCTCGACGGGTCCCTGGTGGATCACTTCACCGTGGATGGTGTCGGCGATCCCGGCGTAGTAGTCGAAATTGGTGTGGCACGACACCACGTCGACGCGCAGCGCGTCGCGCTTGGGCTTACCCACCTCGCGCGCGCACAGTTCCGCCAACTCGTCGGCGTGCTCGCGGATCTTGACGGCGACCTGGCGCATCAAGGCCCCGCGCTCACGCGGCGACATATCGCGCCACCCCTCCTCGTAGGCCCGCCGAGAATCAGCCACCGCATGGTTCACGGTCTCGAGGCTGGCGTTGGCCACGCGCGCCAGGGGGCGCGCACTCGCCGACTCGAGCACGTCGAAGGTGTCGGTCTCGCCCGCGACGAAGGCGCCCCCGATGAAGGATCCCCACACCGGGCGCGCAGCCAGCAACTCGTCGGTCGCGGGCGTCGCCCGAGAGCTCTGCACATGAGTCGTCATATCGTCATCCCCCACCACGTCGACCAGACACTCAAGTTAGTCACGACCCGCGACCGAGCGCTCGTGTCGCGGGGTGAGAAAAATTCATCGCGACGAGTGGCCCCGTCGGCGTGGTCGGCGTCGGCCTAGTCCGCGTACCGCGCGACCGTGAAGGCGATGGTCGTGGGCACGCTCACCGCGAAGACCACGAGCATCCCGGTCACGATCTGCAGCGACGCACCACTGGTGTGGTTGCGCACGAAGGAGAACTCGATCATGGCCGCTTCGATGACGTAGGCGAGCAACGCCCACTTGAAGACTTTGGCGAAGGTCGGCCAGGCGAAGTCGCGCAGGCGCGCGAAGGTCACGACCACCGCGAGCAACAAGAGCACCGCGAGACCCAAGAGCCCGCCGGCGACGCCCAGGGGCGCCTTGCGCGGTGCGTACGAGGCCATCAAGATGCCGCCGATCACCACGACGGCTAGTGCCCCGGTGGTCATCCAGGCGACGGGCGGGAAACGACGGTCGCCGGTGGGCGCCGGGGCCGAGGTGGGACTAGTGGCGGCGCTCATTGGGTGGCGATCCTCGTCATGAACACGAGCGTCGCCAACTGCATGACGCCGGTGATGCCGGCGGTGTAGATGAATCGCTTCATCAGTCGACCGATGCGCTCGCCGTTGGGCACGGGCTTGTTCATCTCGAAGAGCACCGCGATGTTCGCGGGTTCGAGTATCCCCAGGGCGATGGTGGCCATGATGCCCACCACGATCATCGAGGCGATCACCCAGCCGTGGTTGGGGCTCGCCGCATTCAAGTTGCCGAGTTTGCGCGCGAGCTGGAAACCCGAACCGAGGTTCATCGTCACCAGGGTGGGCATGATGATGACCATCGCCGGCATGAACTTGGCGGAGAACTCCGCGCGCGCCGGAATCGACAGGCGTCCCAGGATGGGCCCGATGACGAGTCCGACGAAGAGGTCGATCGCGGTCCACAGACCTCCGCCCGCGACGTGCGAGAACATCAAGAGCCACGTCCAATTCGTGGCGATCGCGACGCTCACCAGCACCAGGGCGGCGGCCGCGAACGGCAGCCCCTTCAGGGGCACGATCTGGATCTTGGCCCGTGGCGGTCCGTGATGTTCGTTGACCGGATTTTCCAGTAAGTCGGCCATGTCGATCCCCTCTTCTCGGCGCACCGGTGATGCCGATGGTAAACCGCGCTCGCGCCAATTGCAACAACCTGATGAGGGAAAAGTAAGGTGCCCGACGCGCCCTGATGACCTCAGCGCGACCTCAGCGCGACCTCAGAGCGACGTCAGCGCGACGACGACGTGACGACGTCCCACGCGGACGTGAAGTCCTCGCCCCAACCCAGGATGACCCGTTCGTGGTCCTCTCGCACCGCCTCTCGCGTCGTCGCACCCGGCACGAGGACCCACGCGTCACGGCGCACGAATTCTCGCGCAGCGCGCCACGCCGAAGGCGCGCCGATGAAGACGACGTCGGCGTCGCCCAGACGTTCGCGTGAGGTCACGTCGAGGACGACGTCCACGGTCTCGTAGGTCTCGATCACGGTGACGTCGCGCCCGCGCGCGCGCAACAGAGTCGCCAGTTCGTCGCGACCGGCGACCGCGGTCAGTATCAGCACCGGCCCCGCCTCGATCGAGGAGGCGAGAGGCGCAGCGCCACTCACGGACTCGACCGCGACGGAGAACCCCGCGTGCTGAACAGCCCTCGTCGTGGCCGGTCCGACGCTGTAGACGCCGGCGTCGCGGGAGAGCGCCTCGCGTGCGAGGTCCAGATAGGCCTGCGAGCGGCTACTGGTCACGACGAGGGAGCGATACGTCGCGAAGTGCGGCGATTGCCGCAGTTCCTCGCGCACCTCGTCGCGTTGTCGAAAGCGCGTCGTCGTCAAGGGAACCTCGACCACGTCGGCGAGGTCTCGCACCCAATGGGCCAACTCCTCGTTGCGACCGCTCTCTCGCGTGAGCGCGACCAGCACGTCACTCCCGCCAGCCGGGCAGCGACGCGCCGTCGAGGTCGTCGCGCAACGTGCGGGCCAGTTCGCGTCCGAGCGACGCAGGGTCGCGCCCGCTGCGGCTCTGGCGCACACTGCGGCTTCCGTCGTAGGCGATCATCAGACCCGAGAGGTGCAAAACGCCGCTGCGCCACGTGGCGTAGGCCCCGGCGGGCACCGAGCAGCCGGCGCCGAGCTCGCGCAAGAACGCGCGCTCCGCGGCCAGGGCCTCGAACGCGTCGCGGTCATTGAGGCTCGCCAGCGCCGTGATGGTCGCGTCGTCGTCGATGCGCGTCTCGAGCGCGATCGAGCCTTGGCCGACCTGGGGGACGAACCACGTCGGATCGAGCCGCTCGGCCACGCGCGAGCTCTCACCGAGGCGTTCGAGCGCGGCCGCGGCGGCCACCACCGCGTCGACGCCGTCGCGGCCGGGAGCGGCGAGGCGTCGGGCCATGTTGCCGCGCAGCTCGACGATGTGCAGATCGGGACGACGCTCGAGGAGCAGCGCGCGTCGTCGCGGCGAACCCGTCGCCACCGTGGCGCCCGGTCCCAGACCCGCGAGAGAACGTCCGACGAGGACGTCGAGGGGGTCGCGGCGCTCGGGCACGCACGACAGGAGAAGTCCCGCGGGCGTGGTGCTGGGCAGGTCCTTGGCCGAGTGCACCGCCACGTCGGCCTCGCCGCGCAGCACGGCGCGCTGGACCTCGACGGCGAAGACCCCCTGACCGCCGAGGCTCGACAAGGGCACGTCGGTGATGACGTCGCCGCTGGTCTGGACCTCGACGAGTTCTGAGGCGATGTCGAGGGCGAGCAGCCGCTCTTGGACGTCGCGCGCTTGGCGCAGGGCGAGGGGAGAGCGCCGCGTGGCGAGGCGCAGCGCCATCAGATGTCGAAGAGGGTGCGAACGGCTTCGGTGAGCCGCGCGCCTTGATCGGTGCCGGCCGCACCCTTGAGCGCCGTGGTCGGCCGGTGCGCGATCTTGGCCACCACCGAGCGCACCACCGAGCGCACGAGCTCGGCGTCGGCGTCACTCATCGCCTCGATCTCGTGGGACCGGCGATCCAACTCCGTGGCCACGAGCAAATCGAAGTGTGCGCGAAGCTCCGACACGATGACCGCCGCACCACGCGCGCGTTGGTCCTCCAAGTACTTCTCCACGTCCGCAGCGACGATGGCGTCCGCGGCGGCGATGGCGTCGCGGCGATCGTCGAGGGCCTGATTGACCCGCTCGTGCAATGCCCCGATGTCGATGCGCTCGACGCCCTCGAGCGACACCACGTCGCGCGCGACGCCGTGGGGCACCGCCAGGTCCATCGCCAGCAGCGGGGTGCGTCGACCCGCGAGCGTCGTGAGCGTGATGAGCGGTTCGGGCACTTCCACCGCGACGACGACGGCCCGGGCGTGGGCGAGGTGGGTGGACAGTTCGTCCAGGGGCGCCACGGCGAGACGCTCATCGCTCACCACGTGTCGAAGGTCCTCGGCCCGGGCGACGGTGCGGTTGCACACGATGACGCGATCGACCCGCGCCGCCGAGGCCAGCAAGCTGCGCACCACTCCCGTGGCCAATTGACCCGCGCCCACCACCACGATCGTGGCGCCGGCGGCGTCCTCGCCAAGCGACTCGAGCGTCGCCTCGACCGCCGCGTGGGCGAAGCTCGTGGTGCCGCGGGCGATGGTCGTCTCGTTGCGCACGCGCCGGCCCGAGGTCAGGGCCTTTTGGAACAGTTCGGTCAACGTCGGGCCCGCGACGTGCTCGTCGTTGGCCAATTCGAGTGCTCGTCGCAATTGACCCAGCACCTCGAACTCGCCCGGCACCACCGAGCGAAGTCCGGCCGACACCGAGAAGAGATGGTTCGCGACGCCGCGGTCGAAGTGCACGCTTAAGTGCTCCTCGAACTCGTCCGGGGCCAGGCCCGTGGCCTCGGCCAAGGTCGCGGTGATCTCCTCGATGGCGCCATGGAAGCGGTCAATGACGGCCACGACCTCGGTGCGCAGACACGTCGAGACGAAGACGGCCTCGTGGATGTTGCGATGGCTCACCAGCGTGCGCAACACCTTGACCCACTCGTGTTCGAGGATGGTGGCGCGTTCGAGCAGGTCGAGACTGGCGTGCTCGTGGTCGAGGCCGACCGAGATCAGTGCCATGTCGAACGCCTCACCCGGTCGATTCTACGGTGCGCGCAGCGCGTGGTTCGCGCTGATCCCGAGCGAATGCAGCAATCCCCCGCCCAGCGGGCCGGTGCCGTTGTTCAAGTGATACATCAGAATCTGCAGTTCGATTGAGAAATCAACGTAGTGCACCGCGGTGCCCAAGGGCACCGTGAGGACGACGGGCGCGAAATTCAGCAGTCCGTGCACCTGTGCGGCGACGAGTCTGTCGGCGACCGCCTGCGCCTCCTCCGGGGGCACGCAGATCACCCCGACGGTGGCACTCACCATCTCTTCGTCCATCGACCGCACGACGTGTCCGGCGATCTCGGTGCCCACCAGCGCCGGATTGGTGTCGTAGAGGGCGACCAGATTGGCGCCGCGAATCAGGAAGCTCGAGGAGTTGACCAGTGCGCGGCCCAGGTTGCCCACCCCGACGACGACCACCTGATAGGAACGGTCATGGCCCAACGCCTCACCGATGCGTTCGACCAGAACGTTGACCTCGTAGCCCGAGCCCCGGGTGCCCAGCGAACCCAGCCCGGCCAAGTCGCGTCGCACCGTCGTCGCGGTCACACCGGCGAGCTCGCTGATCTGTCGCGAGTCGATGTTCACCTCACCGCGCCGCTGCCAGCCTTCGACGATGCGCTGATAGACGGGGAGACGTGAAATCGTGGGTTCGGACAACTTGCGAGGCCGCAGACGGGGGGACGCCATCGTCTCACGCTAGCCAATGAAGTTAAGAAAAGACAGCGACTAGCGACCGAGTTGGCGCGAACGCTCCGCAGCCGCGGCCACCGCTTCGAGGAACGCGGCGCGCACCGCACGCCCCTCGAGCATGCGCAAACCGGCCGCGGTGGTGCCACCGGGGCTGGTGACCTGGGCGCGCAACTCCTCGGGCGACTCGCCCGACTGCGCCAACAACGCCGCCGACCCGGCGAAGGTGCCGACCACCAAGTGGCGCGACACCTCTCGCGAGAGCCCCTGGTGGACCCCCGCCTCGATCATCGCTTCGACCACCAAGAAGAGGTACGCGGGGCCCGACCCCGACAGACCGGTGACCGCGTCGAGGTGGCGTTCGCTCACCCGCACCACGGTGCCCACCGCACCCAGGATCGATTCGGCCCAGTCGAGGTCGGCCGCCGTCACCTGCGAACCTCCGGCGATCGCGCTGACGCCCTGACGAATCAGCACCGGCGTATTGGGCATCGCGCGCACCACCGCGACCGGTGCGGGAAAGACCGCCTCGATCCGCGCGGTCGACAGACCCGCCACCACCGAGAGGACCCGCGTGGCACCACAGGCCGCGGCGACGCGCGCCACGCCCTCGGCGAAGTCCGGCTTGACGCTCAGCACGACACCGGTCGCGGGTCCTACGTCCTCGAGTTCGAGCGACGCCCGCACGCTCACGTCCGCGAAGCGTGAGGAGAGGACCTCTCGCTGCTGCGCCGCGCTCTCGACCACGCACAGTTGCGCTGGCGTGCAACACTCGGCGCCGAGGAGACCCTCGATCAGGGCCGAGCCCATGCGTCCGCCGCCGATGATCACGAGTTCAAATGACATGGTCGTACGTTACAAGAGGCCGACGGCGACGACCCAGGTCCACCGGCCCGCGCGACGGCGCTGGACGCTCGCTAGGGCGACGAGACCGTGACGAGATTGGCCGCCGTGTTGGTCACCGCGCTGTACACCACGTGCAGGCTCGCGTGCGCGAAGTAGCTCGCCACCGCCCTGGCGCGCGCTTTCGCCAGGTTCACGTTGCGCGTGGCGTAGCCCGTGACGGTGAGATCAGCGCGCGACGGCACGAACGTCGCCACTCTCGCGAGTGTGGCCTTATCCGCCGTCGACAGTGAACTGCGTCCGGGGGCGAAGGTCACGCTCGCCCACAACCGGGTCAGGTGAGACGACGAACCCGACATCGTGACGAGGGTGGCCCCCGAGGATACGGCCGGATCGTACGGACCCGCCGCCTTGTACGCGACGACGACGCACGTGCCTCCCGTCGAGGAGGTCAGGGTCGCGCCCTTGATCTGACAATCCTGGGCCGACCCATTCGCCACGAAGTACGTGATCGTTGCCCCAGGTCGGCCACCCTCGGCGACCAGGCGCAGTGGCGTCGGGGCTTTGCCCACTTTGGTCACGATTCTCAAGACGGGTGAGTAAGGGATTACTGAGTTCGATGGAGTGGACAACACCCCTTCGCCCACCGCGTTGGTGGCCGCCACCGCGAAGGTGTAGCGATCATAATTTCTCAGCCCCACGACCATGCACTGCGAAGATGTCGCATTCACGAGGCAGGTCTGACCGCCTCGAACGGGCGAGGTGGCGTCGGTCGCGCTCACCCGGTACGACGTGACCGCGATACCGCCATCGGAGGCCGGCGGCTTCCACGTCACCGTCGCCTGCGCGTCAGCGCCCACCGCGGTCACGTTCGTGGGTGCGCCGGGTATCGCCAGCACCGGTAGTCCAATGCCCGACAACGCCAGGGTGAGGGGTGGATTGCCATCGTCGCTCGCGATCGTCCAGGTGGCGGTGACCGGTCCTGGCACCGTCGGGGTGAACGTGACCGTTTCCAGCAGCGCCGAGTGGCCAGCGAGGATCGTGTGGGGCGCCAGAGTCGACGTCGCGCTGAAGGGTGAACCGGTGGGCGGAGTCGCTGACGTGATGGTGAGGGGCAGGTCGCCCTTGTTTTGCACCTGGAAACTGAGCGACAGACTGTGGCCGACCAGCACATTGCCGAGCGCGAGTGTGGGAGAACTGAGGGCCAAGAGTCCCGGTGACTGCGGTGTGATCACGTTCGAGGGCCCCGAACTGCCACCGGTACCGACACCGTTGGTGGCGGCCACTTCGAAAAAATAACTGGCGTCGTTGACAAGTCCGGTCACGACGCACTGGGTCGGCGTGGCTCCCTGGGCGGGACAGATCTGCGTGGTTTGGCCCAAGGTCACCGCGTCAACGGCCGTGACGGTGTAACTGATGATGGCTGAACCTCCGTCGGAACTCGGAGCGGTCCACGACACGGTCGACGCCGCATTCTGGTGGTCGACGGCGACGACGTTGGTGGGGATCGAAGGAAACGTCACCGGGGTTACCGCATTGGACGGGCTCGATGACGCGCCGGTACCGGCGGCGTTCGTCGCGCTCACCGAGAAGGTATAGGTGTCGCCATTGGTGAGGCCCAACACCGTGCACTGCGTGCTCGAAGCGCCGGTGCCCACGCAGGTCTGGCCCCCATTGGCCGCATTCGTCGTGTCGGTCGCGGTCGCGGTGAAGTTCGCGATCGTCGCTCCCCCGTCATTCGTCGGTGTGGTCCAGGTCACGGTCGCCTGGGCGTTGGCGGACGTGGCGACGCCGATCGTCGGGGCATCGGGCACGTTGACGACGCCGGTCCCAGTGATCGCCAGGGTCAGGGATCCCCCGTCACTCGTGATGGCCCAGCCACCCGTGACCGCCCCAGCCGAGGTCGGTGTGAATTGCACGGTCTCTTGGACCGAGGAGTTCGCCGCGATCACGGTCGACGCGCTAAGCGACGTCGCCGCGGAGAATCCATTGGTCGTTGGTGGTGTGGAGCCAGTGATGGTCAAAGGAAAGGCTCCAGTGTTCTCCACTGTGAAACTCATGTTCGAACTTTGGCCGACTTGCACGTTGCCAAAGGCCAGAGGCGACGTAAGAATCGCCAGGTTCGCCGGAGGATCGGCCGAACCTGAAATGGGGACCCCGAAATTTCCGGCGTCAGTCTGCAACGTGGCCACCGAACCAAACACGTGGGCAAAATTCCCCGACGATCCGGGCGGGGAGAACGAGATAGTGAGGGTCAACGAACTTCCGCTACCAAGAGTCGTCGGAAATGTTGTCGGCGCTCCGGTCACGGTAAAGGGTGTGGATGAGAGCGGCGGGACAAAACCCGTGATGTTGATTGGGTTCGCGGTGGTGTTCGTCAAGGTGACGGGCATCGACACCATGGCGCCCCCAATGGGCCGCGCGGCGAAGTCAGCCTCCATAGGCGACGCGACGACCGTCGAGGACACTAGGCCGACGCCAGTTAGATTCACGGCGGTGGTGGCGGTTGCCGTGCCCCCGGTGAGCGTGTTGGCCGTCAAGGTACCGGTCTGCGTGCCATAAGCACTTGGGGTAAAAGTCACCGGCACGCTCATCGTCTGACCGGCCGACAACGACACCGGTGTCGTGGGTGCCGATGCGCCAATGTTGTAGTCGGTACCCGACAGCGCGAATGACTGAATCGTCGTTGGCACCTCTGCGGTGAAGGTCGCGGTCAATGTCGAGGATTGCGCGACAACCGTCGTCGGGAAATCAACATTGGTTCCGGTCAGCACGGGGTTCGTGGAGCCGAATCCGAATCCCAAGAGTTGACCATCGCGGGTACCCACGTAGATCATGGCGTTGCCGACTCCCGGCTGCGTGTATTTCTCGGCCGAGAAGATGGAGGACGTCCAGACCTTGCTAAGCAGTGGAGTCGCCCCCGGTACCGACGAGACCTGGGGGATCGGATCGTAGGCTTGCAATTGCCCGACCATGCCCGTTTGATCATTGGTGTTGATGATCCACACGAGAGAAGATCCTGACGTCGTGGCGCTGGAGGTCACAATGGGCGAACCCGCGGTGTAACCCACCGTGCCAGTACCCGTGTTTCCGACCACTTGGAAGCCCACGGCGCCCGAAGCGCTGACGGTGCGTTGGAGAACGTCCATTGTCCCGGTGGAATAACCTCCAGAGGCGTTCGTCACCGGTACATAGATGTAGCCGCCGTCGCCTGGCCACACGGCGGGCTTGCCCCAGACACCCCCATCCAAGGTGGTTTCGGACGGAATATTGTCGCCCAAATTGGCCCCATCCTGGAAGCCACCCAAATTCGCCATGTCCATCGCATAGAGGACGCCCTGCTTCCCCGCACCCAGCAAGACATTGGGTTCCTGTGCAGAACCCATGCTCGCCGGTAGCGCCACGGGGCCTCCGGACCCGAAGTCAAGGTCGCTGGAATTCAATGCGACGGCATTCTGTGGGATGAACCAGTCAACAGGTGTCAGGATGCCCGTCGACGTACTCAACTCCACGACCGCCTCTCCGAAGTCGGTGATCGAGCGGTTGCCAGGACCAGGAGTCGGCAAGGTGTTGTAGGTCCACCCATTGCCGGTGATCACATAGATGTCTCCTTGCGCATCGACCACGGGCGCGGCGCCTGATTGCCAGATACCCGCTCCGTCAACACCGTGGATCTCCGAGGCCCACAACGTGGTCAGCGTGCCCGACGACGCGTTGACACCAATGAGCCAACCTGAGTACGTCCCTTGACCAGCCGGCGGTAAGAAGTCACATTGGGAGCTGAAGGCCGCGTACACCACGCCATTGACTAGAACTAATCCAGGTCGCTGGGTCTGGTAGGCCCCGTTGAATGTGGTGCCCGAGTCGTTGTTGGCGTTTCCTTCGATCAGGACGCCGCCCGAGGGCCAGAAAGACGGCGTCAGCCCGGTGGCGACGTAGACCGCCTCCATCCAATATTGCGTCGCCCCACCGGCGCCGGTGCCTCTTGCGGCGACGAAGTAGGCCACGCCGGTGGAAGGATCGATCACCGGCGTGCCCGTTATTCCAATTGATGAGCCGATATCACCGCAAGTGGTCGTCGTGGTGTTGGGAGGGGTGCCCGAGACCTGAACGGCTGGCGTCGCGGTGGGCGTGAAGCCGTCACTCCAAATCTGCGCTCCCGTCGTCGCATTGAGTCCGTAGGCGTACCCGTTCTCGGTCACCGTCAGAACGACGCCGTTATTGACCAGCGGTTGGGCGAAGATCATTCCACCCAATGACGTATCGAAACGTTGGGCAAAGTTACCTCCGGCCACCGCTGAGGGGGTGAGGAGAGGTTGATTCGGGTACCAGCTCGTCGAGGAGCTGTCGTTGCCGATGCGATAGGAGTCCGCGTTGGCCGCCGAGATGCCCACAATCGCGCTCATCATCATCGCCGCGGTGGACATCGCCACCCCGAGGCGTATCGCTCGGCGCTGCGGTGGCGACGTGGGATGAGGCTGACTCGATGTCCGGCCACCTGGCGGACGTCGCACACTTAGCATGGCGCGACCTTATTACCTAAGCCCTGGTCAGGACAAGAACTCACGTCACGGGTTGTGAATTCACAGCCCGCCACGGGAAGCTACGGTGCCGCGGCGTTACGTGTCAACGGTCAGTCGTTAGTGACACACCACGAGCGATCGCGCGAGGTTGTGGCGGGCGTCATGGACCTAGCAGCGAACCAGTCCGGCTTGGACGATGCTTGCGACGAGCTCACCGAGGGACTCGGCAGCCGAACGCCACGTGTATCGCTGGGCCAGGAGTACCGCCGCATTGGACATCGCGCTGTTCACGTTGTCGCGCACCACTTCATCGACGGCATCGGCCCACACGTCGGCGTCACGCTGGGCGATGAGTTGTCCATTCACCCCTGGTTGGATCAGGGTCAGCAGTCCGCCCACCGCACTTGCGACGACCGGCGTGCCGCACGCGGAGGACTCCAGGGCGACGAGACCGAAACTCTCCGATCGCGAGGGCACCAGCGTCACGTCCGCGGCACGCATCCACGTCGAGAGCAATTGGTGGCTCTGGGGAGCTACGAAACTCACGTGTTCGATGACGCCCGCGTCGCTAACGCGCCGGTGCAGTCGGGTCAACGTCGCCTGACCCTCGGGTCCCGACGGACCCCCGACGATCGCCAGACTGGCCTCGCGACCGCGTTCGCGCAGCGTGATCAGCGTCTCGAGAGCGAGCTCCACCCCTTTGAGGGCCTGAAGGCGCCCCACGAACAAGAGCATCGTGCCGTCCTCGTCACGCCCCAGGGCTTGGCGCGCTGCGCGTTGGTCACCCGGTGCGAAGAAGGCGTGTTGCACGCCCAGGGGTACCACGT
>Ga0209698_10001813_pt1 | contig 24521 bp, 16 predicted proteins | sample LitLauG_LLR_2012_FD_187203 | JGI IMG/M metagenome (GOLD analysis project Ga0209698, IMG submission 187203) | Freshwater sediment microbial communities from Pennsylvania, USA - Little Laurel Run_MetaG_LLR_2012 (SPAdes) (version 2) | ecosystem: Environmental > Aquatic > Freshwater > Creek >... | reverse complement strand
GGTAGAACAACCCGGTTTTCGGGCTATAACTGGGGCTCCACCAGTTGGCTCCGCCAGAGATGGCCGGGTAGACCAGCGTCCCTTCCACCTTCGGGTCGGCAGCGCGCCGCGCGAACGGCCGGCCTTTGGCGTCAAGGCCATCGGTCCAGGTTTGTTTCACGTACGGTGTCGCCGTGATGAATTCACCGGTCTGCCGATCCAGCACATAGTAGAAACCGTTCCGGTTCGCCATCGACACCACTTTGCGCCGCCGGCCCTGGAGATCGGCATCGAACAGAATCGGAACTTCGGTGGCATCCCAGTCATGGACATCGTGCGGAGTGAACTGGAAGTGCCACTTGATTTTTCCAGTATCCGGATCAATGGCAAGCAGCGAGCAAGTGTAGAGATTGTCGCCCGGCCGGGTATCATCGTTCCAGTCCGGCGCCGGATTGCCCGTGCCCCAGTACACCAGGTGCAGGTCCGGATCATAGGACCCGGTCACCCATGTGGAGCCGCCGCCATGCTGCCAGCTTTGTCCGCCCCAGGACTCCGACCCGGGCTCACCCGGCCCAGGAACGGTCCAAGTCCGCCAGATCCGCTTGCCGGTTTTGGCGTCGTAGGCATCCACGAACCCCCGGATGCCGGTCTCGGCGCCCGAAACTCCAATAATGATCTTGCCGTCAATCGCGAGCGGCGCGGCCGTGATGTAATACCCCTTCTTGTTATCATCGACGACGCTATCCCAGCGAACGATTCCCGATTTTGCATCGAGGGCGATCAGATGGCAATTCACGGTTCCGAAGAAAACCGTGTTGTCGAGGATAGCCACTCCGCGATTCACGGGAGGCGAGCCGATGATAATGACGTCCGACGGGATCGTGGGCGTATAGGTCCATAGCGGCCGGCCGGTATGAAGGTCCAGCGCCGTCGCGGTGCTCGGCGGCTCGGTGATGTACATGATGCCATCGGCGACAATCGGCGAGGTCTCGACGATTCCGGTGTTCCGCATCTGGTACACCCACGATGGTTTGAGCTGGGCGACGTTTTGACGATTGATCTGGCCCAATTGTGAAAAGCGCTGCGCTTGATAATTCCCGGAATACGTCACCCAGGTGGAGGGGTTGCTCTCTGCGCCAACGATTCGCTGATACGGCACCTGAGCGAAAGCTCCGCTAAGAGTTACCAAAACCAATACGGGCCATGGCTGTGTTCTCAATTCGCACCTCCCAGGTGGGACAGATAAGCGACCAGATCATCCAGATCGGCTCCCGAGATCCTCGCCTTATAATCCGGCATCAGGCTCTTGCCCATCTCTTTCTCCAGACTTTGCAACTCAGCTTTGCGGAAGGAATAGAACTGGTTGCTTGCGTCCCTCACTTGAATGGTGAACGAGTCTTCGTTCATTCGGAGGCCCCGCACCTGGCGCCCATCCCGCGTAACTACCCGAACCGGCAAAAACTCGTTAAACCCGCGGCCGGGAATCGGCATCACTCCACGCGGCAGGGCGGCTGCCGGATCGACGATAGCGTCTCGCAGATAATCGGGAGCACGATGGGCGCCCACACTGGTGAGTTCAGGACCGAGGTTCCCGCCTTCGCCATCGATGATGTGACAGGAGGAACAACCCGCTCTCTGGTAAACGCCTTTGCCTTTTTCAGGACTGCCTGGAAGGGCAACCGCGGCGGTCCGGCCGAGCGAGCGAACATAGAGGGCCATGGCGTGCAGCTCAGCATCGGTAAATCGCCGGACGCGGGGCATTCCCCGGTCGGGGATTCCATCCCGAATCACGGCCTCCAACGCCGCGTCGTCCGGCGCATGGCTCAACACGGGCCGATTCAGATTCGGGCCTTCGCCTCCTCCTCCTTCGGCCCCGTGACATCGCGAGCACATGCCTAAGAAGAGCTGCCTGCCCTTCTCAAGGTCGCCGCTGCCCTGGGCGGCGAGTGGAAGCGCGGCGGCCGACGTGAGCATCAAGAGACCAGCGAATCGTTGCACTTTCATGTTCCGTTCCCTTCCCGAGGCCGGCAGGCCCATATTCTTTGCGGTGTCGAAGAGTTTATATCATAATTCGCAGCGGCACGGTCCGCAGACGCACGCGGATCAAAATACCAGGGGTTTGGATGTGGACCGTGATTTCGCGCCGGGTATCAGGGCAATTCTTACGGCAAGGAGAACGCCACCAGAGTATCGGTAGCCACAATCGCGACATACTGCTTGCCGTCTCTGCCTTGATACGTAATCGGGTCGGCGTTGGCGCGCCGGTCCAGCTTTGTGATCCACAATTGCTTGCCGGTCTTGGTCTCGATCGCGCGGAAGCGGTTGTCATCGGTGGACCCGACGAACAAAACGCCGCCAGCGGTGACGATGGCGCCGGCGAGCGCGGGGCGGCCTGTATTTTGTTTACCTTCCGGGAGCCCTTCGGTGGTCCCCAGTGGGATCTGCCAGGCGAAATCTCCGGTAGCGGTATTAACAGCGATCAGTCGTCCCCATGGCGGTTTTTGGCACGGCCAGGCGACGCCGCCGATGCGAACCTCGAAATTTCCCCGGCCGGGACCGGCACCATCCAGAGTCGCCCGATCGTAAGGCACGGGCGAACCCTCGGGCGTTTTCTCCATCCAGCCAAGCGCTCCCTCATCCTGCGTGACCACGAAAGCGTAGCCCGTGTTCGGGTCCCAGGCGACTCCGCCCCAATTGGCGCCTCCCAGGCCGCCGGGAAACACAAGCGAACTCTTAACGGGGGCGCCTTCGGAATGATACGCCCACGTCGTGAAGGGACCGGCGTTGGCGACGCCCCCATTTTTCGCGATCAACTCCCGGCAAGCCTGGGCGTGCTCGGGAGTAGTGTCCTCCGCCGTAACGAGGTCCTCCGGGCCAAAACGGTTGCGCGCGATGGGCGGGGGTTTCAGCGGGAACGGCTGCGTCGGGAACGCCAGTTCTCCGGGAACATCGCTCTTCGGGACCGGACGCTCCTCGACCCCGAAGATCGGCCGTCCCGTTTCACGATTGAGAATGTAGATGTAGCCGGATTTGGTGGTCAGGGCCAGCGCGGGAATTGTGGTTCGCCCACGCACAATATCGAACAGCGTGGGAGGCGCGGGGGGGTCGTGATCCCAGAGATCGTGGTGAATGGTTTGAAAGTGCCATCTGTATTTTCCCGTCAACGCGTCCACTGCGACTACGGAATTGCCATACAGGTTTGCGCCTTTCCGGTCGCCGCCGTAAAAATCGGCGACGGGTGAGGCCAACGGCAAATAGACCAGGGAGCGCTGCTCATCCACCGTGAAGAAAAAGGGCCAGGCATTTACGCCCGAACGGTTTTTCCAACTGTCGCCTTCCCAGGTATCATGTCCCGGTTGGCCGGGTTGCGGCACGGAACTGAACTCCCAGACCTTCGCGCCGGTTCGCGCATCGAACGCCCGCGCATTTCCGGGCGCGCCGGGCGGTCCGGTATTGGCGCCCACCACCATGACATTCTTAAAGACCAGTGGAACCGAGTTGTAGGGCACCGCCATGTCTACTTCGCCTTCCCTGCCGAAGCCCGGGTCGAGTCTTCCGGTGCTGGCGTTGAGCGCGATGAGCCTGCGTCCCACGGTGAAGAGAATGCGCGGAGGATTGGTGCCATCGCCAGGCCAGTACGCGACACCCCGGCGCGAAGGTGTACCTCCGGCAACCGCATATTCCCATACTTCCTTACCCGATTCCGGGTCCAGAGCCACAACGCGATCGGCCGCGGGCAGATACATCAGACCATTCACCACAATCGGCGTGGCCTCGGAATTGGGGCCCCTTCCGCCTCTCCCCCGGCCATCCGCGGCCGCCGATGGGAGGTTGGACTGTAGCCGGTAAGCCCAAGCCTGAGCAAGACGGCCGGCGTTTTGGATCGTGATCTGGGCCAGCGGGGAGTAGCCTGTGCCGGCCAGATCATGACGGTACAGCGGCCAATTGCCAGAAACGGAGCCGGCCGTCCCCTTGGTTCCACCCTTCTGCTGCGCGCCGCCCAACGATACGAAGAGCGTTGCCAGGACAGCCGCGGCCAAAACGATGATCCAAGTGAAGCGCATAAACCTCGTCCTCCTTATAGGAACTCAGCCACGGCCGGGTCTCGGTTAGTGGGCGGCCGTTAACGGCTTGCCGGCGCCATTCCTTTGAAGGTCAGTTTTTGTAGTCCGGCAGTGGTCTGCGCGATATAGAGATTGCCTTTCGAGTCCACCGCGATCTGATGGCCCGGTCCGATGATTCCCGCGGGCTGGATGTTGCCCACAATCTCCAGCGTCTTGCGATCGAGAACGAAAATGCCCTTGTCGCCGCCGACATAGAGGAACTGCTGGCCGGCGTCCGGAGACAAGGCTAAGTCGCGAGCAAAGGGAATATCGGTCCGCACCAGTTGTTTTTGGAACTTGCCGTCTTTGGTGAACATCTGGACGCGCCGGTATTCGCGATCGGCTACGTAAACAGCGCCGTCGCTGGCGACGCGGATGGCGTGAACGATGCTCAATTGATGGGGGCCGGGATCCGAGAAACTGGACGGGGTAACGATCTGGCAATGGTCATCGTCCATCGGTTTTTCGCCGAATGCACCCCACATCCGCTTGAACGCGCCACTATCCGCATCGAAGACGGCGACGCGGTGATTGCCGTAACCGTCGGCTACGAATAATTCGTTGGTCTGTGGATAGACCCATACATCCGCTGGCCGGTGCAAATTGCGGGTGTCGGCATTGCCCTTACTTTGGTTGCTGTGGCCAATCTGCATGACCAACTTGCCGTCTTGAGTGAACTTCAAGAGTTGGTCGTCGGCGACCGGCTTGAGCCCGGGAAGTCCATTGGTGGGGCAGTTATTTCCGCCCAGCCACACGAAGCCTTTGTAGTCGATATGGATGCCATGCTCGCGTTGCGGCCATTCGTAGCCGCTGCCCGCTCCGCCCCAGGCCTTGATGTAATTGCCTGCCGTATCGAACACAATCACCGGCGGCGCAGCCATGGCGGCCTGCTCCGGTTTGAGAGTCCGTGGACGGTGCAGGACCCAGACATTGTCCTGGGCATCGATCGCGACGCTCGAGGCATCTCCAAGCTTCCATTTGGCCGGCACCTTCGGCCACGCGCGATCCACTTCGAAGGTCGGCAAACTGCGGTGTTGTGGAGCGGTTTGAGCGGACACAACCGCTATGGAGCGCCACTTCTCGGCTACTGCCGTGGCTATGACCAACGCAAACAGAACGGCCCACTTGGCACGATTCATAGCATCCTCCCCAATTCTTAGCTTGTTTCTTGTTTCTCTCTACTTAACCCTGACGTACTTCCTCAGATTGTGTGCGGCGACGTCTGCCGCGAAGATGGCGCCCGCGTCATCCGCTGCAATGCCTGACGCCGATGTCCCGACATCCAACTTGTCGGGATCCGCCGGGTCGGGAATAAATGCCTTCAGCGAGCCGTCTTTGGCGCTGCCGACCACGATGCCTCGCAACTCACCCTTTTTGGCTGCTGGATCAGGGAATGAGGCGCCCACATAAATGGTGTCGTCCTTTCCCACGAACACGGAGCTCGGCTGACCGAATTGTTTCCACGCCACAATGAAGTTGCCATCCTGATCGAAGACCTGCACGCGGCGGTTCCGCCGATCGGCGACATACACATGGCCTTGCGAACCACCGATGAAAATGTCGTGGGGCTCGTCGAAATCGCCGGGCGCCGCTCCTTTATGTCCCCAGGTCTTGATGAACCGGCCGTCTTTCGAAAATTTCACGACGCGCGCCGAGCTGTGCTGGTTGGGCGAATGGCCATCCGTCACAAAGACATCGCCATTGGGCGCAACGGCTACGCCCGTGGGCCGATCGAAGGTATCCGGACCATTTCCGGATACACCCTCCTTGCCGATCATCATCAGCACTTTGCCGGCGGGACTCAATTTGAGGACCTCCTGGCCCATAACCACGCCGTTCGCGTTCTTGGCCGGCATGCCGAGCACGGCCGCCTCATCGTTTACGTCGCTGACCCATAGGTTGCCATCCCCATCCAGCGTGAAGCCGTGCGGATACGCGAACAGTCCCACGCCCAAGCTCTTCAGAAGCTTGCCGGACGGATCGAATTCCAGAATCGGTGGATTGGAATCACCCCGCCCGATACAGGTGGCGTGGCCGGGTGGGACCGTATTGAAGCACCGATGAAAGACCCAGATGTTGCCATCCGTACCGACATGCACGCGGATGACTTCTCCCCAGCGGCCTCCGTTCATGCTTTTGGGAAGAGCCGGCCAGCCCTCCACGAGGCGATACGGATTGGGGAGTTCGGTAGGTTTAGGATATCGGGTTTGCGCCGAAGCTCCCAAGATGCTAATCGCAAGCGCGCCGGCTACACGAATCAGTCCCGCTCGACCCATACGTGACATCGTGACTCTCCAGTTGAGACCAGGATAGTATCACTTTCGCGCCGATGCCGTTTGCCGGAATTTAGAAATCGGGGACTCCGGCGTGAAGCTATTCCTTAGCGCCTAATTTGCGCAACAGGTCCGCTGTACTCTTTTTAGCCGCGGTCAAGGGCGTTCGTCCCCGTTTGTTTTTTGCTTCCAGCCGGGCGCCTTTGTCGGCCAACAGTTGGACGATTGCGTCGTATTCTTTGCTCGCGGCGCCATGCAGCGCAGTATCACCGGCATTATTAGCCGCATTGACATCGGCACCCAGATCGAGAGCGAGCCTGGCGGCTTCCAGGGCGCGATCCTCGTCGTGGATTACGGGGTCCCCGAGTCCGGTCGTATCGCGCCCGCGCCGGTCAACTCCTCCGCCCCACCCCACGCCTGTCGCGGCCATCAGGGGAGTTATACCGTCCAAGGTCCCCAGCAGCGGATCGGCGCCTCCTTTCGCCAGAAGGCGCATGATGTCGACTTCCAGGAACTTGGCTGCCAGGAAAAAGGCCGTGGCACCAACCAGCGGTGTGGGTAAAACCAAATCCTCGCCCTCGCGGGTGATGGGGGTTCCCTGCGTGATACGGGCGTTAGGATTCGCTCCGGACGCCAGAAGCCTCTTAACCAACTCCACGTCGCCCCTCAGCACAGCGGTGTGCAGGGCTGTGTATCCCGCATCGGCGGAGTTCGGGTTGGCGTCCTTATTCAGTAGAAACGCGGCAAAATCGCCGTGGCCGCTATAGCTGGCCAGAACCAGAGCGCTCATCCCGTCCAGCCCCACCTCATTCGGGCTCGCACCCTTGGCCAGCAGAATCCTGGCAGACTCGATATCACCCTGGCGCGCGGCAAACAGCAATGCCGTGCTGCCACCTCTGTCGATCGTTCTCATGACCCAGTCGGCCTGGTTCCGGCCCGCTCCACTGGCTTCTCCCGTGTAGAGCAGTTGAGGGTTGCTGCGGGTACGGGCGTGGACGTCTGCCCCGTGATCGAGCAGCATCGAGACAACATCCGCGTGCCGCTGGGACACTGCCCACATCAGGGCCGTCTGGCCGCGCACGCTCTCTTTAGCGTTCACGTCGGCCCCGTGCTCCAGGAGGGCGATTACGATCGCCCCGCGACCCGCGCGCGCTGCCGCCATCAACGGCGACTCTCCGTTTGAGGTGACGATATTCGGATTTGCGCCGGCGGCCAACAACTTGTCAGCCATGGCGCTGGAGGAGGCCAGAGCGAGAGGCGTCACTCCGAGGTCGGTTGTCGCATTGACGTTTGCGCCGGCTCGAAGGAGCAGGTCCGCGGTAACCGGGTCATCCCAGTAGACCGCCCAATGCAAGGCAGTTGCGCCATCGCCCTGCGGGGCGTTCACATCCACATGTTGCTGCAAGAGGGCGCGGATGACGGCGCCGTCTTGACTTTGGGCCGCTTCCACCAGCCGAAGATCACCAGCCAGGGCCGAACCCGAAGCCAGGACTAACAGCGGCAGCCAGATGGCAGCCAGATATTTGACTTTTTCGCGCATCTTACACCAACCGTACTTTATGCGATCGTGAGCTGTGTCAGCTCTCCCTCGCTATCGCCCAGTTTTTCCACACGCACGCCCAATTTGTCCAGCAAGGTAACGTGCAAATTTGCCAGCGGCGTGTCTTTCGGAAAGCGCAGGTGATTCCCGCCCTTCAGACGGCCCGCTCCGCCGCCCGCCAGCAGAATCGGCAGGTTCTTCGGATCATGCGCGTTGCTATCGCTCATGCCAGCCCCGTAGACGATCATCACGTGATCCAGTAAGGAACCATCGCCGTCAGGCGTCGATTGTAGCTTCTTCAAAAAGGATGCGAACAGCGTAATGTGATAGGCATTGATCTTGGCGAGCTTGGCGAGCCTGCCGGGATCGCCCTGATGGTGCGAAATGGGGTGATGGGCGTCCGGAACGCCGATTTGCGGGTATGTGCGTCCGCTGAATTCGTGGGCGATCATAAATGTGATGACTCGGGTCATGTCGCACTGATAGGCGAGTGCGTATAAGTCGAACATCAATTTAGCGTGCTCCTCGAACGTTGCGGGAATGCCCGCAGGCTGGTCTACCGCCGGAATCGTGGTGCTTTGCCGCTCGGCGTTCTGGATGCGGCGCTCGATGTCGCGGATCGCCTGAAAATACTCGTCCAGCTTGGCGCGGTCTCCCGATCCGACGCGCTGCCCGAGCTGGGTTATCCGCTGGCTCACGGAATCGAGAATGCTGCGCTCCTGTTGAATACGCGCCAACCGGGTTGCCGGATCCGTGCTTGTGGTGTCGCCGAACAGCCGCTCGAAGACCTGGCGCGGGTTGTGCTCTGTGGGGAGCGGAGTGGTGGCGCCGCGCCAAGAGATGGTGCTGGTGTAGACACAGTTAAAGCCGTTGTCGCAAGAAGCGGCGGATTCGGTCGACTCCAAGCCGAGTTCGAGCGAAGCCAATTGAGTGTGCCGTCCCAATTCCTGCGCCGCGATTTGGTCCATGGAAATGCCTGCCTCCAGATCGGCGCCGTTCGTGACCTTCGGGGGCACATCCGTCAGAAAGCGCGTGCTGGCGCGCGCGTGGACTCCGACCGCTCCTTGTTTCGCCGGAGGCGTACTGTTGAGCCCGCTCAGGACCAGCAGCCGATCCCGAAAGGGTTCCAGCGGCTTCAAAGTGGGCGTGAACTCGAACGCCTTTCCTTCGCCCGATGGTGTAAACTGCGGCATCACCATCCCGTTTGGGACATAAACGGCGCCAAAACGGTTCACCGGTTTGGCGGCCGTCTTCTGAAAAGCGGTCAAGGCCGGAACCATGGCGTCCAGCAGCGGCAAAGCCACACTCACGCCCAACCCTCGTAGCGCCGTGCGCCGGCTAATCGCTTTCCTGGTGATCATCATTTGTTCAACCTCCTGGTCTGAGTCTCCTCACCGCCAGCGCTCCTGGTGATGCTCATCTGAAAAGGAACGCTCTTGATGATACCCAGAACAATGGCCGACCAGCGATAGTCACTGGCGGCGGCTTCCCGCGTGATTTTCCGGACGGCCGGAAGATCGTAATATTCGACCTCGCGGCCGAGAGCATAGGTCAGAAGTTTTTCCGAGAAGGTGCCGGCAAACTGTTCGGGGTGGCTCAGCAGGAGCTTTCGCAAGCCAGCCACGCCCTCAAATTTCGTGCCATCGGGCAGGGCGGCAGACGCATCGACGGGCACCCCGTCCTCCATCGTGCGCCACTTGCCGGTCGCGTCGAAATTTTCGAGCGCGAACCCCAACGGGTCCATCCTCACGTGGCAACTGGCGCACGCGGGGTTCTGGCGGTGTTGCTCCAGCCTCTCGCGCACCGATAATGGGCGATCAATCTCACTCTTCTCCTTGAGCGGCGGCACGTCGGGGGGAGGAGGCGGCGGGGGAGTGCCGAGAATCATTTCCAGCAGCCACTTACCACGGAGCACCGGCGAGGTGCGGTTGCCGTATGACGTCACGGCCAGGATGCTGCCTTGGCCCAACAAGCCTCCCCGCCTCCCGTCGCGGAACTCCACGCGTCGAAACCGCTCGCCGTAAACGTTCGGAATTTCGTAATGCCGGGCCAGCCGTTCGTTGACGAATGTGTAATCGGCACTCAATAAATCGACGACGCTGCGGTCCGCTCGCAACTGGCTTTCGACGAACAGCAAGGTTTCCCGCTGAAAGGCCTGGCGCAAATTCTCATCGAAATCGGGAAAGATGTCCGGATCCGGCGAGGCGCCGCGAAGTTTGAAGACATTTAACCAGCGGGAGACGAAATTATCGGCCAAGGCGTTGGAGCGGGGATCGGCCAGCATCCGTGCGACCTGTTGTTCCAGTGTCGCCGGATCCCGGAGCCTCCCACGGGCAGCCAAATCGAGCAGTTGCTCGTCCGGGATGCTGCTCCATAGGAAAAAAGATAAACGGGAGGCGAGTTCGACGTCGCTCAACCGGTAGACCGTGCCCGGCGCCACACTCGCGGGACTGGCTTCCAGTCGAAATAGAAAGTCGGGGGAAGCCAGAATTCTTTCCAGCGCCGACCGAATTCCTGCTTCGAAACCCCCTTGGCGGCGGCCGGAATTATAGAAGTCGAGCAGCGCTTGCACATCGTCTTCCGTCACAGCACGCCGATACGCACGGCCCGCCAGCGTGGAAAGAATCCTCCTGGCGCAGGGCTGCTCGTCGGAACCCTCCTTCGGGACGCACGAGAGTATTTTGCGGCGACTTGGTGTATCTCCCGAACCCTCCACATTATAGGGGCCGCCAATGACAACGCTGTCCACCGACGGGTTGCCGTCGTACCATTCATTAATAGACACGGAACGGCCACCAGACGGCTGCGGGACGCCCTCCGGCTCGGCGACGTCTTTGGTGAAGGAAACCGCCACCACTCGGGGACCCGCCTTCACCGGGAAGCGCGCTTCTAAACCCGCGTCGGCGGAGTGCATGTACTGTTCCCATTCGGGGTCTCCGAGGATTTGCCCTACAAAGCTGGCCGGCGCCGGCCTGCCTTTGTTCTGGCCCCCGACGGTGAAAGTATTTATGAGCTTTCCGTCCAGGCGCACTTCCAACCGGTGCATCCGGCCGAGCCCAATTATATAGTCGTACAGTTGTCTGCGCAGCCGGATCTTGACCGTGTATTCGGCATCGAGCGGAAATTGATGGTGAATGGCGGTGCCGCCCCGTGATCCAAAGGGCAGATCTTCGCTGATCCGATCATCCTGAACCAAGGCTTTGGGAACGTCATAGTTCGCAAAAGCGGGCGCGATGGCCGGATCCCCCAAGGCCAGACGACTGATCGTTCGGGCGGCTGAAAGATATCGCTCCAGCAGCGCTGGGGAAAGCGAAAGAACTCCGGCAATGTTATCAAAGCCCTGCTCGTCGGCATCGTCAGTCATCACCAGTGAGAGACCATCGACATCCAGCCCAAGCAGGTCGCGTACTGCGTTGGCGTACTCCGTGTGGTTCAAGCGGTGCACCGCAACCCTGCCCGGATTGGGGTTGGCGGTGGAGGCACGGTCCAGAGCCGTTTCCAACCAGGAGGAGAAGGCGTCAACCGCAATCTTATCTGGGCGTGGCATGGAGGGCGGCGGCATTGCCCCCGTCCGAACCTTCAGCAGCACCTTCTCCCATAGTTGTGCGTTTCCACCGACATCATCGACGGCCAGGGTATCCAACGCGAGATTGGCCGTTCGCAAGCGTTGGTTGTGGCAGGTAACGCAATAGCGATCGAGGAGCACCCGCTGATCCTTGCCCGGCTGAGCGACAGCGGCTGTCAACGTCAGGACGACGGCCGCCAGCCCAGCTACCCGAGCGGTGATCCTTTTCCGGAAATGCGAGTCCATAACGCGGCCCCACCAATACTACCGTTCCCAAAAATCATTGGCAAGGCCCTGTACCGGCCGTACGGCATGATGCCGGAAGGGGCGGGAAGGGGCTCAGCCGCTCGCCAGTGGTGGGACGCTGCTGATAGAATCTAGTCACTATGTGTTAAGGACGGTTCACAGGAGGTGCACCATGACCGCATTGGCGATCGCAGCCATCGTATCCATGCTTAGCGCGCCGCTCTCCGCGCAGTGGCTGAATCACCCCACTTCCGGCATCCCCCGCACAGTGGACGGGAAGCCAAATCTCAAAGCACCCGCACCGCGCACCGTGGACGGCAAACCGGACCTTTCAGGCCTGTGGCAAAGGATATCGCCGAAGTATGCCCGGAACATCGCGGCGGACCTCAAACCGAACGAGGTTCAGCCGTGGGCGGAAGCTCTGTTCCAGCACCGTTTGGAAGACTTCGGGAAAGATCACATGGGCTACCAGTGCCTGCCATGGGGTCCGAACTACAGCAACAGCGAGCGCAAGGCGAAGATCATTCAGACGCCAGGACTGATCGTCATGCTGGACGAGGATCTCACGTATCGTCAGATTTTCCTGGATGGCCGTGCACTGGAGACCAGTCCCAATCCCAGTTGGATGGGATATTCGGTGGGTCGCTGGGATGGGGCCACGCTGGTGGTAGAAAGCTTCGGATTCAATGACCGCACGTGGCTGGATCGCGACGGCCATCCGCATTCGGAGGCGCTGCGCATGACCGAACGCTACCGGCGCCCGGACTTTGGCCACTTGGAAATTGAAGTAACACTGAAGGACCCGGCCGTATACGCCCGACCTTGGACTGTCGCGCTCAGTGCGGAGTTGGAAGCCGATACCGAATTGCTCGAATCCGTCTGCAACGAGACCGACGGTGGCCGCGAGCACTGGGTCGGTAAGACCTCCGACGACCGGAAGGCCGCGGTGAAGGTCGCGCCCGAAATCCTGGCAAAATACGCCGGCACCTATGAGGAACTGGACAACTGGGGAGTGGGACCCCACCCCAGAATTATCGAAATCACGGCCTCTGGCGATTCGCTGTTTGCCGAACTCAAGGGCAGAGGGAAGGTCCAGCTTTTGGCACAGTCAGAAACCGGTTTTTCGGGCTTTTTTGGCTTGGGGATCGACTTCGTCAGGGATGGCCAGGGCGTACCGACGCATCTTCTCGAGATGCACGTGTCAGGCAATTACAGGTTCCAGCGCAAGAGGTAGCCCCGTGCGCGCTGTATTTTTCTCGCGTCCGTTCAAGTGGAGCGGCCACTTGCGGCGCGGCCGTTGAACCAATAGAAGGAGCCTATCATGACCGGCATTGCCGTTACGATTGTCCTGTCCGTAGCCTCGGTGCCTCTTTCGGCTCAGTGGCTTCACTACCCGACTCCCGGGATGCCGCGAATGAAGGATGGAAGACCGAACCTCTCGGCCCCTGCACCGAAGACGCCGGATGGCAAGCCGGACCTGTCGGGCATCTGGGCGGCGGCAGACAACAAGTATTTGCAGAATCTGGCTGCGGACGGGATCGAAGTTCCCTTCCAGCCATGGGCGGAAAAGCTGTATAAAGAGCGCAGCGAGAACCTGGGGAAAGGGCGGCCATCCGAGCGCTGCCTCACGCATGGGGTGACCGATTTCGACGCCTTGGGCATTAACTGGAAGATCCTTCAGACGCCGGCAACGATCGCCATTCTTTACGAGGCGTACAATCACTACCGGCAGATCTTCCTGGACGGCCGTCCCCTTCCCCAGCCCACCCAACCTGCCTATCTGGGCTACTCAGTCGGCAAGTGGGAGAAAGACACGCTGGTGGTCGACACCACCGGCTTCAATGATGTCGGCTGGCTGGACGACGGCGGCCACCCTCAAACTGAAGCCCTGCATGTGACCGAACGCTTCCAGCGCCGGGACTTCGGCCACATGGACCTGCAACTCATCATCGACGATCCGAAGGCATATACCAAACCCTGGGGGCCTACCCTCCACCTCAATCTCCAGGCGGACGACGAGTTGATGGAATCCATTTGCGAGAACGAAAAGGACGGTCCACACATGGTGGGGAAATAGCCCGGTCCGCCGTTTTGATGACACCCGAAGGAGATCAGGATGCCGAAACATGATGTCGCCCGCCGCGCGTTTTTGGTCCGCGCTGGCGCCGGAGCGGGAGCCGTTGCGGGCGCCGGGTTGGTGCCCGACGCGTCCGCCCAGAATCAAGGGCAGCACAAGGAAGCGCCCGCCCAGTTGCATTCCAACGCCGCCGCGCAGGGCGCGTTCTTCAACCGGGAAGATGCCGCCACGGTTGCGGCGTTCACAGAGCGCCTGATGCCCAGCGCAGAGGGTAAGCCGGGAGCGCGGGATGCGGGAGTGCTGAATTACATCGACCTGGCGCTTGCCGGCGCCTATGCCGACCTTCAGGATTTCTACCGGTACGCGCTCGCTCAACTCGATGCGTATTGTCGCAAGACCTATCGTGAGTCATTCCGGGGGCTCGATCCAGCACGACAGGACGAAGTAATCGGGGCGCTCGAGCAGGGCAAGGCAACCGGGTTCACGTGGCCGACGGCGCAGGAATTCTTCAACACCATCCGTACGCATACGATGGAAGGCTTCTTCGCCGACCCGATCTATGGCGGTAACAAGGACTTCGCCGGCTGGCGCCTGGTGGGCTTTCCCGGCGCACAGGCGATTTTCACGCCGGCCGATATGGGGAGCAGACAAGCGTTCCGGCGCGCACCCATCATCGGTTTGCAGGCGGAGGATGCCGGCCCGAAGCGGAGGGCCTAAGCCAATGGCAACGGAAAAGACGGATGTCGTCATTGTCGGGGTAGGCGCAGCAGGCGGGATACTGGCGGCCGAGCTCGGCAAAGCCGGCATGAAGGTCATTGGCCTGGAGCGCGGCCCGCGCCTGACCACCGCCGACTTCACGCCGCACGATGAATTGCGCTATTTCCAGCGTCAGGATCTGCGCCCGAACGCGAAGCGCCAGCCCGTTACCTGGCGGCCTGGTGCGAATGTGCGCGCGAAGCCGCTGCCGGTTCTGAACTACGGCAACCAGGCGGGCGGCGGCACCGTCCACTACGGAGCGGTCTCGTGGCGCTTTCACGAGGATGACTTTCGGGCGCGGTCCCAGACGATCGAGCGTTACGGCGCGTCGGCCATCCCGCAAGACTCGTCGCTCGCCGACTGGCCGTTGACCTACCAGGATCTGGAGCCTTTTTACGATCGCGCCGAGTACGAGCTCGGCGTTTCCGGCCAGGCGGGTAATCTCGGTGGACGCAAGATCGACGGCGGAAACGTCTTCGAAGCGCCGCGCCGGCGTGAGTATCCGCTGCCGGCGTTGCTTGCGGATCAATCGGGGGTACTTTTCGAAGCAGGCGCCCGCAAGCTGGGGTATCACCCGTTTTCGACTCCGCGCGCCATCCTCTCGCGGCCTTATCAGGGGCGGCCGGGCTGCACCTACTGCGGTTTTTGCCAGGCGTTCGGCTGTCACGTCGGCGCCAAGTCGAGCATTCTCGTCACCAAGCTGCCTGAGGCGGATAAGACCGGTAACTTCCAGTTGCGTACGGGCACCATGTGCTACCGCGTGAACAGCGACAACAGCGGGCGCGCGACAGGCGTCGCCTACTATGGTCCCGACGGCTCGGAGAACACGATCGAGGCGGATCTGGTCATTCTCGCTCCCTTCATATACGACAATACGCGCTTGCTGCTGCTTTCCAAGACGGAGAAGTTCCCGAACGGTTTGGCCAACTCGAGCGGGCAGGTGGGCAAGCATGTGATGGCCCATATCACGCCGCGGGTGTTCGCCATCTTCGACGACAAATTCGTCAACATTTACATGGGGCCGAGCGCCCAGAAGCACAGCCTGGACGACTTTAACGCTGATAATTTCGATCACGGCGGCCTGGGCTTTATCCGCGGCGCGCAAATCTCGGTCTCTCCCGCCGACCTGGAAGCCGGCCCGATCGGCGCCGCCGTGAGCATGGACCCTCCGCCCGGAACGCCGCGGTGGGGCGCGGCCTATCGCGATTTCTTCGCCAAGTACTTCGCGCGACACGCCGCGATCGTCGCGCAAACCGAGAATCTGCCGTACGCCGACCAGACGATCGACCTCGATCCGGACGTGCGCGATCAGTGGGGCTTACCGGCGCCGCGCCTGACCTACGACTGGCGGCGGGACAACGAGAGGGCGCGGGTCGAGTTCATGGCAAGAAAGTTGGAAGAGTTGGGCCGGGCGATGGGCGCCACTCGTGTGTGGCGGGGGCGCATGGGGCCGGGAGCTCCCGGGGCGCATCACGAGGGCGGCACGCGTATGGGGAGCGATCCGAGGAATTCGGTGGTGAACCGCTACGGCCAGAGTTGGGACATCCCCAACCTGTTCATCGTCGGCAGCTCGACGTTTCCATCGATGAGCGGCTTCAACCCGACGCTCACCATCCAGGCGCTCGCCTACAGGAGCGCCGATGCGATCGTGAAACGCTACAAGAACAATCCCGGATCACTTGTATAGGGGCCAATGAGAATCCGTGTGGGTGGCCGGCAGGCTTCGGGATAATTCATTCCACCTCCGGCTGCGATGCAAAAGAACCCGGCTGCCGGACGCCCTGCAATCGGCATCCCGCTCGGTTAGAATGCGTAAGGCACTAAAGCCAAATTAGACCAGCTGAGGCGGACCCAAACGCAGATTCCGCCAGGAGGTGGCAATGAGGAAGAGAGTTCTCGATAAGTATTGGCTGGCACCGGCCTTGCTTCTGGCGGTACCGCTGTGGGGGCACCACTCGATCACAGCCGAGTTCGATACCTCGAAAACGTTCATCGTAAAGGGAACACTCACGAAGGTCGAGTGGGTGAATCCGCACGCGTATATTTACGTCGATTCCAAAGACGACAAAGGGACCGCGATTGGGTACTCATTTGAAACCGGACCCCCGGGCAATTTGCGGAGGGCGGGCGTATTGAGAACAATGTTTACGGTCGGAGGACTGGTAACCATTGATGCTTACGAAGCCAAAGACGGAACCAAACATCTTGGCTTGGTGAAATCAATCACCTTTAATGATGGCCACACCATCGTGATGGGAAAAGATCCGAAAGACTTGGAGAAGGTGAACAAGGCCGAGTGAGCCTGTTTCGCGATTCACGGTAATAAGGAGAGTGGAGATGAACCGGTCTTACCTCGAGGGTAGCTTGGCCTTGATCTTGACAGTATCGAACGTCAGCCGCGCTGCCGCGCAAAGTCGTCAACTCCAGCCCGGCGCGGTTCCGGGTAGCCAGGTTCAGGTCGGGTACGGGCTCGACAAAGATCAGCCCTTTGCCGGAGCCGATCCGGACGGGACAGGCCTTCCCTTCAAAGAACCTCCTCCTGAGGCCGTCGCGGCGGCGCGGAAAATGCCGACCCCGCACATGATCGACGGACACCCGGACCTGACCGGCTTCTGGGCGCCAGCCGGCTGGGGTTACGCCGTTACTCAGGGGAAAATCAGCGACGATGGAAAGACCTACTACACACAACGCCAGGAAGAAGCGGCCAATCAGACCGCGCAGAAGGCTACGGAATTGAGGAAACGCACCGAAGGCGCGAATCTCCCTCCCTACAAGCCTGAACTGGTGGCCAAAGTGAAGGATCTGGCGGAGCATCAGAATAAGAAGGACCCCGCGTTTTATTGCGCGCCCAAGGGATTTCCGCGCGTCGGTCCGCCGACCGAGATCATCGAAAACCCTAAGACTCTTGTGTTTCTTTACGACACCGTCAACTCCTCTGAACAAAATGCTTTTCGAGTAGTCTCAACTGACGGCCGCAGGCATGACACCAGTCTCAATCCGTCTTACTACGGCGATTCCATCGGCCACTGGGAAGGAAATACGATGGTGATCGACGTGACCAATTTCGTCGATGACACTTGGTTGAGCCAGAACGGCACGATTCACAGCGACGCAATGCATGTGATCGAGAAGCTAACGCGCGAAGGCAACGTAATCACTTGGGAGGTGACCATCGAAGATCCCAACGTTTTTGTCAGGCCTTGGGTTTACAGCCGGCATTTGGTCCATGGCTTGGACGGCGGACACGCTTTGGAGGAAGCGCCCTGCGTGGAGCACGACGGCGGTCACTTGGTAAACACGGACCGTAACTAATGTGGCCGACGCCGGCGCGGCGGCCCGTTTTCTCGTGCCGTATGCCGATCGGACGATCGAGCTCACAAAGGCCATCGTGCCATAACTCAAACGAGGCTTGACAAAGCCAAAAGGTTTCCTTGACACGCCCGAAAATCGAGAGTAAACTCCTGTTAGTTTAATCCGGCTGCCTTGTTCGGAGGAGTCCTATCCTCCTCGTTTAATGTCGTCGCCTGGGGTGAGCGATGAGAATGGCCACGCATAGCACGATCTTCGCGGATACATCGTCTTCAAGCGATCATTTTTTTCCCAAACAAGCCGGTGGAAATTATGGGATCGTGTGCGCCGCGTCGTGATAGGAGCTGAAAACCCCGATAGCATTTAATAACGCTTTTCTCTCAGTTAGCAATAAATAGAGCCGCGAACGCGGCGGATAATTAGTTCCGGGGAGTGAGAGGAGAGGAACATGTCTCGACAGTGGCCGGTGCTGTTGATCAGTGTGATATTAGGCTGCCATCTGGGTTCTGCCCAGGTGAACACGGGAACAATTTCCGGGGTCGTACAAGATGCGTCGGGCGCCGCCATCGTGGAGGCGGTGGTGACCGTCAGGAACCTGGATACGGGAACTGTCAGAACCGTGCCTACCGATTCGGGGGGCCGCTACACCGCTCCGGATTTGCTGTTGGGCAACTATGAAATCCAGGCACAGCATCCGGGCTTCCAGACCGAGGTCAGAAGCGGAATCAACCTGACGGTGGGGCGCGAGGCGGTGGTCGATCTGGCTCTCAGGGTGGGACAGATTTCCGAGAAGATCCTGGTCACGGGAGAGGCTCCCCTGGTGGAAGCAACCACTTCGACGTTGAGTTCCCTCGTGGACGAGAGAACCATTCGAGACCTGCCGCTGAACGGCAGAAGTTATGACCAGCTTGCCCTTTTGCAACCGGGCGTCGTGAGCATGGGTGCCGGACAGGCAAGCGCGGCCTTTGACTTTGGCACGGGGACGCGATTCAGCGTCGCCGGCAGCCGGCCCTATGCCAACAGCTTCATGCTGGATGGAACCGATATCAACGATCATGCCAACGGCACCCCGGGAGGGTCGGCGGGAACGAACCTGGGGGTGGACGGGATCCAGGAGTTCAAGATCAACACCGCCATTTCCCCGGCGGAATATGGGCGGTCCTCGGGCGGAGTCATCTCGGCAGTCACCCGGTCGGGCACCAACGGCTTGCACGGCTCGGCATTCGAGTTTATCCGTAACAATGATTTGGATTCGCTGGGTTACTTCGATCAGACCAACCACGGCGGCACCGGCTCCATAGCCCCGTTCAGGCGCAACCAATTTGGGGGCGCTCTGGGGGGACCCATCAAGAAAGACAGAACCTTCTTCTTCGGCACTTACGAAGGGCTGCGGCAGGGCAACGGAACTAATATAGGACCCGAAGTGCCGACCGCTGGAACTCTGGCGGGAAACGTGCCGCTGGGCATCGTTCCCACATCCGGGCAACTCGGCAACGAACAGAGATTCTGTGCGGCGATAAGCGGCAACATCTGCCACATCAATGTGAACCCCGCGGTCCAACCGTACCTGAACCTCTTCCAGGCTCCGACACCTGGAGTGCCCACCTCAGACCTCGGCGACGGCACGGGAGTTTTCTTTGCCGCGCCGCTCCAGGTGACCAACGAAAACTATTTCATGACCCGCGTAGACCATCAGATCAGCGAAAAAATGAGACTCTTCGTCAGATACAGCTTTGATAAAGACGCTAACGTGATCCCCAACGTTAACGGCAGTTCCATTGCTAACGAGCAAGACGTTTCCCGCAGACAATATTCCACGATTCAGTTGTCCAATGTATTGCGGCCCAGCGTGGTGAACGCGTTTCGTGTCGCCTACAATCGCACCTACCAGAACTTTGATGACGTTGTGACCGACCCGCGGGCGGCGAGCTTGAACTTTCTCGACGGCCAACACATCGGGACGATCTCTTTTGGAGGACAGGGTCTTTCCACCAGCCCGCTGAATTTCCTGGGAGTGGATAACGGCGCGCCCCGTATTTACTGGTATAACCTGTTCCAGGCGGGTGACGATCTCACTTATGTTAAAGGAAGACATAGCTTCAAATTGGGCGTGGATATCAAGCGAATTGACGACAACGAGATCAGCTCCGGCAACAGCCGGGGCGACTATACATTTCTTGATATTCCGAGCTTCCTTGCCAACGTCCCCATTCGTTTTGACGCGCCACCGGCGAACGCCTCGGACGCCTACCGTGGCCTCCGGCAAACCTTGTTCGGGGCCTACGTGCAAGACGACTTCAAAGTGAGCCGGCGCCTGACCCTCAATTTGGGATTGCGGTACGAATTCATCACCGATCCCAAGGAAGTAAATGGAAAGATGGCCGATCTGTTGAACCTGACGGATCCGGCGCCCACGGTCCTAAAGAACCATTTCTTCGACATAACGAAAAAGGACTTCGAGCCTCGGGTCGGACTTGCGTGGCAGCTCAACGGAAGCGGAAAAACCGTCTTGCGGTCGGGATTCGGTATTTTCCATGATCACATCCTTCCTTATTCTTTCGCGACGGCTTCTTCGGGCATCCCTCCTTTCTTCAAAACACTAAGCGATCTACAAGGCCCGACGAACCAGCCGGTCTTCCCAAGAGATACGAATTTGCTCAACGGCGCACCGCCGCCACTCCAATTCGGAAGCTGGCTGGCCACCAATAAGGAGCCCAGCAAGATCCAATACAGCCTGACGTTGCAGCAGCAGGTCATGAAGGATACGGTGCTGGAAGCAGCCTTTATCGGCTCCGAATCCCACCATTTGCAAAGAAACGGGGAATGGAACACCCCGGTTCCTATCAGCCCTGGGGTTTTCCCGGCTGTGTTCAACCAGGCAAATCGCATCAACCCAAACTTCGGCTCCCTTACGGTAGCCCGGTGGGATGCCAATGCCGACTACGATGCGTTACAGATCACACTGAGGCGCCGCACAGCCAGCGGGTTGCAATATCAGCTGTTTTACACCTATTCCAAATCCATAGACCAAAAATCGACCCTCGCCGGCGGCGAATCGCGCCAGGAACCAAACACCGTGCTTGATTTCCAGAACCGAAACGCCGACCGGGGGCTTTCCGCCTTCGATGCGAGACACAACTTTGTCATCTCTACGACCTATCCGTTACCGTTCCATTTCCGGCAGAAAATGCTGGGGACGGTTTTCGGCGGCTGGACCATCAATGGAATCGGCACGTTCCGCACGGGGGAGCCGATTGACGCGCGCGTGGGGTCCAACATTTCCGCAAACGGGGATAGGTGGTTCCCTGACCGTCCCAACTTGAACCCGGGCTTCAGCAACAATCCCACGTCGGGAGTTTCAGCGGGCTGCAAGATTGGATCCAGAACAATCGCCGCAGGTACGCCTTTGGGAACTCCGAGCCTGTGGTATGATCCCTGTGCTTTTTCGAGGCCGGCGCCCGGGACCTATGGCAACCTGGGAAGAAACACCCTCACTGGACCCGGGTTTCAGGATGTAGATGCTTCTCTGGAGAAGGTATTCAAACCAATCGAGCGGGTCAATGTGCAAGCCCGGGCGGAGGTTTTTAATCTCCTCGACCATGCCAATTTATATATTCCTGGGTTCAACGTCTTTGCGGGAAGTGCCGGCGTGGCCACCCGGCTGACCTCGTACCCAGGCGGCCGGGAGTTGCAGTTCGGCCTAAAAGTGCTTTTCTGAAATCATCTACGACAATACGCGCCTGCCGCTGCCGCGCGAAGGGCGCCACCCGTGTATGGCCGCTCCCGAGGCGCATCACCAGGACAGCACCTTACGAGTAGCGCAGCAAAGCTTTGAAGCCGTAATCCATGTGCTGTTGGATATGGCAATGAAACAGTGTCGGCCCCGGCTGGTCGGCCGTGAAGTCCACGCTGGCACGCCCATAGGTGGGCACGACGACCGTGTCCTTGATCACGCCTGAAGTGGCTTTGCCATAAATCTCGGCGATCTCGAGTTGGTGGCGATGCACGTGCAACGGATGCGCATCGTCGGTGCGGTTATGAAACGTCAGCCGGTAGTGTGTGCCCTGTTTGAGCAGAAACTCCTGGTCGTGAGGATAGGACTTGCCGTTTACGGTGAAACTGTTGAATTTGCCGGCGCCGCGCGGCACCTTTTCAAACACCATGTCCAATCGATCGGCCGGCGCCGGTTGCGACGGCGGCTTGCCGAACAGCGTATAGTCCCAAACGGATTTGGGCGGTGGCATCCACTGCGGGGTACGGCGTTGATTGGCGTATTCGATGACAATGCCCAAGCCCCCTTCGCGCACCGGGTCCTCGGGCGCGCCCAGGATCCAAACGCCCGGCTGGTTCATCTCCACCCAGGCATCGATCCGCTCGCCCGGCCCCAGCATCAACACGTCCACGGCGGCCGGCGTAGGCACGGGATTTCCGTCCAGCGCGATCACATTGAATCTGTGGCCGGGCATCGCCAGGTGGCGGTTCTCGATAGCGCTGGCGTTCAAGAAATGAAACAGCACGCGTTCGCCGGGTCTCACGCGGATCGGCTCGCCGGCGCCGAGCGCTTTGTCGTTGATGGAAAAAATATCCGCCGCTACCTCCATCCCCACTGGCCGCGTATCCAGTACCGCCGGCTTTTCCGGCTGTGCCCCCGCTGGATCGAGATCGTCGTTATCCATCAATTGATTGGTGAAATAGGGCTCCCAATCGCGCAACGCCAGGTAGTGTTCCTGATCGAAGCGGCCGGGATTATTCGCTCCCTCGACGATGAGAAAGCCGAACATTCCGGTAAAGCTGCCACGGTGCAAGTCGTCCATCGACATCGTATGGGTGTGGTACCAGCGGGTGCCGGCCGGCGCGGGCGTGAACTGATAGCGGCGGCTTCCGTGCGGAGGCACTACCGGGGTACCTTCTTCCTCCGATCCATCCACATCGGAGGGAATGAGCAATCCGTGAAAATGCACAAACTCCGGCACGTCGGTGGCGTTGGTCACGTTCACGGTGACCGGCACGGCCTCCTTCATCCTTAGCAGCGGTCCCGGCGATGTACCGTTGTATCCGATGGTACTGATAATGCGATTGGGCGCCAATTCGACGGTGATCGGTGCGATCTGCAGCGTGAAATCGGTCTTGGCCACATCTTGCGAGCCGGCCGGCGCCAGAAAGGATTGCGGTTGCTGGCCCACCAGCCGGCTATTTGCGGCCGCCAAACCGGCAATCTTGAGAAAGTCGCGTCGTTGCATCAGAAATGCCGATACCGGACTTCGACCATAGTACCGCCCCCGAGCGCCTCCGGCCAACCATGCTCGCCGTACTCCCGTCCGTCAAGTGACGGCCGCTTCAGATCTGCCCGAGGCGGCCAGCGTTCGCATCACGGACGCCTTGAGCTAAGTCTGCCATAACGCCAAGGATACCGGTTGAGCCCTTTGAGCCCTGCCTCCCCTGGAGATGTTGCCGTGATTCTGCTACGCTTCAAGAGATACCCGAGGTGGTTATCTATGAAGCTGCTGCGGCGCATCTCTGCCATTCCCCTCCTTTTCTTGCTTACTCTCGGGCTGTTCGGGATGCAAGGGGGAGGGTTCCAGGGGTTCTTCCGCCAGCAATACTCCTACGGATCGTACGTTCCCTCGGAGTTTTATTGGAGCCGCCTCCAGTACACCTCTGGTTATGCCAACGGCAGCAGTTTCGGGTTCCGCCGTTTTTCCGGCGCCTGGTCCCGGGACTATCCAAAGGCCGACAACGATTGCCTCATTGCCCTGCGCCGTTTGACCCGCATCCACTCTCCGTCGGCGCTCAACGTGGCCAATCTCGATAGCGACCATCTCTTCGACTACCCGTGGATTTACGCGGTCGACGTGAACACTTGGACCTTCACCGAAGAGGAGGCCAAACGCCTGCACGATTATCTGATGAAGGGCGGTTTCCTGATGGTGGACGACTTCCATGGCACTGACGACTGGCAGCATTTCATGGCCGGCATGCGCATGGTGTTGCCTGATCGCCCGGTCGAGGATCTCAAGGATGAAGACGAGATCTACCACGTGTTGTACGACATCAACGAAAAGTTTCAGATCCCTAGCGAGGTCTACGTCAACACCGGCCGAACGTATGAAAAGGACGGCTACGTGCCCAAATGGCGCGCCATCCGCAACGACCACGGGCGCATCATGGTGGCGATTTGCGCCAACATGCATCTGGGTGACGCCTGGGAGTGGGCGGATGATCCCGCATACCCGGAGAAGTTTTCCGGACTTGCTTTTCGCATCGTCCTCAACTATATAACCTACGCCCTGACCCATTAGGCATGAACCGCGTGCGCGTCTTCCCGGAGTCCACAGTCAGTCCACGAGCCCATGTTAGAGTTCTTTTTTAAATACCCTCGTTCGGTATATGCGCGCGGCCAATTTGCCCTTTTGGGGGCATGGCCCAAGTGGATGCTCGTATTGCTGATCGTGGGCACGGCCGCCGGCCTGGCTTGGCTGATCCGCTCCCGCCTGCCGCAAGCCGCGCCAGTCATGCACAGTTGGAGAGCGTGGGTAATCTGGGGCTTGCAGACGCTCCTGGCCGGGCTGGTGCTAGTGCTGCTGTGGCAGCCAGCGATCACCGTCGCCGAATTGAAGCCGCAACAAAACATCATCGCTGTGCTCGTAGACGACTCCCGCAGCATGGCCATATC
>Ga0209698_10001812_pt1 | contig 24527 bp, 28 predicted proteins | sample LitLauG_LLR_2012_FD_187203 | JGI IMG/M metagenome (GOLD analysis project Ga0209698, IMG submission 187203) | Freshwater sediment microbial communities from Pennsylvania, USA - Little Laurel Run_MetaG_LLR_2012 (SPAdes) (version 2) | ecosystem: Environmental > Aquatic > Freshwater > Creek >... | reverse complement strand
CCGCGCTTTCCCTCACGCCCTGCCACCTCCCCCGGCCTCCGTTCTGCCCTTTGCCCCGTTCCGCCTTGTTTTTTCCCGCTGCCGCTCTAGTGAAGAAAAAAACAAGCCGGAAACGGCGCGAAAGGGAAAAACGATGAAGTTAGAAGAAATCAAGAACAAAACCAAAGACGCAGTCGATTACCTCGTCCAGTCGCTGGAGTCCGGGCATAGCGAAGTGCTCACCCAATACCTCGGTGCCATGGCCCGATTCCATACCTATTCCTTCGGCAATGTGATGTTGATTGCCCGACAAAAACCCGACGCCAGCAACGTGGCCGGGATTCGCACGTGGAACTCGCTTGGCCGCTTCGTCAAACGCGGGGAAAAAGGCATTCTCATTCTGGCTCCCATGGTCGGCAAGAAGCGCACCACGAACGAAGGCACGGAGCAGACCGTGGATGCCAAGGGAACCGAGTCCATCCTGTTTGGATTCCGCGCCGTGTACGTGTTCGACATCAACCAGACCGAAGGCAAGGAGCTTCCCACGCTCACCGAAGTGCAGGGCGACGTGAGCGGCTACCGCGAACGGTTGGTCCAGTTTGTCGCCTCGCAAGGCATCGAGCTGAATTATTCCGAGAGGATTGGCCCCGCCAAGGGCTTGTCCCACGGCGGAAAAATCACCCTGCTGCTGGGCATGCAGCCCGCCGAGGAATTTTCCACGCTCGTCCATGAGATCGGCCACGAGATGCTCCATCGCGGCGAGCGCCGCACCCTCACCACCAAACAGGTCCGCGAAACCGAAGCCGAGGCCGTGGCTTTTGTGGTTTGCCAGTCCGTCGGCCTGAAGACGGGAACTGCATCCGCCGACTACATCCAGCTTTGGCATGGAGACGCCAATCTTCTCCGCGAAAGTCTGGAAGCCGTTCAACAGACCGCTGCCGTGATCCTCGGGGGCATTGCCCTGGGCATTGCCCCCGAGCCGGCGGCGGCGACCGCAGCCGCATAACCAAAAGCTACCCGACCTTGTCGCTCGTGCCCAGATGCACGCTGCTGTCCCCCAAAACGACACGAAAATCACCGCAGACAAAGACAATGCGGACGGACGACGAAACTTTTATACCGGCTAGACATCCACTCACTCGGACGCGGGGACAGCGAAGACAATGAAGATTCCATTTTTGCCAGTCATAGCCGTGCTTTCGCTAGGCGCCTGGTCATTGGCGGTTGGATTGCAACCTCTCCATGGTTCGGATGCGCGTACTCCGGTACTGGTAGAACTCTTCACATCAGAGGGGTGTTCCGGCTGCCCTCCAGCAGACAGGTTTCTACAAACGCTAGATGGACAACCCATACAGGGCGCGGAAATCATAGTGCTCAGCGAACACGTCGATTACTGGAACCATATCGGCTGGAAGGACCCGTACTCTGCCAGCTTCTACAGTCAGAGGCAGAGTGCCTACGCCAAGCGCTTTGGCTTGGATAGCGTCTACACTCCGCAAATAGTGGTGGATGGGACAAGCGAATTTGTCGGCAGCAATTCCGGCCTGGCTGACAAAGCCTTTCGCAATGCTTTGGGCGTTCCAAAGCTCCCTGTCCATTTGTCTTCGATCTCTGCAGACACCTCGAATACCCTGCACGCTCATTTAGAAACCGGAGCACTCGATCCTGCTTTTGGCTCACAAGAGGCGGACGTGTACGTTGTGGTTGCTCTGAACCGCGCTGAATCGCAAGTGTCAGCGGGCGAGAATTCCGGACACAGACTGTCGCACGTAGCTGTGGTCAAGAGTCTTACGAAGGTTGGTGCTCTGAAGCAGGGACAAGTCCTGACGCAGGATGTTCAGCTCAAGTTGGAGCTTGGGTCTGATCCGCGCAGTTTGCGGCTGATAGCGTTTGTTCAAGAACCCCGGCAGGGTCGAGTACTTGGAGCTGCTGCGATGCCGGTCACTGCGCAGTAGGAATTCCCCCGACGAGCCCGGCAAAGGTGAGAGCGCTGATGAGACCAAGTTGCTCGCCAGTGAGCCCGGCCCTTCCGCCGAGATCAACCCGGAGGAGGACTTGGAAGCACTAGAGGTTTCCGGGGATGCAGTGCGACACAGTCTAGGCGTGGCGCGAGGCACCACCTCCGCACTTGGGGCAGGCGTGAAACTCCTCGATGAATCCGCCGAGGTTCGGATCGGTCTGCCCAGCATCTTGTCGGTCGGTGGTGTATACAAGCTTGTCGCAGTGGTGGTTCATCTCCACTCTACAGCTCGGGCAAATCATCTTGTAAGTCTTGGCCACAGCAGCCACCCTTGTCTCCTGAGATCAGTCCAGAGATATTTGCTCACGACCCTGGCGTAGCGTCTTCGCCATCCAGATGAGTTCCTTCAAGAACTTATCGATGCGCCGAATGTAGGACTCATCGAGGAGTCTTCCGTCCTCGGTAAACACTTTCTGAACGCTTGAGAAATTCACATCCCAGAAGATCGTAACCAGCCCGATTTCACGCATTACAGGGAGCAGGTTTTGAATTACCCGCGTCCCGCCGAACGGTCCCGCCGATACCCCTACAATCCCGACCGCCTTATGAATGTATTCTTTGAGGCAACTGTCCAGGACATGTTTCAAGAGACCGGAGTATCCGTGGTTGTACTCGGGCGAAACGACCACCAACGCATCTGCCTTGTTCATCTTGGCGGAGAAGTCGGCTTGTTTAATGGCCTCGCCTGCGTCGTTTGTTGGCAGGGGAAGCTTCGCGATATCGATGAGGTGGGTTTTAACGCCAGCGCACTTGCCCAGTTCCTCTGTAACAAGTCGAGCTGCGTGCAGGCTCATCCGGCCCATTCGTGCCGTACCCAGGATCACTGGGATGAATAGAGGACGGCTCGTTTCCATGGCCCAGCTCCTTTAAGAGATCGATTGACCGACGCTCTGCAAGCGCAAACTCCGTTACCTGCGAGTGAGATTCGGATGGCGGCGAGAAGTGACGAAGTTCCCTTAAGCTTTTGGCTTGCGTGTCACTAGAGGATTTCCGGGGCATCTTATCCTTAAATATATGGCTACAGAAAATCTGATTCCCATCGCTGACTTGTTCGAAGCCCATCTCACCGTGAGCGAGCTTGATCGGGCAGTCGCCTTCTATAGGGACCTCCTGTCATTATCACTGGCGCGTGTCTTTCCTGACCGGAAGGTCGCCTTCTTTTGGATTGGCGCTCCTGGGAAAGCGATGCTCGGCCTTTGGGAGGCAGGTACCATGCCGATCAGTGCGAGCCTGCACGTGGCCTTTCAGGTTGCCCTTTCTGACCTTCATGACGCGCCGGCACGACTGCAAAAAGCTGGAATTCAACCTAGAGACTTAGCCGGCCTCCCAACTCAGGAGCCCGTCGTGCTGGCCTGGATGCCTGCGGCTTCGGTCTACTTCCGCGACCCAGACAATAACCTACTGGAGTTCATAACGATGTTGACGGATCCGCCGAGACCCGATCTTGGCGTACTGCCCTGGAGTGATTGGCTGCGCCGAACGTCACTGAGCGCCTGATCTCGGAAGCCTTCCGAGCGTCAAGCGGTCGAGATCCATTTCTAGCTCCGAATCTGCGCCACCATCATCTCTCGCTGCTTGTCGTTGTCAGAACCACGAGGGTGACCAGACTCCGAAACTGAGAGGGTACTATTCAGGCCTCCGACACCATCATGTGCCTTGCGCGGATTGTCCGGGTCATCGAGCCAGCGTTTGCCGTCGAGCAAGAACTTGTAGGAGTGTTGCCCAACCGGGAGGTGCACAGGTTGAGTTCGCCACAATCCCGGCTCGATGGACCTAGCCGCGATCCCCGGCGAACGCCACTCATCCCAGTTTCCCAAAACTTGCACGCTCGTTGCTGAATGGTCGTGCAGCGAAAACGTGATTCCTTCGGGCGACAAACAGGGCGAAATTTGCAGCGCAGCGGAGCGGCTATGCCGCTCTGCCAATGCGCGTGCCACCGCTTGCCCAGGGTTCAGTGCTCCTGCGCCTTGACGTTCGCGATCTGCCCCTGGAACGCGGTGAGCGGTTTCCTTCAACACATCCCGGACCAGAAATGGCGAAAGCGCGGGATTAGCTTCGAGCATGCATGCAATCGCACTGGATACAATCGGCGCTGCAAAACTGGTTCCCTCTACATGTTGATAGTGCGGAGTGATTAGTTTCAATTCTGCGATGCGCTGGTGGGCGCTTGGGTCCTTCTGCTCGCGACGGACAAACAGTTCGTGCGCCTCATGGGCGACCGAGGTGTCGGGAAGCACGGGCGCCGCCACCCAGATGCTTGGCGCTACCAGATCGGGTTTAGGCACGTCATTACTGGCGGTACCGTAATTGCTGTGCCAGAGAGTAATTTCCTCATGGCTGAAAGTGTTCTGGTCGTCAATTCCGCCCACCGTTAGGGCTAGAGGGGCGGTCGCTGGCGGTAACAGGCTCCGCTGTCCGTCGTTGCCCGCAGCAGCCACTACACTAATGCCAGCCTCGACCAATGCCTCCACCGCTTCATCTACGGCGTTTCCCGCCAGTGGCGAAACTGGGTCTCCGCTCACCGAGAGGCTAACGATCCGGACTCCGAGCTCGGAACCGTGCTTCAGAATCCAGGTCAGTGCTCGGTGAATGCTGGCGCTGGAAATGTGTCCGACGGAATCACGTACCTGAATGAGTACCAACTCGGCTGCATGGGCAAGCCCAGAGTAAAGGCCGTGACTCAGAAAGCCATTGCCGGCGGCCACTGTGCTTGTCATCGTGCCGTGCCACTGCCAATCGCGCGCGCCGTCCCAATCGGGCCAGTTCGGCGCTTCCGCCGGCTCAAAGTGGAATACAGACACAGGATCATGGGTGGCGTCGGCCCAAACACGAATGCGATTTCGCGGCTGTACCAGATCGGGATGCGGATAAAAGCCAGCGTCCGCCAGAGCGATGGTTATGCCCTTGCCGGAGAATCGGGGATCGGCGTGCAGGCGGAGGCGGGTCGGCAGTACTCCGAAGGCGGCCTCTGCATCCAGCGGCCATGCCGTCTGGATCGCCTCATGCAGCGCCGCGTCGCCTTTGGCCAGTAAAGTTTGCAGGAGGTTCTGCTGAACGCAAGCCGGACACGCGCCGTCCTTGCGATCCCAATAGGGATACCAACCAGCTTCGGCCAGCAGGGCCTTGCTTACGGAATTCCCACACACGGAGCATTGTCCGAGTGTGCTCGTCGACAGATGTTGCCCATGCATCGTCCGATGAGATGCCGGTGACGAGAGATAGTTTCGTCACAGGCCTGGAGAGATCACACTCTCGTGCGGAAGCCAAAGGCCGTCACCTTCTGCATGTTCCGGCATCCCACGGCTGATATGGAATTCTTCGTCAGTCGCGTCCTTAGTCTGCTGGCAACGATAGTGGACGCCAGCACAGGAGCCGCCATTGGTGTGGGTGTCCTAGCAGCGTTGGTAAGAACGGCCAGACTCGGCGTTCGCCGCGGAACTAGCCTCGACTCCGCGATGTCTGAGATTCGAATCACGCTCGGCCGATGGCTGGCTCTGGCCTTGGAACTGGCACTGGCAGCCGACATCCTGCGAACGGTGATGATCCCAACCTGGGACGAGATCGGCAAGTTGGGAGCAATTGTCGTACTCCGCACCGTTCTCAACTATTTTCTTGAGCGGGAGATTGAACAGGAGCAGAAGAAGGCAGAGTATGTCCTCGAATCCGCTGCTTGATCTCTCCTGGTGGGGGTTGGCGCTGCAGCTCGCGAGCGCCGTCATCATTACCGGTTTCGTTGCTGTGGCGTTGGTTTCGTTGAGCCTTGGCCACGGTGTCATACGAGCAAGACTCCTCGTGGCAGAAGGCGTGATCGGCGGTCTCGGCGTCATGACGGCCGCCACTTTGTTGCGCACTATCGGCCTTCGTACTTGGCACCAGATCCTGATGTTCACGCTCATACTCTTTCTACGAATCCTGCTGAAAAAACTATTCGTGTGGGAGAAGCAGCGTCTCTTTCAAGATCCAGCCTAAGACGGACATTTCGATTTCCTCATCGAGCGGCGTCCGTAACCTTTCAGACCTGTCCGAATCTGATGGCCAGTGAGATCGGAGCACTCGATGAAGGGCAAGGTTGTACTCGTGACCGGGGCCAACGGTGGCTTGGGGACCTATGTAACGCAGGCGTTTCTCGATGTAGGTGCAACGGTCGTCGGCACATCGCGGAAAATACAGCAGTCTGATTTCAACAACCCAAACTTCACCGCGTTGCCAGCAGAGATTTCGACTCGTGAGGGTGCCCAAACCCTCGTGGATCAGGTTGTGGCGCGTTTCGAAAAGGTCGATGTTCTGGCGCATACAGTCGGTGGTTTCGCCGGCGGGCAATCGATAGCGGATACGGACGATGCAACCTTCCAACGTATGTTTGATCTCAATTTGAATTGCGTATTTCACATTCTCCGGGCGGCAGTTCCGCCTCTGCGAAAGACAGGCAGCGGTCGCATCATTGCGATTGGAAGCCGGGCCGCGCTGGAGCCTGGCGCAGGCGTGGGCGCGTACAGCGCTTCGAAGGCTGCCATGGTCTCACTAATCAGAACTGTGGCGCTCGAAAACAAAGACGCGGGATTGACCGCGAACGCGATCTTGCCTGGCACGATGGATACTCCAGCTAACCGCAAAGCGATTCCGAATGCGGATGTCAGCAAGTGGGTGCAGCCGGACTCGGTTGCGGAGTTGGTAGTCTGGCTCGCCGGCGAAGCTGGCAAGGACGTCAACGGATCTGTGATCCCGGTCTACGGTAAAGATGCTTGAGACCTTCGCCAAAGCGATTGTTTACGCCCTGGTGGTATACGCCAGTCTTGGATTGGTGTTTGCGGTGCCGTTCGTCTGGGTAGGAGTTCAGCGTTTGGTTTCCGAGGCTCAGGGATCAGGCATTGGCTTTCGACTGTTGATTCTGCCTGGTGTCGCCGCGTTCTGGCCGATGTTCCTTCACCGCTGGAGGCGAGGGATGGCTGAGCCTCCTGTAGAAAAGAACCCGCACCGGTTGTCGAGAAAGCCATGATTCAGCCACTCAGAGCCGTTCATCGCCGCGCATTCGTCGCTCTTGCGCTAGTGTTACCCGCGATTCTGTTGGTCGGGCTCGGAGCACGGCGCCCCCACCCAAGTCCCCATGCTACCGATGTGCCGGATACCGGGAACATGGTGAGAGAGTCGAGCACTCTGTGGCAGAAGCATTCGATTCAGTCAAGGTTCTATCGCAAGCCAGACCGTCCGCTTGACACGTATGTCGTTCTGCTGCGGACGGAAGAGTTGAATGAGCCGGACTTGCTGCTTTATTGGGCTACTAACGTACCGCAAGGAAACATTCTGCCAGGGGAAGCGCGACTAGTGGGCCCTTTTGCCACGGGTAAGGCCTTTCTTCTTCCGTTGAATGAGAAACCCGCAAGCTACTTGGTCTTGTTCAGCCCAGCTCATCAGACTGTGTTTGACATCGCCAGAGTGGAGTAGTTGCCATGAGCGTTCAATATGGCGCAATCGGTTGGAACCGCCAGAAGAAGGTGTATGACGTCACACTTCTGTCGTTGCTGGCGCTGTACCTCGGTACGTTTGTTGGTGTGGGCGCTTGGCGCAATCCAAGCGCGACGGCGGAGACGCTACTGATCCGCGCGCTTGGGACCGCTGCATTCTTGCTGCTGAGCGTGGTGCTGTGCATCGGCCCTCTGAGTCGATTGGATCGCCGTTTTCTTCCACTGCTCTACAACCGCCGGCATCTGGGCGTCACGACGTTTCTGCTGGGCTTGGCACATGGAGGGTTTGCGCTGTTCCAGTTTCATGCCTTGGGGAATGTGAATCCTCTCGTCAGTCTGTTCATCAGCAATCCGCGGTACGGCAGTGTCGCCGATTTCCCCTTTCAGTCGTTGGGCTTCTTCGCATTGATCATCCTGTTTCTAATGGCTGCCACCAGCCATGATTTCTGGTTGCGAAATCTGTCTGCTCCCATGTGGAAGCGGCTGCACATGCTGGTGTATGTGGCCTACGCGCTGCTGGTCGCACACGTGACCTTGGGGGCTTTGCAGTCAGAGACGAGTCCTGTGCTGGCTTCTGCTTTCGTCGTGGGAGTTGCGACCGTACTTTCCCTTCATCTCGCGGCAGCGTTTCGTGAGAAGCGGATAGATCGAGCGAGATATCAAACCGTCGACGAAGGTTTCATTGAAGTCTGCAAGGTGGATCGCATTGCCGAGAAATGCGCGACCATCGTATCTCTCTCCGGGGAGCGCGTTGCAGTCTTTCGCTACGATGGCAAGGTCTCTGCGATCTCAAATGTTTGCCAGCATCAGAACGGACCGCTGGGGGAAGGGCGCATCATCGATGGCTGCGTTACCTGTCCGTGGCATGGCTACCAGTATCAGCCAGAGTCTGGGGCGGCCCCACCTCCGTTCAAGGAAAAGGTCCCGACCTTCCGGGTTAAGGTTGTCGAAGGATCTGTTTTTGTGCATCCGCGTCCTAATCCACCCGGAACCCGCGTAGAGCCCGCCCAACTTGCGTCCGGAGAGGCACAACCGCGATGAACGACTTCTACGTTGGCTACTTGCCGAAGGCGCCGACCGCGCTGGCTCGTTTTGTGCGAAAGGTCATTGTTGTGCTTGGCCTGCTTGTGATGACCGCGGCTCTAGTGTTGGTCGTTGGACAAATGCCGTTTGCTAGTTCCGCGTTCGAATACGGGAAGGTGCGCAGTTTTGAGGGAGTGGTCGTGACACGACCTTTCCCAACGCTCTTAGTCACTCGTCCGGGACAAATCGGAGAACAAGACAAATATTCGCGGTATCTGCTGGTTGCGCCTGGAAAACATGGCGCTGACGACCTCGTGGCCGGCTTCGATGGTAAACAGGTCCGTCTGCAGGGCCAGCTGATCTATCGTGAGGGCGAAACAATGGTGGAAATTACACCCGGCTCCATCGCGGTGATCGATAACGCGCCCGCAGTACAAGCGACGACTCGTGATGTGGGAACGGTGACGGTCACGGGCGAAATCGTAGACGGCAAGTGCTACCTGGGAGTCATGAATCCCGGCCAAGGAAAAGTCCACCGTGACTGCGCGGCCCGTTGTCTGAGCGGGGGAATTCCGCCGATCTTTGTTACGACCGACGGGCATGAACAGTTCTTGCTGGTTGGCCTGGATGGACGTGCCCTTGGACGCGACGCGCTACGCGAGTTCATTGCCGAACCGATTCAGATCCAGGGAGAACTTCTGGAGACAGGCTCGACGCAACTATTGAAAATCGATCCGAGCACGTTGCGCCATACGCCGGACGGACTACGAGCAGCATCAAGAAACTCTACATTCGGGCAATGAACAGTCTAGGTAAAGGAAATTTCTGAGAGTGCCGGGCCTTTGGGTGCATATCACAACGTCTTACAGTAATGGACGCAGCGATCCACCACCTCATATCCCAGTGCCTCATGCACGCGTTGGGACAAATCATTGTCAAACCAGGTGTCCGACGCCATCTCAACGCACCCCTGGCTGCGTGCCCAGTCTTCTGCCGCGGCCAACAGTTTTTTACCTATGCCCCTGTGCCGATGGTTCTCAGCAACGTACCAACCCTCGACATAGCCCACTGGGCACGACGGGTTGCAGCCGTCAGCGTGGGAACGCAAGTCGACTTCCAGGAAACCAGCTAGAAATCCATCACTCGCCTCTGCTACCAAAATAATGAGCGGCATCGTTACAGGAGCCTTGCCTTCGAGAATTAGTGTAAGTTCTCGGGCATGCTCCTCGGCGGGAGTCTTGGGCCATAGGGCCTCGTGCAATCGCGCAAGTTGGTCGCGATCCGACAGCTGAGCGAGCCTGACGCAAATATCCGACACGGAGCGAAACGCCTTTCACGGCCAGCAGTCTACACTCTGTGTTCGTCACAGAGCAAAGCCAGTGGCGCCTTGTATCCGGATCGTCAAATCTTCATGAAACGAGCATAGACGCGCGGATGCAATGCTTCGAGATCCAAGAGTGTCAGGAAGTCAATCGTCTTGAACTCCCGATCGATGGCTGGTGGGCCACAGATCTTTGCCCCCACCGCCAAGTACGCACGCAGCAGTTTCGGGATCTTGTCGCTGGCATCCTCTAGTGACACCAGGGGCATTGCGAAGGCGGGCTGCGGTGTGGTTCGTAGGTGGGGCTCCACCAATTGCTGCCGCATCGCCTCATAGACCGCTGTACCATGCGCCGGGTCCTGCGAGGTTAACGAAGAACAACCGATCAGATAGCGGCCACCATGGTGGATCGCATATTGGGCGATTCCACGCCACAGTAGGTAGAGGACTTCGGAGGAGCGATGATCGCGGTGCACACAGGCACGTCCTAGTTCGATTACGGAGTTGCTCAGCTGCTTGTAGGGCGAAAAATCAAATTCACGCTCACTATAAAAGCCTGCATTTACTGAAGCGATCGCGGCCGTCTGTAACCGATAGGTTCCAACAATCTTCCCGGTACCCGCGTGCTCCACAATCAGGTGGTCACAGATGCCATCGAACTGATCGGTGTCTTGTCCGGTCACGTAGGCGCACTCCAAACCTTCGTTCAACTCCAGATTGAAAACTAGAAATCGCAAGCGGAACGCAGCTACGCGGTCTGCTTCAGTAGACGCTAGCCGGAGCTGGTACGAATCCTGACGAATCTTCGGAGACCAGTCGGTTGTGGCTTCGCGGCATTCGGTGGGTTTCAGGGATTGCGGGGAACTGACTGGAGCGTGCGAGCAAGCGTCAAGTGTGACGTTGATCCCAGAATTTCTCACGGGCACAGCCTCCCAAGACTTGTGTAGAGCGAACCCGCCGTGCTTGAAAGTCATGCTGTTTATGAAACTGATCGTTCGATGCGCGAGGGCAGGGAAAGTGACAACTTCAGCCAAGCGGCTGTCCTCTCCAACAGGCGGCCTCTGTCTAGGCGTTTTTCTTGTCACTTCCGAGGGATTCGTGAGTCTCACGGTGCATAAGGAACTCAAGACAAGTACGGGGGAATCTGTGGTGAAGAAACTGCTTTTTGTCTTCTTGGCGATTGCTGCGCTGTCAACGCTGGCATCAGCCAAAGAACTTCTCAACCTGGAAAACGGAGTTGCTATTCAAGGATACGATCCCGTGGCCTTTTTTGCCGACAATCGGCCGGTCAAAGGCAATGCGCAATTCCAGTCTGACTATCGCGGCGCAAAGTACTACTTTGCCTCGGCGGAACACAAAGCCGCTTTTGACAAAGAGCCGGCGAAATGCGAGCCGCAGTTTGGCGGTTATTGCGCGTATGGTGCCAGCCGCGGCAAGACAGTCCCGATCAAGATCGAAACTTGGGAGATAGTCAACGGACGGCTGCTCCTGCAATACGACCTTGATGTCAAAAGCAAATTCGACAAGGACCCGCAGGGCACGCTCAGGAAGGCAGACGAGAACTGGCCTGGCCTGGTCGAGAAATACGGCAAGTGAAGGAGCACATCATGAGCACCCAAGTCGTTTCAACCATGAGTCGACCGCTGACCACTCCAATCTTGATCTTCAGTTGGGTTTGCCGAATTGTCGCAGCGATTATCTTGCTGCAAACGCTCTTCTTTAAGTTCACGGCAGCGCCGGAGTCGGTCTACATCTTCACCAAACTTGGAGCCTTCATCCACACGTACCTTCCGATTGCGTCGATCGGCACCGTGGAGGTTTCGGCACGAAGCGGGTCAGGGATCATGGAGTTGATCGCCGCTGTGCTCTTGCTGACACCGCGTTTCGTGTGGGCAGGCGCAATCTTGGCGATGGCGGCTACCGGCGGAGCTATCGTCAGCCACTTAACCTTTCTGGGTATCGAGGTACAGGGAGACAAGGGACTTCTGTTCTTCCTTGCCATGGCTGTGTTGGTGACGAGCGCCATTGCACTGTTCTTGCACCGCATGCAAATTCCCGTATTCGGGAAAAGGTTCTGACATGATCACCGCGTCATTGAATACTGCGGTTAATGACGTCCTGCAACAGGGCCGCATCTTTCTAGGTCGCATCGGCGACGAAACGTACGCTCGCCCCCTTGAAGGAGAATTCGCGGCATCTTTAGGAGCCCACTATCGGCACGTGCTCGATCACTTTCTTTGTCTGACCGAAGGGATTCGGACTGGCCAGGTCAACTACGATCAGCGCCGCCGGAACCCCCAACTGGAGAGTTCAGTGACATGTGCACGTCTCGTAACCGAAGGTCTGATAGACGAATTTGGAAACGTCTCTCACGAAGTTCTTCAGCGTGAGTGTGCTGTGACGTACAGCGTGGGTTATGGCGAAACCGAGGCGGAAGCGGTGAGGTCCAATCTGGCTCGGGAAGTCATGTTTTGCGTCGGACACGCGATCCACCATTATGCAATTCTCAGGCTCCTGTGTGCGGGGATCGGTGTGAAACTGCCGTATGAATTTGGTGTCGCACCCTCCACGTTGAAGCATTTGGAAACTGAAGCGGCGGAACGAAGGTAGCCGACTATGCTTTCCTCTCATACGCTTCCAGAGACGCAAGCCGCGCTAGCGCTCTCCATCTTTTTCGCGACTTTCATTTACGAAGATGGCGCGACCCTGCTTGCGGCGACTCTGTCTGCTAGCGGGAGCTTGGACCCGCGGATCGGACTTCTGACCACCTTCCTGGGGATCTGGGTGGGAGATATGGGATTGTATGGCTTGGGGTCCAGTTTCGGGCGGCGCACGGCGCAATCTCGTTGGCTACAGAAGTACTTAAGGCCCGAGTCGCTCGCCAAGGCCGAGCGGTGGTTTGTGAAACATGGATCCTTTGCCTTGGTAATGAGCCGCGCGATTCCCGGAAGCCGGCTACCTCTTTATGTGGCGGCGGGTGCGTTGCGGCTTCCATTTCGACTATTTGCAAAGACTACGGCCGCTTGCTCGGCTGTCTGGGTCTGCGCAATCTTCGCGATCTGGCGGTTCATTCCCAAGACATCGTCCGGCCATCAGAAATTGTTCCCCTGGTTCTTGACCGCCTTAGTGCTATTCGCGCCTTGGCTGTTGAGCAAGGGTGTCGGATCACTCCGCGGATGGTTTAGGAAGTGCCAAAGTGCTCGGGACCCCGAGACGGTGGGCTTATGTGCACTTTGACTATCGTCACTCGTAACGACACGTACACCATGGCAATGAATCGTGACGAGAAAATTGCACGGGGTACGGGGTTTCCTCCCGAAATCCATGAGTTCGAAGGTGCCAAGGCCATCTATCCCGGCGACGGCGACGGTGGAACATGGTTTGCCACCAACGAATATGGAATCTCGCTCGCACTGCTGAATTGGAATGACGTTGCTCGCCCCGGCACGGATGACAAGACACGGAGCAGAGGACGAGTGATCCCGTCAATTATTGATTCGCGATCGCTATCGGACTTGCATGCGGTCTTCGACGTTTCGAACTTCAAAGGAATGATGCCGTTTCGGCTTGTTGGAGTATTTCCGTCGGAACAAGAGATTTGGGAGTGGCGTTGGGACTCGAAACAACTTGGGTTCCAGGCTCATGTGTGGGAATTGCGACACTGGTTTTCGTCGAGTCTCTCGGACGATCAGGCCGAGAACTTGCGCGGAACTATATGCCGGAACGCTGAGCACGAATCGGACGCCAGTTCTGTGCCCTGGCTGCGAAGACTTCACGCGTCGCACGGGGGCGGCCCAGGGCCATTTAGTTTGTGCGTCCACCGAGAGGACGTGAAGACGTTGAGTTATAGCGAGATCATGGTCACGCCTGGACACGTACAGATGGGTCATTTCCGTGGCAGTCCTTGCACAATGGCTCAGATTCATTCAATAGAGATTGAGAGAGCCGACTGCCTTTATCCAGCCGTGTAGGGTATCGGCCAGTTCAGCGATTTGAAATCATGCCACTCGCGATGGAACTCGACTCTGTTCAACCACGACGGTCGTTCACTGGTGTCCCGAGTCGAGCACGCAGTGAATTCTTCGGATGGTTGAAGCGTTGGTCTCGTTGGGAGTTCTGGCCTCCCTATTTCTTTTATCCGCCGGTGGTTGCCTACATCGCTTATCTCGGAATCAGGTTCCGAAGTTGGACGTTGTTTACGGCGGCCAACCCGGCGATTCCGGCGGGCGGATTCGTGGGCGAGTCCAAGAATCAGATCCTGGAGCAATTGAAAAACGCCGCCGAATGGCTGCCCTCTTCCACTCTTGTGGCATATGGAGCACCCTCCCAACGCCTTGCTGAAGCTGAGGATTTCATGCGGCGGCATGGGCTGCAGTTTCCGGTCGTGTTGAAACCTGATGCTGGGCAGCGCGGCTCGGGGGTGGCGATCGTCCGCTCGCCGGAGCAATTGGGCGAGTATCTGACGTACTCGTCGTTCCCGGCGATTTTGCAGGAGTATGTTCCCGGTGAGGAGTATGGGGTCTTTTATTATCGCTACCCAGGTAGCGAGCGAGGTCGAGTGTTCTCTGTGACCGAGAAGAGAATGCCCGTTCTTCTCGGTGATGGAAAGCGTACGTTGGAAGAGTTGATCCGCGCGGATGATCGTGCAGTTTGCATGTCAGACTTCTACCTGCGAAAGAATTCGGAGCGCATTCACGAGGTGCCGGCGGCGGACCAGAGTATACAACTGGTTGAGATCGGGACCCATTGCCGGGGTGCCATCTTTCTCGACGGAAGCGAGACGATTACTCCACAGTTAGAAGAAGTCATCGACCGCATCGCCAAGACTTTTGACGGTTTCTTCTTCGGGCGCTTTGACATTCGTGTTCCTTCTCGACAAGACTTCATGACAGGCCGCAACCTAAAAATTGTGGAGCTTAACGGTGTGACCTCTGAAGCAACGCATATCTACGACCCGAAGATCAGTCTCCTCGACGCCTACCGTGTGCTGTTTGAGCAATGGCGAATCGCTTTTGAGATTGGAGACCTCAACCGAACATGGGGCATCCGGCCAGCTTCGGTGGCTGATCTGTTCAATGCCACCTGTGAGTATCGCCGCCTGGCTAAGGCCTACCCGGAATGACCTCACCGCGCCGCTCGTCATTCAGGCTGGCCGTTCGCATCTCGCTCTCGTACTTGCATGACTCATCTTTGCAGGCTTCCCCGCGCCAACTTTCCCAGAAGCCCGTTTCGGGACGATGCTCCACAGTTGCCGATTAATAAGCGCGCCATCAAGCGTCAGGGAGGTCTGACGGAAAGGCACGGCGCGCAAACAAGTTCCGCGCTCAGGTGTCTACTTGACGTAGTCCCGTTTGTTGATTCCCAGAGCCTTCAGGCGAGACGCAAGCGTGCCTGGGTTAATACCCAGCAGATCTGCCGCACCGCCTTTTCCGGAAATCTTGAAATGAGCTCGCCGTAGCGCGGCGAGAACATTGGAGCGCTCGCGATTACGCCACTCGTTTTCCGGGATTACGGTTTCGGGCAAGACCGCCGCGGGCTGGGTCGTTCGCTCCTTCTGTTTGGCCGATGTCTTGCCAGCTTGTGGAAGATCGAGCGTGAGCTTCCCGCCGGACGAGACGATCATCGCGCGTTCCACTACGTTCTGGAGTTCACGCACATTGCCTGGCCAGTCATAACCCTGCGCCCGTTCGATCTCGCGATTTGGGATACTCGGGGGCGGTATGTGGAAACGCAGTCCCGCCTGGCGAACGAAATGAGCGATCAGCACCGGAATATCTTCTCTGCGGTCGCGCAGAGGCGGCACTTCCATCGGAAATACGCCCAGGCGGTAATAGAGGTCAAGCCGGAACCGCCCCTCGTCCACTTCTTTTCGCAAGTCGCGATTGGTAGCGGCCACAACGCGCACGTTGACCCTTCGCGTGACCTCGTCGCCGACGCGTTCAAACTCTCCTTCTTGCAAGACGCGCAGAAGCTTGGACTGGAGTTCAAGGGGAATCTCGCCCACTTCATCCAGGAACAGCGTCCCACTGTGGGCAAGCTGAAACCGGCCAACCCGGTCGCGCACCGCGCCGGTGAACGATCCGCGGACGTGGCCGAAGAATTCACTTTCAAAAAGTTCGTGAGGGATCGATCCGCAGTTTACTTTGACGAGCGATTTGTGCGCCCGTGCGCTGCGCTGGTGGATCGCCCGCGCAATCAGTTCTTTACCGGTCCCACTTTCGCCCAGCACCAGAACGTTCGCTTCGGTGGCAGCCACCATCTCAACCTGGTGCAGTACACGCTCCAGGGCTGGACTTCGGCCCAGAATCTCACCAAAGGATCCGGTCGCTTCCACTTCCTCGCGAAGATAATCCCGCTCCTGCTCTAACCGATTGCGTAAAGACTCGTTCTCTTCGAACGACCGCGCGTTCGCAATCGCGACGGCGGCGGCGTTGGCCATAGTGCGAAGCCAGAAAAAGCAATCGTCATCGGCGGGCGTGCGCCTGAATACCGCCAAAACGCCTAGTGTTTCGCCCCGAAACACCAGGGCATGGCCGGCAAAGCTCACCAAGCGCTCGTCGTGCGCCCAATTGGGATGCCGGACCCATTTGTAATCCTCCGAAATTTGCGGAATGCGGATCGATTCGCCGGTGGTTCCGATATGCGCGATCTTTAGATTGCTGTTCGAGAGCGCTATGCGGTGAAACGTTCCATTGATCCGGGTCCAGTCAATCCCTGGCGAAAGAGAAGCACCTGCACTGGCGCGCAGGTGGAGCGCGGGTTCCTGGTTCAACTCACCCGGACAACAAACGGGGCACGCCTCATCCGGTTCACGTAGCCAGAGCCGAGCCAAACCTACGTCGGGTTGGCGGGCAACCGCGTCAATGATCGTCTTCAATACGTCGCTGAGGGAACGCTTCTCGGCAATGGCAAGGATGATCGAGGGAAGAGGCTCAAGATCCACCGTCTGAGTATATCGCGAGTATTCATGAATAGGGTCATGAACTCTCACGAGTCGTGATTTCTCGCGAGTGGGACTGATTTACTTTGCTTTCACTTTCAATGGGTTACGGGTTTCGCCGGCTGGCATTCCGGATGCACTTCCGCTGGCATCGCAGAGATTGCGAAAAGGAAAAGAGGAAACAACATGCAACGAATCGCAGCAATCAATCCGGCGGAAGCCGAAGGCAAGGCGAAGCAGCTCCTAGACGGTGTCAAGGCGAAGATCGGCATGACCCCCAATCTGATGAAGAGCCTGGCCACCGGTCCGGCGGCGTTGGAGGCGTACCTGAATTTTGGTGCGGCGCTCGCAACCGGCAATCTGGACGCCAAGTTCCGCGAGCAGGTCGCACTCGCAGTTGCGCAGGCCAACTCCTGCGAGTATTGCCTCTCAGCACACTCGGCCATTGGCAAGATGGTCGGTCTGAAACCGGAGGAAATCGCGACGAGCCGCGAAGCCCATTCTGCGGACGCTAAACGGGACGCCGGATTGCAGTTCGTGCAAGCGCTCGTTGTACAGCGCGGCATGGTGTCAGACCAGGCGGTGGCGCACGTGAAGGCGGCGGGCTTTAGCGATGGCGACATCGCCGAGATCGTAGCCAACGTGGCGGTCAACATTTTCACAAACTATTTCAACCACGTGGCGCGCACCGACGTCGATTTCCCGCGCGTGCCGGTGGCCATGGAAACAACCTCGGTTGCCTAATTCGATTCCCAGGAGAACCCTACAATGACCGCACCACAAACTCACTATCGCAATGCCACCATTCAGGGCCTGAATATTGCCTACCGGGAGGCTGGCAACGCGGGCAGCCCCAAGCTGGTCCTGCTGCACGGATTTCCCGCATCTTCTCACCAGTACCGCGATCTGATCCCGGCGCTCGCCACACGCTTTCACGTGATCGCGCCCGACTATCCCGGATTCGGAAACAGCGACATGCCTGATCCGGCAAGCTTCGCCTACACCTTCGACAAGCTTTCCGAGGTGATGGAGGCCTTCCTCAAAGAGCGCGGATTCGATCACTTCGGCCTGTTCGTTCAGGACTACGGCGGCCCAGTTGGCTTTCGCATGGTCACGCGAAACCCGCAGGTTCTCGACTGGCTGATCATTCAGAACACGAACGCTTACGAAATCGGTTTCACCAAGGCGTGGGACGGCTTCCGTGGAGCACGGTGGAAGAACCGAAGCGCCGAAACCGAAACGCCCCTAGCCGCGTTCCTGGAGCACGACGCGATCAAGGGGATTTATCTCTACGGTGCGAAGAATCCGGAACTGATCAGCCCGGACAACTGGAAGTCCGACTTTGGCTTCATGGAACGTCCGAACGCCCGCCGTGTGCAACTCGACCTGTTTTATGACTACCGCACCAACGTCGAGCTCTATCCGAAATGGCAAGCCTTCCTGAAAACGCACCAACCCAAAACAGTTATCTTCTGGGGGCAGGACGATATCTTCTTCACGCCCGAGGGCGGCGAAGCATACCTCAAGGATTTGCCCAATGCCGAAATGCATCGTCTGGCGGCTGGCCACTTTGCAGTGGAGGACTCTCTGAACGAGATCGCCAGTGGCATGCACCGTTTCTACTCGGACAAAGTAGTTCGAAAAGCAGCCTAGCAAGCGAATGCCTGAAAGAACGATGGCAGGGCCGGGCTTACGGCCCTGCTAGAAAGGATTGCAAAATGACAACCCTAACTGTGATCGCGCCCCCATTCACACTGGAGAGCGCGACACGAAAAGTGCAGATGGCCGAAGACGCCTGGAACTCGCGTGACCCGGAGCGCGTGGCACTGGCGTACTCGCCGGATTCGGAGTGGCGCAATCGCACTGAGTTTATTCGCGGGCGCGACGAAATCAAAGCGTTCCTCCGGCGTAAATGGGCCAAGGAGCTCGACTATCGCCTAAAAAAGACGCTGTGGGGCTTTCGCGAAAACCGCATCGCCGTGAGTTTCGAGTACGAATGGCACGATGCGAACGGCCAGTGGTACCGGTCTTACGGGAACGAGCTCTGGGAGTTCGATGAAGCGGGATTGATGCGGCGCCGTTTGGCCAGTATCAACGACGCCGAAATTGCTGAGTCCGAACGCAGGATTCATTGAACGGGACAACCATGTACGTCAAGGAAATCTGGCGGTATCCAGTGAAGTCCATGGCTGGGGAATCCCTAGATGCCGCTGATATTACCGAGCACGGCATCGCCGGTGACCGGATCATTCAGGTCAGGAACGGTAGCGGACGAATCTTGACGGCCCGGACCCGGCCCGGGCTGCTTCGGCATCGAGCCATGCTGACGGAGAATGGCGACGTGCTAGTAGACGAACGTCTGTGGAACACAGAACAGGTCGCTCGCGATGTTGCGGAAGCGGCGGGCGAGGGGACCCGTCTAGTCCGCAGTGATGCGGAAGATCGTTTCGACATCCTTCCTTTACTAGTCACGACCGACGGGATGTTTGACGCAGTAGGCTACGACCGGCGGCGCTTTCGTCCCAATCTAGTCATCGGAGGCGTGGACGGACTCTCCGAACGCCAATGGGAGGGAGGACAATTACAAATCGGCAAGGCCGTCATTGGCATGGATGATCTTCGCGGTCGTTGCATCATGACGACATTCGACCCTGACACCGGGAAGCAAGACCTGAGCGTGCTTCGGCGTGTGCAGAAGGAATTCGATGGCGTACTGGGGCTGAACAGGTTACGTCGTGACTCCAGGGCGTATCTCTGTTGGTGACCCGGTCGAACTGATTCCCCGGTCATGAGTGCGCTCATCAATGCCGCGTTTCTTGGAGTCGACTTGGGCTGGTACGGAAAGCCGAGCGGCTTGGCTTCCATTGCATTTGATCGCGAGGGCCTGAGCCTCCGAAACGTGACGCGCCTGGAGGACACTGACGACATCCTGCGCTGGGTCAAGTCGGAGGCCGGGGACGGCAGTACTGTTGTCGCGGTGGACGCTCCCCTGGTGATCCGCAACCGAACCGGTATCCGCGACGCAGAGCGTGAACTGAATCGCGAATTCAGACGTTTCCATGCCGGTTGTCACGCTGCGAACCTCGGCCGACCGTTTGCCGAGAACGTTCTGTCTTTCAGTCGCAGACTCGAAACACTGGGTTTCCGCCACGGCGCCGAGATTACAGCTCGGCAGGAGGGTAGCTTTCAAATCGAAATCCACCCCCACGCTGCGACGGTGAATCTCTTCGATCTCCCACTTATCGTAAAGTACAAGCGCGGCAGGCGCGGTGAAAGAGCAAAGGAATTGCGTCGCTTGCGCCGGTTGATGCTCAAGCATCTCCCCTTGCTCGATCCCGCACTATCCTTGCGGCTGCCTCCCATACCCAATGCCGGCAACTTGAAGCCCGTCGAAGATCAAATCGACGCTGTGCTTTGCGCATACATCGCTGCCCACTGGTGGTTGTGGGCAAAGCAGAAAAGTCACGTCTATGGGTGCCGAAAGACTGGTTACATCGTGGTCCCCGAGCGGACCTCCTCTTTGAACAATAATCTCTCAGCACACACGCCCACCTCGACTTGGAGGCATCTGATTGCGGACAAGTGACGAGCAAACCTAAATATCCGAAGACGGATGCTGCATCGCATCAGTGATTTTCGGCGAGTAGACGTGAAGTTGTCCACAAGTCGGCTTCTAGGAAGTAGGACATTCCAGCAGTTGGTTCGCGTGTTTCCGCCGGATGACGGATTCACGGCTCGACAAGGAATTCGGCCTTAAGTTAGTGTTTGCAAGGCTGCGTCCAGGGCTTCCACTCTGTCTTTGGCACTTGGGCGAGCTTGCGGCTTCGGTCCCTTGACGGGCGGCGCTTGTCGAATGCCTCTCACATCCTCAACGTAAGCCCGCAGGATCTCAGCCACGCTCCAGGCCTGTGCCATGCACCCACAAGGCCGCTGAGGGGCGTCGCCGTCGAGAATCTCTGAGATGTGGCCGAGCCCACCATCCGCAAGGTGGTCCTTCAGCGGAGCGAGCCATTCGCTCGCTTGTCGGCGGGCGGCGTCGTTGCCTCCGTTCACCTTGACGTATGCGGTGATGAACGGTCCCAACAGCCACGGCCACACGGTTCCTTGATGATAGGCACCGTCGCGCTCTGGGGGACCACCGCTGTATCGGCCACGATATTGAGGATCACTCTGTGCCAAACTGCGGAGACCATACGGGGTGAGCAGGTGTTCTTTAACTTTCCCCACCACGCTCTTCGCGCGTTCGGATGACAACATGCTGTGGGTCAGGCTGACCGCAAAGATCTGGTTCGGGCGGATCGATGGATCCGGCGGAGCGCCATTGGTGACGTCGTATAGACAGCCGGTGTTCTCGTTCCAGAAGAGACGATTAAAACTCCAGCTCGCGACCGTTGCCATGTTTCGGTAACGCTTTTGACCGGGTTCGTCCCCGAATTTACGGGCCAAGTCCTCCATAATGCAGAGAGCGTTGTACCAGAGTGCCTGGATTTCGACCGGCTTGCCGCGGCGTGGCGTCACGACCCAGTCACCGACTTTGGCATCCATCCACGTGAGCTGAACGCCTTGCTCACCCGACGTGAGCAGTCCGCTGGGATCCACCTTGATTCCATAACGCGTGCCACGGACATGCCAGGAAATGACGTCCGCGAACACCGGATAGAGTTCGTTGCGCACAAACTCCAGATCCCCCGTATAGGCAAGGTAAGCGCGCGCGGCCTCGAAAAACCACAGCGTGGCATCGACTGTGTTGTATTCCGGTGTTTCCCCCGCATCCGGAAAACGGTTCGGCAGCATTCCCTGATCCACATGTTTGGCGAAAGTGCGCAGAATGCTGCGCGCGACGTCATGCTTGCCAGTTGGCAAGGTGAGGCCGGGCAGAGCAATCATGGTGTCGCGGCCCCAGTCGCTGAACCAGTGATAGCCGGCGATGACCGTTTTCTGGTCGCCACGAGAAACGATGTACTGGTCGGCGGCATTGGCAAGATCCTGGACGAAGGCATCCTCCACCGGCGACGATACGGCTACATTCCGGCGACGCGTGATTTCTGCCTGCCGGTATTCAGCCACTTGGGCAACATCGTGCGGCACCGTGGCGGCAATCACCGTGGCTTGACGGCGAAGGCGCAGGTCGAAACGCAGAACCAAGGGGTTGAAGAGGTCTTCAGAGAAATCGAGCCCCCGTTCGCGTTCGACGTCATATTCAAAGTTCCGATACCAGTCCCCCGTCTTCCGCAGTTCGGCAGCATTGTGGGCCAGATACAGCGACGGCAGTCCTTGATAAGGAGCAACACTCGCCAATCCAGAACGCTCCTCGACCGCTGGATTGATGGCACCGTTCTCGTGGGTGGTGCTGTGATAGTCGCGGAACGCGATCAGCGGCCTGAGTTCAAGCCACAACTTCTTTGGTCGCTCTGGGTGATTGTTCCTCTTCAGTTCGTATTGCACGACCGTGCTGTTTTCACCATGGACCATGAAAACCGACTTTTCGATCTCGATGCCCTCGATTTCGTAGGTGAAGACAGGAAACGGGTCGAGGCGAAACTGTTTGAGGTACTTAAAACCCTGTGGGTGAATGACACCAGGGTACTGGTTTGCCGAAAGATCAAACGCTTGCCCCTCAATAAAGAACGTCTCTTCCAGCTTGGAAAGCATCACAAGACGCCCAACCGGCGGTTTAGTGGCAGCCACCAGTAACCCGTGGTAGCGGCGCGTGTTCAGCCCCACGATTGTCGACGAAGCAAAGCCGCCGAGTCCGTTGGTTTCAAGCCACTCGCGGCGGAGAGCAGCCTCTAGGTCACCGCATGTTTCTTTCGTGAACTGAATCATGAATTGCCATCTCCCCGCGGATATCTTCCTTTCGGTAAGACGCGGACTGAGCCAGAAAGTGACAAAAGGCAGGGCACGCCTTGGCGTGCCCTGGTTAGTAGTTCTCATTGAGACGTGCCAGGTCTTACGCCACCTCGCAAAACACCTTGATGGCGCCATTCGGTGACGTGAGTTTCTGGAACAACTCGCTGTAGTTCTCCAGGCCCTTCACGGGGTCGGTGAGAAGCTTGCTCAGCCATCCCGGATATTCCGCTTCCGCCTGTGCCATATCGCCCACACCCATTTCGAAATATTCCCGATTGGCGTTCACGGTTCCGACCATGACCTTGTTGCCTAGAACAAATTCGAGATTGATCCGGTCCGCAGGGATCGAGATCATTTTGTCGCCACCCGTCACGCTGGCGAGGACCAATACCCCGTTCTTGCCCAACACCTGCATGCCATCGAATACCACACTGGAATTGCCGGTGCCCTCAAAGACGAGGTCGAATGGGCCGTACTGCTTCGCGGCATCCAGGATGGATGTTTCTTTTGTCGAGACGTACCGGGCGCCCAATTCTTCGATGAGGTCCGCGTTCAGATAAGGCTTGGCCGTGCGAGCAAACGTAGTGACATCCAGACCCTTCAAACGCAGCACCATCGTGGCCAGCAGGCCGATGGTACCGGCTCCCATCACTGCAGCCTTCCGCGGACGCCACACCTTAAGTCGGCGCTGGATCTCGTAAGCCTGGTGAATCCCTTTCTCAACGACCGTGGTGGGCTCCAGTAGCACTCCGACGTGCTTCAGGCCTTTGGGCACTTTGACGATGAACTCGACATCATCGACGTAGTGTTCCGTCAAGTAGCCGTGGCGCAGATTGATACCGCGCTCGTAGTACGTGTCGTCCGTGGTCATGTCGTTGGTGCCGATAAGGTCATAGATGCTCGTGCCTGGGCGGCGCACAGTGGCCACGACGTAGTCGCCGGGTTTAACCTCGGTGACATTCGGGCCGACGGCCTCAACCTGGCCGAAGCCCTCGTGGCCGATGACCAGAAAGTCGAATCCAGGAGGCGCTGCGCCGTATTCAGCGGCGTTGATCTCTTTGTCGGTTCCGTCCACGCCAACTCGTAGAACTTTGACTAGCACGCCACGACCGTTCGGAATCTGATCCAGTGACGGCTTTGCCAAATCGGCCACGTGGACGCTGTTGGGCTTTCCTGGGAATACACTAATGGCTTTCATTTCCATTTCTCCTTATGAATTCAGTCTGCGGCTACGTCGGCAACCGCCGATTCAGTTTTCTTGCGTTCGCTGGACTCTCCGCTCTGTTGCATTAACTTGGTGACCACACCGGTCCATCCAGTCTGGTGGCTGGCTCCTACTCCGGCACCCGAGTCACCGTGGAAGTATTCGTGAAATAGGATCAGATCGCGCCAGTGTGGGTCGGTTTGGAACTTTTCGAGATTTCCAAATACCGGTCGTCGGCCCCCCTGATCCTGGAGGAATATGTTCGTCATGCGGCGCGACAATTCTCCAGCCACCTCCCACAGGGTCATCATCTTCCCCGATCCGGTTGGGAACTCAACCTTGAAGTCGTCGCCAAGGTAGTGATGAAACTTCTGAAGCGACTCGACCAGCAAGTAGTTCACCGGGAACCAAATGGGGCCACGCCAATTGGAGTTGCCGCCGAATAACCCTGTAGAAGACTCGCCCGGCTCATAATCCACGCGGTGCTCCATACCCTGCGCCGAAAGCTTGTAAGGGTTGTCACGGTGGAACTGTGACAAGGCCCGAATGCCGTACGGCGACAGAAACTCGCGCTCATCCAACATGAACTTGAGAATGCTTCGGAGTTGATCAGCGTCAGCGATGGACAACAGTCTCCGCTCGCCCATGCCCTCGGTGCGCATGCAGGCGAGATTCTTGGTGAGATCCGGACGGTTATCAATGAACCACTCCAAACGCCTCTTGAAATC
>Ga0209698_10001811_pt1 | contig 24536 bp, 13 predicted proteins | sample LitLauG_LLR_2012_FD_187203 | JGI IMG/M metagenome (GOLD analysis project Ga0209698, IMG submission 187203) | Freshwater sediment microbial communities from Pennsylvania, USA - Little Laurel Run_MetaG_LLR_2012 (SPAdes) (version 2) | ecosystem: Environmental > Aquatic > Freshwater > Creek >... | reverse complement strand
TCTTTCGCAGAGACCATCCCAGTCGTCCCAACGCTATGATTTGCTGTTTCTTCTCGTCCTTCAAGACATTCGCCATGTTGCGAGAGGCTACTTACCCTCTCGCTGCTGTCAATGTCCTGGACGTTTCTTCTGAAAGTATGGCCGCTTTTCAGGTGTTCACGTATGGCCGCTTTTGGGTGTTCACTGAGGCTCAACCACCCCTGTCACGCCGTGGGGCGGCGCCCGACTCAGATCGAGCCAGGAAGCCACGGCTCACCGAGCCCTTCGCCAGCGACGAGGAACTGAACCCCGGAGATCGCGTCGAAGGTTTGGGCGACTTCGGAAAGCCGACTGGAGAATTCGCACAGTTGAGGAAACTAACGAGGATGACGCTGTCGTCAAATGGGATGATGACTGCCAATAAGAGACTCCACCAACCCTGGCTCAAGAAGGTTTAGCCTGTCCCGACCAAGCCGGGTAGCGACCCGGAGGAGCACTCGGATTGCGTGACTTCACCGAACTGGAGAAGAATATAAGGAGGGAAAGATCAATGCGCCATAAACTCGTGCTCTGGTTTCTGCTGTTGCTTACTGGATTTCTGATTGGGTTCATCCTGCAGTATTCCAGACTGCAGCGGGTACAGCGGGAACTGTCTGCCTCGACAAAACAGTTAGGATCTTGTCAGTCCAACGAACAATTGTCGCAGCTGCGCGACAGAGCCACGATGATGTATCTGGAGGTTGTGCAAAAAAATTACGGGAACGCCGGAGAGTATTCCAGGGAGGTCTTTGATCAAGTTCAGCAAATTGCAGGTAGCACGGAGGACTCCGCACTCCGCAACTTGCTTCGTGACGCCCTGGCAGCCCGCGATCAGGTCACGGCGGACCTGGCGAAGGGAGATGCTGCTGCACTTTCGGAAATACAGATGGTCTTATCGAAGCTTGAGCAGACTGCGAAGCATTGACGGATGTGTGCAAGTGACCCTGCGCAACCCTCCCGCAGTAGCCCATCCGACAAACTGTTTCTCGAAGATCGTAGTCAGCTTATCAAGCGTGGACTCGGCCCCATTCTCATTGCGCTTGCTCGCGAGGAATCGGGCGACAGCCTCTTGGACTGTGACCTGCCCAGGCTCGGGGGCGACACCTTCGTGCTCGCCCTTTCGCCCGCGTGGTATTCGGATTCCAGTCGACGTTTGAATTCCTCTGCCTTTTCCCAACTTCGGGTCTTGGCGCTACGACGGATAATAGGGACCATCGGAGCCGAGGGCGCCATTGATCCACTTGGGACAGCGACAACGCTTGTAATTGATGTCGCTTGAAGGGCAGGGAGGATAGTGGCGGGAGTAAACAAAGAGCATGAATTCGGCCTCATTGCCGAATCCAATGTACGTTTATTGTACGAGTTTTTATATCAAGTTCTCACATGACTCTGTGCGAAGAACGGGTCAGTTGAGTTCTGAAGTCCAGGACCAATTTCGACACTGTCGTAAAATGCCAAGTCGGCAAAACGACAGCCTGCCGGTCCATCAGTAACAGGTATCTCAATTGGGACAATGCGGACGATCGCCGGCAGATGCTGCGCGGGCCAGCGGTTCTGGCCGCGACGCTCCAACTCGACCGTCTTAGGACAAAGCCACCCGTGTCGTTTTGGATGAGCTCCACAAGTACTCCAAGTGCAAGGCCCTGCTCAAGGGTTTCTTTGACAGCTACGGCGACCGTGTGCATCTCATCGTGATGGGAAGTTCCCGACTCGATGTGTTCCGTCGCGGCAGCGACAGCCTGATGGGGCGTTACCTGCTCTACCGAATGCATCCGTTGAGCGTTGGCGAGAGTCTACGAGTCGATCTGCCCAAAGAGGAGATTCATCCACCGGCCGAAATCGCGAATCCTGATTGGGATGCGCTGTGGGAACACGGTGGATTCCCCGAGCCGTTTTACCGACGGGACGCGCGCTTCACACATCGCTGGCGTTCCCTGCGACTGGAGCAGTTGTCGCGCGAGGACCTGCGGGAGGTTGCCAGAGTCACCGATCTGGGAACGATGGAAACGCTGATGCAACTGCTTGGAAGCGGCGGACTGCATTCAAGTTGCGCGGCCTGTTGTGGTCCCCCGCGAGGACTCTTCTGAGCCAACTACTGTGAGGCGCATCCCAACCCATCCCCCTGGTTCGAGCCAGTGGGCTCACTCCGCGCAGGACCTGAAACAGGATCACACCCTGGAGGACGCCGGCGCCGTCTCTCGAACTCGTTCACGTCTGCACTCAAGGAGCTGTGCGGTCAATGTCGTTGAATTTGAATAGCTTCTTTTGCGGGCAAGCGGGCATTATTATGCTGTTCATGAGTAGGTTGGTTTCGCTAGCCCTCGGCCGAAATAAAGTGCCTCGTAGCCGTCGAATCCTACTTCGGCTTGTGACGCTGTTGTTCGCATCTTGGGGCCAATTGGCTGCACAAGGCACGGCATCGCAGGCCGCAATCAGCGAGACCGTTCGCGCTCACTTCTCTGCCGCGCAAGAGGCACAGCAGCGGGGTGACTATACTGCGGCTGAGCGCGAATATCGAGCCATACTGGCTGAAGCGCCCAATTTCGCCGAAGTCCATATGAACCTGGGTCTGCTGTATCAGCTTCAGGATCGTACACCGGAAGCAATGGCAGAATTCCGGCGCGCGCTAAAGGCCGAGCCGACACTGGCGGGCGCAAACTTTTTCCTTGGCGTCAACTACTGCAAGGTCGGCGATGGCGCAAAAGCTATCCCCTATCTGAAGGCTGCCTCGCGACAGGAGCCAAACCGGGCAGATATGTGGTCATGGTTGGCGACTGCGCAAAAAATCTCGGGCGATAGTCAGGCCGAAGTTACTACTCTGAAGCATGCGCTCAGCTTGCAACCACGCGACGCGGACATGCTCTATCTGCTCGGCCAGGCATATGAGAGGCTGGCTCAGCAAGAAGTCACCAGACTCGAGAAGGCCTCTCCTGCGTCCTCCTGGCCCGAGCAATTGCTGGCCGAGAGCTATTCCTCCTCGACGGAGTGGTCCTTCGCAGTCATTCGATTCCAAAATGCGCTCACGCTTTCACCAAACCGCCCGGGACTTCACGTCCGGCTGGGAGAAGTTTTTCTGCGCGTGGGCAGAGTCGATCAGGCAGCACAGGAGTTCGAGCAGGAGCTACAGATCGATGCCAACAATTTGCGCGCAATTGTCCGGCGAGGTGAAGTGAAGCTGATTCAAGGCGACATCGATGCAGCTCTCAAGGATTGGACACGGGCGCTTAACATGGACAGACCGCGAACTGAGCGCGTTCTCGGGATACACGAGACTGGATTCCTGGAAGCCGCTGTTGAGCAACTGCCTGACTCATTGCGCCAGCAGATTCAGGCGCTTGCGCCCCAACTTGGCGCCCGTCATAACGCTGCAGGAGACTTGGCACTCGCATTTCTTACAGCCCAGAAAGGCGGCTCCCTGCCGGATGACACGGAAGCGGCCTCCACAAAAGCGGCACCTCTGGCAAAGACCTGTGTAGAACGTGACGTGCGTAACGCTTTGGATGCGGGGCAGTACTCCAATGTTTCAGATTGTTTGCTCCGGGTATTGACTCCGAATTCATCGCGCGATCTTCGCATTCAGATTGCTCAAGCACTTTTCGAACTCGGAGAATATGAGAGTGCTCTGGAGGCTCTAAGCGGGCCAGTCAATCAACAGTATCCTCCCGCATTCTATTGGCGTGCTCGCTGCTTCGCGAAGTTGGCTACCCAAACGTACTTTCGGCTTTATCATGCAGACCCAAATTCGTATCGCGTGCATCAGTTGATGGGTGATCTCGAGGCGGCGAAAGCAAACGACGGCAAAGCAATTGAGGAATATCGTACTGCGGTTACGATGAAACCCTCGGTGCCAAATTTGCATTACAGCTTGGGCCATCTGCTGTGGAAAGACCTCAAGACGGATGAAGCCCGAGAGCAACTAAGCGCGGAATTGGAACTGAATCCTCGGCACGCGGGAGCGCTTCATGATCTGGGCACCACATACCTGCTCGAGCACCAACCCGAAAAAGCTCTAGCGTACTTAAAGCGCGCTCTGGAATCAGATTCGGGGGATCCAGACATCCATCGTGATTTGGGGACCGCCTATGCCGAACTTCATGAGTACGCGAAAGCAGAAGCCCAATTCAAGGCTGCAATACCTGCGGACCACGATGGCTCGGTGCACTACAAGTTGGCCAGGATCTATCAAGCGCAAGGGCAAAAGGAGAGCGCGGCACGCGAGTTCGAGATCTCCACTTCGTTGAACCGCGAATCACACGCTAAACTCGAAAAGCAGACTGAACGGATAAATCAAATCGAGGGCGCATCTTCGCCGCATCCGTAGGAGTTCCGCCGATTCCAGGGGAATTCTCACGACCTCGAATCGCGAGACGATATCGGAAGCCAATGCGACACGGCCTACAAACGCTGACCTCTAGATTTTTGCTTTCGCTCAGTCTCGCTGCGCAGGTCTTTTTTCTCGTACCTGGTACTTGTTTTGCCAGTCAGCGGAACTCTGATGCTTCAATTCGAGCCAGGGAGAGCGATCCTCTGCAGGACGGGCTCAAAGCGCTTCAGGACAATCGTCTCGAGGAGGCGCTGAGATCTCTCACCGCAGCCGAACGTGAGCAACCGTCGGATGCACGCATTCGAAACTTTCGCGGAATCGTGCTCGTGCGTTTGGGACGAAGCAGCGAAGCTGCGAACGAATATCGAGACGCCATTCGCTTAGATCCACGCCTGGAGGATGGCTACAAGAACCTGGGATTTCTCGAGTGGACCGAACACCATCTTGAAAGCGCCCGTGCAAACTTACAACGGGCTTTGGAACTCGTTCCAGATGATTCCTTCGCGCACTACTACCTCGGACGAGTGCAACTCGATGCCAGCCTGTACGAAAGCGCGTTTCAGGAACTGGATCGTTCTGGGGTGGGGTGGCCAGAGGATCCTCAATTCCTTATCGAAGCCGCAAATGGTTATCTCGCGCTTCGGCGGCAGGAAAAGGCTCGCGACGTCATCAATCGCCTATCGACTATGCGGCTTAGCGATCCGGAAGTTGCCCTTGTGGCCCGGTTGCTGCTTTCCGAAGGCGATAATGCGACTGCAATCGATCTGTTGCGCCGATTGGGCGAGCGTCAGAATCCCGCCGGCCCTCGCTGGGCCGGGTTGGATCTAGCTTTGTCGTATCTGATGGCAGGCAATTACGAGAAAGCCGCGGCGCAGAGCCGAATGTTACTAGAAGTGTCGCAGATTGCGGGAGCGCCTGCTGGGGAAGCGGCTTCGGCATGGTGCACTCTGGGGATCGCGAAAGCGCATCTCGGCCAATCAGTCGCTGCGCTTGACGCCTTTCGCCAGGCATCAAAGCTTGATTCCCGTCGAGAAGAGTATTGGCTAAATCTGACACGTGAACTCATGGAGTTAAACCGCTATGCAGAGGCAATCTCCGCCGCTCAGGAAGGGCTTAACTCGAACCCAAAATCTTACGCTCTCCATTTGCGTTTAGGAGCCGCGTATCTGTCCAGCGATCGGTTTTCCGAAGCGGAGAGCGTATTCCGTCAGTTGGTTGCAGCAGGTGACCCGCTTCCTACCAGTTACGTCGGACTGGCACAGGTGCTTCTGCGAACTGGCCGAGCAGAAGAAGCGGTGTCGGAACTTGCCGACGCCGGGAAGAAGTTGGGGCCAAACTTTCTCATCAGCTATTTTCAAGGACTGGCTCTGAATCGTGCCGGGCGGCCGGCAGAAGCGGTCGCCGCATTCCAAAATGCTGTTCAACTGAGTCCCAATAGTGCCGAAGCTCACTTAGGATTGGGAAAGACCGAGCTGCAGGTTGCTCGCACCAATGACGCGATCGGCGAACTTGAGAAGTGTCTCCAACTCAGTCCCGGGAACGTGCAGGCGCAGCGCTTACTGAGCCAAGCATATCGTCGAGCAGGGGACACCGAGGCAGCCTCGCGATACTCGCAGGAAATCGCAGAAACAGAGCCTGCCCCTCAGAACGACCTGTTGGGCGATTTCATATTGCCAGAATGGCAAACTCCTCAAGAATCTGTCCGAGAATAACAATCGCCTTGTGTTGGCGGCGTGTTGCGAATGAACCAGTTTCGAGCTAAGGTGAGAGCAACAGAAGCATTTGTCCTCGCTGAATAGGCTGCAACTTTCCCATAGGTGCTCATGAATAGAGTTGTCCGGTTCCCTATCTCACAGAGTCGGCCTGCGCGGCGAGTGTCGTTTGCCATGGGCGTCGTTTTGATTTGCTCAAGTCTTGTTGGGACTGTACAGACGGACAACAACCCGTCTGCCGCGAAGGATTCTCCATCGCTCGCCCATTTCGAAGACATCGCCTCGAAGGCCGGCCTGACAATGACGAACGTTTTCGGGGGATTGAACACGAAAACATACATAATCGAAACCACCGGGGCCGGGGTGGCCGTTTTTGATTACGACAATGACGGCTGGCCGGACATTTTCTTCGTGAATGGAACGACCCTTGAGCTAGCAAGCGGCGGCAATGACCCGAGCGGCCATTTGTATCGCAACAACCACGACGGGACGTTCACGGATGTCACCATCAAGGCTGGCCTTGCCACGACTGTGGGGTGGGGTCAGGGCGTGTGTGTGGGCGATTATGACAACGATGGTTGGGAAGATCTTTACATCACCTACTACGGCAAGAATCGGCTTTACCACAATCGAAATGGGGTCTTTGAGGAAGTAGCGCAGAGAGCTGGTGTTGCGGGTTCCGGAAAATCCTGGGGTACGGGGTGTGCTTTCGTTGACTACGATCGCGACGGTTATCTCGACCTGGTGGTCGCGAACTACGTTGATTTCGCTCAAGCGACAGCTGCGAAACCTGGAGAAAGGTCAACTTGTGTATGGAAAGGCGTGCCAGTGATGTGCGGACCCCGAGGGCTGCGTGGCGCGAAGAACATTCTGTACCGAAATCGTGGGGACGGTTCTTTTGAAGATGTGACCGTCAAGGCCCATATTGATCGCACAGAAGGGCATTACGGTCTTGGGGTCGCCACGTTCGACTTTGATGATGATGGCTGGCCGGATATCTATATCGCGTGCGACAGTGCGCCCAGCATTCTCTATCGCAACAACCACGACGGCACGTTCACAGACGTAGCCGTGTCAGCCGGCGTCGCCTTCAACGAGGACGGCCGGGAACAGGCCGGCATGGGAATTACTGTCGCAGATTTCAACGGCGACGGCCGTCCGGATTTGTTCAAGACAAATTTTTCTGACGACACTCCAACCTTGTACCGCAATGACGGCGGAGGGGTCTTTTCGGACGTGACATTCACTGCCGGCTTAGGCGCGCATACTCAGTATCTCGGTTGGGGCACCATGTTCTTTGATTTTGACAACGACGGTTGGCCGGATCTGATCCTGGCGAATGGCCACGTTTACCCGGAAGTGGAGAAATTTCATCTCGGCAGCGAATTCAAGGAGCCGCGAATCCTGTATCACAACAACGGTAATGGAACGTTCGCCGACTTATCCGGAAGTGCTGGACCCGGTATCGGCGCCGTCTCTTCTGCCCGGGGTCTGGCCGTCGGCGATTTATGGAATGACGGCCGGCTTTCCGTGGTGATCAATAATATGAACGCCGAACCAAGCTTGTTGGTGAATTCGGTCCGATCCCCTAACCACTGGATCGCTTTCAAGACCTTGGGGACACGTTCTAATCGTGACGGGATCGGAGCAAAGATTATAGTTACCATCGGCAAGCGAAAGATGATTGACGAAGTGCGCAGCGGTTCAAGTTATGTCTCACAGAGTGATATTCGGGTGCATTTCGGCCTGGGCTCTGCGACAAAAGTAGACTCCGTTGAGGTCCGCTGGCCCAGCGGATTGGTCGAGCACTATGACGATCTTCCGCTAGATAAGGTTGACACTCTGAAGGAAGGTTCCGGTATCGCAGTGAAGCCGGAAAGTGCGAAGTCCTCAGCGACCGCCCATTAATGCCGTTCTTCTTTGGTATTTGGCGCTAAAGGTTCATCAACCTGAATAATCTGATCGCCGCGCACGTTCTGAAGCGTCTGGCGGATCCCACTCGGCCACTGAATCTCAATCGACTTCGCCGCAGAGTCCTGCCCTAAGCCGAAATGAAGGCGTTTGTCACTGGAGGACAAATAACTTCCTGCGGTCGTGACAGTCGCAAACTGCGCGCCGTGTTCACTCACCAGTTTCACTATCGCTCCAATCGCGTCGCGATTGCTCTTGTGCCCCACCAGTCTCAGAGTTAACCAGTGGTTCGGCGTTATGGTGTCATTGTGCAGCACGTGCATGGGACCATCGTTCGTGGTAACGACTGCGTCTACTCTTCCGTCGTTATCGATGTCTCCGATGGCCAGACCGCGACCGACCCAGGGCTGCTGAAACACGGCCCCGGCTTCCGATGAGACATCTACGAAATTCTTACCCGTGTTTCGGGCCAGGAGCATGGGCTCGCGATAGTGAAGATTCGGAAACGTTAGTTCGATATTATCGAGATCGTGCCCTTGTGCGATGATGAGGTCCTTCCAACCGTCATTGTCATAATCGAAAAACCGCACACCCCAGCCGGAGTGCGCGAAGCTCATGCGCCCGAGGCCCGACGGATAAGTGTCATACGTGAACGTGCTGTCGCCGTTGTTCCGGTAGAGCGCATACATTTGATCGGCCAGATCAGTTATGAACAGATCTGGGAATCCATCATTGTTGTAATCTGTGAAATCTACTCCCATGCCGGCATAGGCGCGGCCCTCTCCATCAACCGCTACACCCGATGGAAGTCCAACTTCCTCAAAAGTGCCATTACCCGTGTTGTGGTACAAAAACTCCGGCATCGAATCGTTGGCAACGAAAAGATCGATGTGCCCATCCCGGTCGTAGTCTGCGAGCGCGATCCCCAATCCCTTGCCCTCCTTCGAGAGCCCCAGCTTCTGCGACACTTCTACAAAGTGACCGTTGCCGCTATTGTGATATACGAGGGGAGTGATAGGACGAAATGAGTCCGGGGGGCAGTAAGCTCGAAATCCTTCCTTGCGCTCGCCGCACCATAGATCGATGAAATCCCACTGCATATATCGGAGCACGACCAGATCCAGCAGGCCGTCATTGTCGAGATCCACCCACGCGGCGCTCGCCGACCAGCCACCGCCTTCAACTCCCGCTTGTGCGGTCACGTCGGTAAATGTCCCATCACCGTTGTTGTGATACAGCTTGTTGCCTCCAAACGCGGTGACGAACAAGTCGTCGTAGCCATCATTGTCGTAATCCCCAACCGCAACGCCTAATCCGTAGCCCACCCCTTGAAGGCCTGCCTTCTCAGTTACATCTTCGAAGGTGCCATCTGGCTTCTGGTGAAAAAGCCGGTTCCAGTGCTGCGGCCCCGTCTTCTGTGGAATTGTGCCTTTCGGCGTGGGGTCGGTTAATGCCGCTCCGTTGACCGCAAAAATATCCAATCGTCCGTCGTTGTCGTAATCAAACAGGGCCACTCCGGATCCCATGGTTTCAATCAGGTATTTTCTCGAAGTGTGCGAGGCGACATGCTGAAAATGTATGCCGAGGGCTGAAGTTACATCGGAGAACCTAGGGTGGACCGCGGGAAATGAGTCTGAGCTTTGGGATAAAACTGTTGGCGCATTGACAAAGATCAGGGATAACAAAAGCAAACATGCGTGTAAGACCGTGCCAGAAGACCAGATGAGTCTGCCAATCAAGCGACCTACTTCGACTCTGGGGTCGTGACCCCATGTGAGTCCTGAGCCTTGTCGGCGGCCGATTGCGAAAGATTTTCAAATTCACGAAGTTCGCGCGAGCTCGCCTCTGGATCGTGCAGCTCGCGGTAAACCTGGGCAAGCAGATAGTGCGGCGCCGCTGCTGCGGGATCGCCCTTGATGGCGGCCAATAATTCGCGCTTTGCACTTTCAGGATCATGGCGCGCCTGATAGCAAGTGCCTAGGAGAGTATGCATCTGCGGAACGTCCAGTTGTGTTTTTTCTGCCATCTGCAGATAGTTAAAGCCTTCATCAAACCGCTGATCCTGCACGGCAATGTCCCCGAGGTACATATTTGTCATAGGGTCCTCAGGATTCTCTTTCAACGCGTCCTTGAACTCTGGTTCGGCCTTATCTGGCTGGTGCAGAACCCAATACGCTACACCAATGGAAAAATGAATTCCTGCGGCACCGGGGTTTTTCTTGAGTGCCGACAGGTATTCTTCGATTGCTTCCGGATAGCGTTTTTCCTCAGCGTAGAACTCACCCATCAGAGCATGCAACTGGAAAGAGTCCGGGTCTATAGCCTTTAGCCGCTCGATTGCTTGCAGGGAGGCATTCTTATGCATTCGCGCTAACTGATAGAGTGCGTCAGCGTCGCTGGGACGATCGGCGAGATCTCGGTTCAATTGTGAAATGGCATCGTCAATATGGCCTGAAGACTGGAGCGCCAGCGCGAGGTAGTACCGGCAACGTGGATGAGGTTTAGGCGTTCGCAGCTCTTGCTCGAAGCTTTTGATCGCATTTTGAAAGTCATTTTTGCCAAAGTAGGAGACGCCCAAAAAGAAATTTACTTCCGGAGATTGAGGTTCGACGGCCAGAGCTTGGTGGAAATGCGCGATGGAATCGTCGAACTTGAGTTCTGTTTGTTCCAAAACTCCCAGGCGCTTCAGAACCTCGGGATTTTCAGGAGCGAGGTTCAGGGCTTCATGATAGATGTGATCGGCGCGATCATAATTTTCGGACTTTTCCGCAGTGCGTGCCTGGTTTAGCAAAGCAGAAACATCTGTTTGCGCCTTTGCCTGGGCTGACAGAAATACCACGCCGATCACAAGTGCAGAAATAGGCGAAGTCGCCCGGACGAGACAGAAGCTGAGGAAGACCCGTGGCTGCGAACCCAGAATGTGAATTAATTTCACCTCGCGCAACGGGGACAGTTTACCACCCGCCCGGAGTTGTGTGTGTTGACGAGACATCACGCCGGTTCAGTGAAGTACCTGCACTTGTCACTGGGCACGATGCGGAACTAGCCACGGCAACGCCGTTTTCCTCCACTCGTCCTTAGGTGCCAAAGAGGTGCTGACCCCTAGAGAGATGTTGCTGGTGGAAGGGGAAAGGTAGTGGAAGCCTCCAAGCCGGTTGCGCGGTTTCCCCTTTGCCCGCCATTTGAGATAAAGAGGTCCGCATGAAGGCACGCCTTCGCTTGGTAGGAATGATGATCCTGCGTGCTACTTCTTGCTGCGGATTGCGCTCGTGTTAGCCTCGCTTCGTCGCCTCTCGCAGGAGCGACATCTTACTACGATCCTAAGTGGGTAGTCTGATGAAATCTCGGTTCAGCGAATCCGCCGGACCGCTACCAGTGTGGTCGAATTAGGCGCGCCCAAAACCGTACGCGAGCGAATCAGAGCCTCAAACCACACGTTTTCTGTCATGTGATCTGAAACCGGAATTCCAAGGGCACGGTGCAGCTGTTGGCGGTTCTCAGGGTCGGTCAGGAATCGGCCGGCAGCTTCTGTTCCCTCCTGCTGAAGCCCTTGTAGGATGAGAACGCTGCCGTCCTGAGTGATGTTGGGGAGCAAGGCAATCGTTGCGTAGTCGTCGCCATCCGTTCCGGTCCACCGCAGGCCTTCGTATTGCGCTTGCTCGCCCGGCAAAGGCTTGGTATTCACAAACGCTTTCATGCTCTTACCAACAACCGCCTCGCTTTCGCGAAAATTAAGTTTGTCCTGAAAAAGGGACACCCACGGATTGGACGCCGGGCTCCCGATGAAAACATAGTTCTCGTGATCCAAGTCCCGAATCCTCATATCCTTGGCTGACCGAACCGTGACCTGTCTCTGCCATGGACCTGCTGCCTTTAGCAGGGACACGATATTGGCCACGTCCGCAAAAGATGTGAGCGTGGAATCGGAGATGTAGTCCAGAAAGTTGGCTTCAGCCTTGCCGAATCTAACCCCCGCCGCCTTGTGCAGAGAGTCGCGGTTTAAGTACTGCTCGAGCGAGCCACGTTGGCCCGTGAGGATCCGCAACATGCCATAATTGCCATCCGCAACCACCACAATCGTCTGATGACGGGTGTCAAAGATCTGGGTAAAGGGCCACGGGGGATTTGCCGCGTCGAGATCGTGAGTCTTGGGCCCTCGCTGAAAATAAACGAGTAAGGCTCCGCAAACCACGGCCAAGACCCCGCACAGGGTCCACGGTAAGACGGCGCGATTGAGTCTCGGCGCGGCCAGCTCTATACGCGTCGTCACGGGTACTCTTGCGCCGTCGATGCCTTTCGCGACCCTAAACACGGGCGCATACGCCCCTCTCGGAATTTCGACAACCAGGGGTTCATCGCGCCCAACTCCATCGAAATACTCGTGGAGCTTGAGACGTAGCTGGCGGGCATGCACGCGAACTGAGCTGTCTTCCAGCGGACTGTATCCGGCCCGCTTGTGAAAAACCGCTTCCCCAATGTGTTGCTCAGTCAATTCATGGCCGTAGCCGTGGATCGTCTGCTCAGTGATGTACTGGAGCAGGTCGCGTAATCGTCCGCTCCTTTGAAATGGCGGACTGGCCACAATCCGCTGAACGAGTTGCCATCTCTCGTCACTAGGGGGATTGTCGATCACAGCAGGTTGCGGTGAAGAGGTGCCCATGTGTCAAGGTCCGGGCTTAGGACAACCGGAAAAGTGCGGTCATACTACCACACTGTTCCGAGAATTTGAACGACTGAAGCAGCGACCGTCGAGACAGCAAATTTTCCATGTGAATCACAATGAATTCACAAGCTAGTCCCTTTTGCCACTCCGTAGTGCTTTTATACTACGCCCCACGGTGTGGGTTTCTTCATCCGGGATCTATGAGTTTACGTAGAGAGGCCTACGAAACCGCGGAGAAATTCTGCCAAGGGGGCCGGAATGAAAGACTACTTGCGCACGCTTTGCCTGCTGAGCCTAGTTCTGGTCGTCAGGGCTAACGGCCAATCCACAAACGGAAATATCCAAGGTACGGTTGTCGATCCCCAAGGTGCCGTCGTGGCAGGAGCCACGGTGACCGGCCGAAATATGGATACCGGTCTCACCGTTCCAGCTACGACGTCCAGTGCGGGTGTGTTTGCATTGTCCAACCTGCCACCGGGCCGTTACGCGGTTACGGTGGAAGCTCCAAGCATGAAAAAGTACACGCAAGAGGGAATCACTGTCGCGACCAACAGCACGGTAGGCTTGGACATCAAGTTAGATGTTGGCTCAACCAGCCAGAGCGTAACCGTCACTGCCGATGCTGGTCAATTGGAAACGGAAACCTCCGACATCGGTACCACCGTCCAAAACACCTTGGTGGACAACCTTCCGTTGGAGGTCTCCGGCACGATTCGCAACCCGGTTCAGTTCATCACGCTGATCCCAGGGTTCGTGGGCAATGTGGGCAATGACCCCGGGAGCAACTCGACCGATGATTTCAAGGTCAATGGCGGGCAAATGGGCGGAACTGACATACTTGTCGACGGCGTGTCGATTTCGCTGGTCTCTCCAAATACGCAATGGAACAAGGGAGTATCTACGGAGGCGGTACAGGAGTTCAAGGTCCTTCAGAGCAATTTCGCCCCCGAGTTTGGTGAATCGGGTGACGGCATCGTCAACCTTTCCATGAAATCGGGTACGAATAGCTTTCATGCTTCGGTTTACGACTACCTGCGTAACCGCTCACTCGATGCGAGAGCGTGGAACCTCAATACGCAGAATAGTTACAATGCCAGCCACGGGATAGCACTCAATCCCAAGCCCGTAGACACCCAAAACGATTTTGGGTTTACCGTGGGCGGCCCCGTCTATTTGCCTCATTTGTACGACGGCCGAAACAAGACTTTCTTCTTTTTCGATTACGAGGGATTTCGGTTTCGCACGGGCAGTTCTGGGACCGAGAATTGGATCCCCGAATCTTTCCGGAACGGCGACTTTTCGGCGATCTGCATAAGCGGATTCACAGGGGGGATCTGCAATGATCTCGATGCCAGCATTCCCCCCAACCATATCCATCAACTATATGACCCGACTACGCACAATCCGATACCCGGCAATATTCTGAGTAATGACCCGAATTACACGCCCAGCGCGGTAATGACCAAGGTATTCGCATTGCTGCCGCCGACCAGCGGCAGTTTGACAAACAACGTATTTAACCGCTCGACATCAACGACGCATGCGAACTTGTGGGACCTCAAGCTCGACCAGACCATTTCTGACAAGCAGCGGTTCTCGTTTGGTTTGGATTGGGACAATACAAAAACCGGGGGCACTTCCATTTTGGCGCCTTTCCTCGGTTCACAAACCCCGCAAGACACCCGTTATGTCCGGTTCAGCCACAACTACATATTCAGTCCATCCGTGGTGAACGAGTTCCTGGTGGGCTTCAGCCGCCGGTTTAGGACGGAGGCTTCCAACGGCCTAGGTCAGAATTGGCCGCAGCAGCTGGGCCTGACGGGCGTAGCTCAAACCACGTTTCCCTGCATTAAGTTTATTGGAACGAACTATCAGGACAACCTGAACAACTGCGGCGCCTCCCAGTTTGCGGACAACGTATATCAGGCAAACGACTCAGTGAGCGTCGTTCGCGGAAAGCACAACCTGAAATTCGGGGGTGGGTTGCGCGCCCTGCAGTTCAACACTCGTCGGTTCACGCAAGCTTCTGGCGAGTTCCATTTCAAGGCGGATGAGACCAGCAACGGTATTGGCGGTAATGGCTATGCTGTTGCCAGTGCCCTGTTTGGGCAGGTTGGTGAAGGCACATTGAATTACGGGCACACTCTGGGCGTACGTTACAAGGACTTCTCGTTCTACGGTCAGGATTCCTACAAAATTACGCCGCGTCTGACCTTGACCTATGGCCTGCGTTACGACTTAGACTTGCCCGCCCGAGAATCGCAGGATCGCTTTTCCGCGGTGGATCCCACGCTTCCGAACCCCGGTGCGGGAGGCATTCCGGGTGCGTATATCTATTATGGAAGCGGCACGGGCCGAAACGGAAAGACGCGACTTCAGGATACCTACAAGAAAGCCTTTGGTCCACGAGTGGGCTTTGCATACAGCATCAATGACAAGACAGTCCTGCGGGGCGGATACGGAATATTTTACGAGCCATTGAAAGAAGGCTCCTTCGCCGATCAGGACGCTTTGGGCTTTTTCAATATTGAGAACCTGAGCGAAGGTAAAGGCGCGCCCTTCCAGATTGATAACGGTTTCCCACACATTCAGCCAGTGTCGGGTCCATTGACGCCAGACGGGCAAAACAACAATGGTGGCGTGTTGCTGGTTCCGCGTAACAGCGGCCGCCCTGGCGATACTCAATCCTGGAACCTCGATGTGCAGCGGCAGATTACGAAGAACCTGCAGGCCAGTGTCGCATACGTGGGTTCAAAGGGAACTCATCTGCCGGCGCTGAACATTATTCCTAATCAAGTAAACCCGAAGTATCTATCGCTCGGCAGCGATCTCGCGGTCGACTCAAGCTGTCTAGCGGGGGCGCCGCCACCGGCTCCTCAATGCCCGAATGCCATCGCGGCTGGCGTTACTCTACCCTATGCGGGTTTCACTGGGCCAATAAATCAAGCTTTGCGCCCATTTCCTCAATATGGTGATTTCAATCAGGAGGACAATTCGTTTACGCCGGACCGCACCGGCAACTCGACTTATCACGCCATGCAGGCGCAAGTGAACAAACGATTCGCGGAAGGACTAAGCTTCCTCGTCGCGTATACCGTCTCCAAGAACATTACCGACGCGGATTCCTCGGGGCCAGGTGTCCAGGGCTTCATGGGGGCGAACGCCTGGATTGGACAGAACTCGTACAACCGCAGGGCAGAAAAGGCGGCAAGCGAACTCGACACGCCCCAAAGGCTGGTCGCAAGTTTCTTTTATGAGCTTCCAATGGGGCGCGGAAAGCGACTGTTGAACTCAGCGGGTTGGGCAGACCGCATTGTGAGCGGTTGGTCGGTGTCTGGGGTATTGTCTTATCAGTCCGGGCTACCGACCGCGGTCTACTCCCCTTGCTCCGGTACGGCGGGTGATGTGCTTTTCGCGGGATGTCACTTCACGGGCAGTGCGCGCGTGAATGTCATTCCCGGAGTCAAACAATCAAATGGCCGGGATCTGAATCCTTTCACCACGCCTTTCTTCAACGCGAACGCCTTTTCCGCGCCGGCTCCCTTCACTTTTGGCAATGAGCCTAGAACTCTGGCCAGTGCGCGCGCGTTCGGTGGGCGAAATGAGGACATCACGATAGGAAAGCACACCAGGATCGCAGAGCGAGGGGTGATCGATTTCCGGGCTTCATTTTTTAATATCTTCAATCGCCACATTTTGCAGCAACCCGGCGGCCCCGGAGGCTTCGCCACACAACTGGGTTCGCCGTTTGTGCCCGCCAACACTGCCGGTTGCCCACAGGCGTTTGCCTGCGGCTTTGGCGCGATCACTAGCGCCAGCGGGCCACGGACAATCCAGTTTGGCCTCAAGATTGAATACTGATGTGGAACCCTGCTGGGGAACTCATTCCTCAGCAGGGCTTAACCCAGAATCGGACCCTGCCGATAGCTCCATGCGCCTTCTACACCGCCGCGGCTTCATCAAGACCTGTGTCGTTACCGCGGCTGCTGCTCGCTACGGCGGACTTTCGCAAGGCCTCAACCTGTCGCCAACAGCGAACGAGCCGGCTGCGTTTACCAGTCTCGAAAACGCCGACCAGCAACTGCGAGTCTCTCCGAAAGGAGAGATCTTTACTTTCCAGAATTTTCTGCGGGTGGCGAATGAGTGGCGTCCGGCTATGCTGCCGGGCACTTCTCTTGTGGCCGGGTCTTCATTCTCCCTGCGCGCCTCGGGCATTTCAAAAAGCGGGTCGGTCCTGAAATGCGAAGGCTCGGCCAACGCTGACGATCCCAGCGGGAAATCGTTTTCCTACAGCTGGAAGGCCGATATTTCAGCTCAGAATCTTGGCGGAGATTGCCGGTGGTTTCGATTCAGTACGAAACTGAGCTTACCTTGTGCGATCAAGCTACACCAGGGAAGTCAGGTTGAGCCGCAGATATTGATCTGGCTGAATACGAATTCAACCCTCATGGAAGGGCAGTCGGGCAGTTGGAGACGGGTTTTGCTGCAACAGCCAACTCGTAATTCGCTGGGCGCGTGGGGCAACGATCTGCCGGCAGCGTACTTGCTGGACCAGAATGTCGGTGTCGAAACCATGATGTTTTTCGATGTCGGCGATATGGATTGGATGGGAATACAAAACCTTCCAAGGTTCCTGGTTTATCGCTGCTCAAGTATTTCGCGGATTCATACCGACGGTACGCAACGTATGGGCGTTGGTCTTCTTGCCGATCAGGCTACAGGCGACGTGCTGCCCGCAGGCGAAGTGAGATTCACATACTGGTTAATGCAGCGCTCTATGCCTGCCCTGCTGACCGAACAAGAAGCTGTCGCGCGCTGGATGGAAGCGTTGCTGCCCATTTTCGAGGAACGGCTCGCCTGGCCAAAGTGTTCCAGCACATGGAAAGATTTTGCCGCAGGCACAGTCGCCAACTTGCAGAACAAAGCCGAGACCGAAGTCGAGGCCGATGGCCACACGGGCCTGTCTGCGTATGTGAAGCAGAGCTCTCAACTGTGGAAACCGCCAGCGAACAATTTCGAATTGATGACATTGGCTGATGTCCTCTGGCCGTCACTTTTATATGCTCGTTTGCACCCGTCTGCGGCTTATCAAGACGAGTGCAAGAAACTTCTGGATGATCTCCCAGACTTCTATCACTCTGACACGCACAGCATCAGTAATGACTTTAATCGTCCGCCGAAGGAAAGGGCCGACTCCTGGTATCCCTTCGAGAATGGGTTGATCAAATATCCGATGATCGGAGCCTTGGCAAGATTGGAGCAAGTCAAGCGCAACTTTCTGGATGCCTTCGCTACCGCGCAGAAGATGGCGCATGAGTATGACTACCTCTTCCCAATTTATTACACGGTTTCAGACTTAAAGCCCCAAGGCGCGGGAACCAACTATGCGATAGGTGGCCTGTACGCGTGGGCCGCTTTAATCGCGAATCAGTTGACGAAAGATCAGGCATACCGGGATGAAGCGCGGACAGCAATCCGGGCTCTTTGCACTGTTCCGTCCGATCGGCTTTTTCACGAACCTCAAGAACTGGCATACGGTGCGCTGGCGGCGGCAGAACTTGGATTGCAGTATGAAGCCAAATACCTTCTCTACGAACAGCTACGAATGTTTTATTGGTATTCCGATCCGAGTCAGAAGACGCACGACATTCGTGGTATGGTGCAGGCCGCCGCTTCGATTCTCTATCCCGCGTTCAAAGAAAATGTCGAGGCGATTCTGCCTTGGACAGGAATCATGAAACGAGGAATCGTCATCGAAGGCCTGCTGCGCTTCATGGATCAGCAGCGGCGTAATAACTTCAGCTTTTTCGAAAAATGCTCAGAGGACCGGCAAAACGTCCCCATGGGATTCATCCCATTCGAAAACCTGGGAACTCTGGAGCTGGGCGGGCAAACGGGCAATGTCGGAAAAGAAATCTATGGCGCAGGCGAGTGTATTTGGATGTATCTGATGTTTGAGGCGCTCGGCCAGGTCAGTGACCGCGAAATGATGATGGTCAGCCTCGATCTGCTCGATATTTGTGACACTCAGCAGTTTCCACCGCGCCAACTCAACTTTGTGCTATACAACCCTACGAGGGGAACCCGCTCAGCGATGATCAAAGTTCCCCCGGCGCAAGGAGCTACCGTTCGTTGGAGCGCGAACGGCGAACCGGTTCGCGAGACCGTCAATGTTCCGGCGAATGGCATTCTGCGCATGGTCGCAGACTTCTGATTCGCGATTTGGTGTTTTCATGAGACGCGGACACATGCCAGCGTCGCAGACGTGGATCCAGCTGCAGGAGGTGCATCATTCAATGGCGAGAATTCTCGGTCGTGCAGTCGCGTGCATTAGTGCCGGCCTCTTGCTTGTGGTTGTCCTCGCCGCGACGACCGCCAAAATCAGGTTGCCATTCGGAACCTGGAGCAGAATGTCCGACATGCCTATCATCGCTCCCGAAGGCGATGGTTTTGAATCCGCGGGCACATTCAATCCCACCGTGGTGAAGCACGACGGCAAATTCGTAATGTTGTATAGAGCTCAAGACCGTCAGGGCAAGTCGTCGCTAGGCTATGCCAACAGTGAAGACGGCGTCCATTTTGTAAGGCGGCGCGAGCCGGTCATGGTGGCAGAGGCGCCCTATGAAAGCGGTGGAGGCGTTGAGGATCCGCGCCTGGTAAAGATCGGAGACACGTTTTATCTCACCTATACTGGCTACAACAAGCAGGGCGGCCGCGGCATGCATGCCACAGGGCCGCTCCACGGAGATGCGCAGCTCTGCATGGCGACATCCACCGACCTTCTACATTGGAAACGCCAGGGCACCATCATGCCGGCCTATCAGGGCAAGTGGAATGTAGGTTGGACAAAGTCCGGAGCCATCGTCCCGGAGAAAATTAAAGGCAAATACTGGATGTACTATCTGGCGGACGGGGCGCATCAGCTGACGCAGATGGCGATTGCAAACTCGGATGATCTGCTGCACTGGACGGATGTGCTCGATCATCCTGTTCTCGCAAGCCGCCCGAAAATGTTTGACGCGCAGGTAGTAGAGCCCGGACCTGCGCCTGTCATCACCGACAATGGCATTTTCCTGATTTACAACGGGGCGGACGACAACAACGTGTATCGAACCGGCTGGGTCCTGTTCGATAAGACTGACCCCACCAAGGTAGTTGCTCGGGCCGAGCAACCAATCTTTGAACCCGTGCACGACTGGGAAAAGGTTGGGCAAGTTCCAAACGTTGTGTTTGTCGAGGGTCTGGTGCCGGACGGCAATCGATGGCTTTTCTACTATGGTAGCGCCGACAAGTACATCGGGGTAGCGTCTGCAGCGGTTCGCTAGATGAAAGCGCTCGGCCCTAGCTGATCTGGAATTCGGACCCCAGAGCGCCCTTACGTGCGTGCAGCTTGCATGCAGCAGTCCAACAGCTGCTTGCCTCATCGCGAAATTCAAGGAAATTTTAATGGCCAGCATTTCACGCCGTCAGTTCATCGCAGTTTCAGCGGCTACAGGGTTGGCGGGAATTCTTCCGCAAAAAGCATTCGGAAATGGGGTGGATGCGCCTTCCGGTCGGTCTGTGGGTTTGAAGGCAGTGGGCGATGCTCGTTCTGGGTACCACGCAGTCATTCTCTTCAACGGCCGACCAGTTGCCCGGCACAGCGGCGAAGGCGAATTTTCCGTTGTTTTTCACAATGCCGATCACAGTCTCGAAGATCGTGTACAAGACTGGAGGGCCAGTTCGTGCAGGGCAAGTGAAGACCGGATGCTTTTAGAAGGTAATTGCAAGCTGCCGAATTTGAAGGCGAGCGTTTTTGTGCAGGTAGAGTATCAAGTGGTGGCTCCGCAGGTGCTGAGAAAACGGGTTCGGTTACATCAGGCAGATATGTACGAGTTGCTCTATCAACTAACCAATTCGCTGGAACCGTTCGAGCCACCAGCATCGTTCTGGAGCTTCAATCAGGTCAACTGCAAAGGCGGACCCTTGCACGAATATTTTCCGGCTGCTGGATTCCGACTGCGTGACGATACCACAGTCGGCCTGCTCACCGACTCGGGCTATCGCAACGGCTGGAGCCGGATCATTCGGCGCGATGGAAAACCTGTAAAACCAGCGCCACACCACATTACGGACATTAACCTTTGTTATGTTTGCCGGGAAAATGATCGAACTCAGCAGCATTTCTTCGTGAGCCAGACCTTCGGCGAGGAACTCGTGCGGAAGGAAGATCAGAACTTCGGAGTTGCCGTGTCGCTACCGGACGTCTCCAACTGGCACAGACGAGGAGACCTGGGCGTGGAAGAGCACAACGGAACAACTGTTCTGTCTATGCGCAATTCCCACGCCGGAGTGATTGTTCCATTCGCTGCCAAAGACTCTGAAATCTACTCACTGAGTTTCAAGTATCGTGCACCGGAATCGTTCTCGGTCCTACTTTGGGATGTTGATCAGCGATTGAATGAGCTCCAAAACGTCACTTTGTACAACGATCGTGTGCCGCCATCTCCAGACTGGTCGGAATTTCACACTGATGTTTTCGTTCCTTCGCTGCTCGGGACTGGCAGTGCACTCTACATTTCCAGGACGGAATCGGATCAGGACATAGAAATGCAGCTTTCTCAGCTTCCACTGAAGATCGAACTTCGAGATTTGCAACTCAGTCGGTGTCTCACGCGTTTACAGCCATATCATCGCCTCGAGATGGATCGGCAGCAGGAAAAGACGTCTTTTGTGTTCGTTGATGACGAGGCTCCGAACACGCTTCGCGGCTATCGTTTCGCGGCCCAGCGGTATCTGGCTGATGGTTTGGGTTTTCGTGGAGGCGACACCGAAAAGGTCCTTTACTCTGACCTGATGATGCTCTGTTGGTCGGCTGCCCCGGAGTACCAGCATCCCATGGTGGCACCCAGTATCTGGTACTCGGCAGCGGGCGAAATGTACATGCGTGACAGCTTCTTCGCGTTGAACGGTATTCATAACCGCGAATTGAACGAGTGCGTGTTCAATCTATGGGCGGCCAATCAAGGCGAGGACGGAGCCATCAACACTCTAATTGAGCCGTACATGGCTAACCTGGAGCGCAAATCAAATGATTCAACTCCGTTGTGGCTCATGTGGGCGCTGCGGAATCGCGCGCGCTTTGGGACAGCCCTGGCAATGGATAAGATTCGCAAAAGCGCTGAATACTGTTTGCACACCTATGACCAACGTCATGACGGCGTCTGCCGGGCGCAGTTCGTAATGGGTCAGCTGGATGTGGTCGATTTCCCCGAAGGAACTTCGGAGATTTGCGAAAACCAGGGCCTGTTGGCGGTGATGCTGCGCGTGATCAAACAACTGAATATTCTTGGCATCAGCGACGGGATTTCCGACGAATACATCGCGAAGGCGGAAGAAGTTTATCGATCGTACTACGATCCCACGCTGAAGTTTGTGCGCCCGGCGAGAGATATAAGCGACGCGATAGGTTTCGGTGAAATCTTTCCTGAGTTTCTTTCTCTGTGGTTGTTTGGACGCAAAATTCTGGCAGATGAAATGGTAATCAACCATCTCGACCGCATTCCTATGCTGCTGCCCAGCAAGGCTGCTCCACATCCAGAATTAGATGGGACGGTACGCCCAATTTTCATTGGACTCAAGAAGGACGGCAAAGGTTGGGATTACTTCACCGGCTCCTGGCACCCCATGATCAGCAAAGAACATGGCGTCAACTACGCCAATCACAATATGGATGGGATTTACTACAACGGTGGAAGCTGGATGCGAATTGAGGTATGCGGATACATCGCTGGCAAGCTGCACGGATGGAACAAAGCCGATCACGCCATCGCGAACCGACTTTGGGCGGAGGTTAACATCTCCCCCGACTTCCCCACGAGCCAGGAATACCTTGCCACCGATCCGCGTCATCCCTTTTTCGGCTACCACCGTGTGTTTGCGTGGAACGCATTTATATTGCAGGCGCTGGAAATGACGGGCCTGCGCAAGCCGGAAATGGACCCAAGTTACAAGGGGCGGGACTTCGGCGGGAATTACCGGTTTACTGACACGTGGGTCAAGCGAAACGGCCAATGGCAGGTCGTGGCCACCCAAGTGACGAAGGTACAGCGGTAAATGAACCCTGACAAGCGTTTCATTCCTTTATCGTGCCGGGGGCGCCTTTTCTTAGGAGGAAACACTCAGCAGCGGCGGATGGTAATGCTAGAGTGCCGTGGTGTAGCGAGTTCTGACAAGTCGAACGGCTACGGACCAGGTCGCGACCAGTGCACGGGTTCTCGTACAATCTCGACGTGGCAAAGCTAACTCTTAGGGTTACAAAATGGCTGGGCACGACTCCCGCGACCGCTGTATGCACGGCTTGCGGCACGGAATTCAAAGTTCTGCACTTCGGTGCATACCAAGCATTCGAAGAATTTCTCCTTGCAGGGCAGCTTGGCGAGCGGCGTGGACCGCATGCAACCTCGAGCAGATGCGGCGGCAGGTCGAGAAGTTGCGTCGGGCACAGCAACTCCCAACCACAACCGCGAAGCTCGGGGTCTTTCTGGAAATGGCAGCTCGGACTATGTCGTAGAGAGCGGGCAGTACAAAGATCGCGAGCAAAACGGCGAGCTAGTCCTCACGAAAACTTCGTGCACCTTTATAAGGGTGTCATTCCCCCCCCAAAACCGCGAAGCTCAAGCAGTTCGCGGACCTGCTTGAGCTACTGAACGAAATTCGCGGATGCACGCATGTTCTCCAGATAGTTGCGAACTGGAATCGAAATCACAAAGGCTATCCACCAACTTCTCGACATCGGAGCCGTGCAGCAATTCATCGGGACTCCGGAAATACCTGGCCCACAAAAAGAAGCGCTTCAAGTCTTTGGACCAAAACGTTGCAAAAAGCGGAGCCTTCACGATTGAAGACGCGGACGTCCGCAAGGAATTCGAAGCCGAGTATTCAAAGACGGCTCCACTCTACTATCGCGGCCAGATTCCATTGGACAAAATCCTCGCCCGCATTCAGCAAGACCTCGCTCGTCTCTAGCTTTGAGGCCGGCCAGGCTTGGCCCACGGCCATGTCTCGACTTACGGCCGATTACCGAAGACGTCGCGGCTGCAGGGTTCATACGGGCGTCGCAGACTTTGGTTGGATGGTGGGACAGCGACGATGACCGCCGGAATCCCGGCCGTGATCGGAATTACGAGGCGGAATCTGGCTTGTCGGAGCTGATTCAATACTTCGTGATGCAAACTCCCCACTTGTTTATTATCAATATCTTATAGTGGTGGAGGCGGCGGGAGTCGAACCCGCCACAACCAAATCAGGCCCGCTGATTCCAAAGTATTTAGGCCAGATCACTTCACGATTTAACCTCGAAAAAGGCGGATTTTGCGGTGTTTTGCGGCGAAGTTGCGGCGGGAACGAATGGCTTGCCCTAGGCCAATGGACGCGAAATTCTCAGTTAGTGTAACAACAACTACCGAACAATAAGCCGGAGCGGATCACTCCCCTCCGGCGTAAGGTCAGTCGCACGCAATGACTAATTCCGTTGCGCTCCGAAGCCGGGAACGCGATACCGATTCATCCGGCGCATGACTGATTGAGGCAGCGCGCGACTGGCCGCGCCGCTGACCGCCGGACTCGGACGAGACGCAACATCACTCGCCTCCACCCTGCTGTAGTCGCAACCCTCGACGCCGGGATGGTTCTCGTCGCACGGAGTCAGCACGAACGAATGGACTGTCACGCCGTCAGGCAACACGCCCTGAGCGGCAATCTCCCCCCTGTCGTTGATGTAAAGCGCATTAAAGAGCGTTAGACCAGGGTTGGAAGGGATCAGAGTGTTCAAGTCCACCAGGGGCCCGCCGTCCTCCCACAGCGTGGCCACGCCACTCTCATCCCCGACATTGCCCACGATCTGGCCCCTTGCATTGATGCTCAACCC
>Ga0209698_10001809_pt1 | contig 24561 bp, 20 predicted proteins | sample LitLauG_LLR_2012_FD_187203 | JGI IMG/M metagenome (GOLD analysis project Ga0209698, IMG submission 187203) | Freshwater sediment microbial communities from Pennsylvania, USA - Little Laurel Run_MetaG_LLR_2012 (SPAdes) (version 2) | ecosystem: Environmental > Aquatic > Freshwater > Creek >... | reverse complement strand
GCAAGTTCGACGAAAACTTACGGCTACCACCGCGCTGGAGTTCTGGCCGCGCTGGTCAACGCCACGTCCCTTGTGGGCGTGTCGTTCTTCATTTTCTACGAGGCGTTCAAGAGGCTGCAGCATCCCGAGCACGTCCAGGCCAGCGTGATGATGTGGGTGGCAGCCGCGGGCGTGGCGATGAATGGCGCAATCGCCCTGCTGCTCTACCGCTCCGGCGGCGACGTCAACATTCGCAGCGCCCTGCTCCACGAAGTCGGCGACACCCTCTCCACCGCCGCCGTCATCGCCGGTGGCTGGGCCATCCTCCTTACCGGCGATTATTGGATCGACTCAGTGCTCTCGGTTGCGATAGGCGTCCTGATCCTCTGGTCGGGATTCGGCATCGTCCGTGAGACCCTCAACATCCTGCTTGAAGGCACTCCGCGCGGCATGAAGCTGGAGAAAATCGAAGTGGCCATCCGCGCGGTCGAGGGCGTCAATGACGTGCACGATCTTCACGTGTGGAGCATCGGATCGGAAACCCATGCTATGTCCTGCCATATCTCGATCGCCGACATTCCACCGTCGGTGAGCGAACGCATCCTGCGCGACGTGAAGGAACGCCTTCTGCACGACTTCCGCATCGACCACACGACAATTCAGTTCGAGCATGCCGTCTGCGAAACCGCGCATGGCTGCGTCATCCCGGTGGTCGAGAGTGAGGAACACCACCATCACAGCCACTAAGAGCGGGCGTCCCGCACCCGGCTTTCGCGCTGTGACTGCTTGAAGCACGACGCTTTTTTATTTCTGCTGCTCGTAAATCTGCTTAGCCCTCTCAACCGTATCGGCCTCTTCCGCCGACTTATCCGGCCGCAGCCGCACAATTCTCGGAAACCGCAGCGCGTATCCACTCTCGTGGCGCTCCGAGCGCATCATGTTGTTGAACGCCACTTCCAGCACGATCTTCGGCGCGACCACTCGCAGGAATCCCCGATCTTCCAACGTGTGCTCGAGAAACCATTCGGTCATCTCGGCAATCTCTGCGTCGGTCAGTCCCGAGTACGCTTTCCCGATATTCACCAGCCGGTCGCCGTCCCACACGGCAAAGGTGTAGTCACTCAACACGCCAATCCGCTTTCCGTGCCCATACTCGACAGCCGTCACGACAACGTCGAGCGTAGCCAGTTCTCGCTTCATTTTCAGCCACGACTTCCCGCGCTTGCCCGGCGTGTACGGCGAGTCGAGATCCTTGATCATCAGGCCCTCATTCCCGCGTCCTCGAGCCGCCACAAAGAGTTGCTCGAGGTCCTGCGGTGAAGTAGCACGAAAGACAGGAGCGCGAATGATGCCAGTCTCGAACTGTCGTCCGTCCGCCTCGTCCTCGAACGCGAGGTTCCCCTGTGTCCCTCTGTGCCCTCTGTGGTCAACGCTTTTCCGCGGCGCAGCAAGCAGAACATCCAAAACGCGTGCCCGATCGCGCAAGGGCCGCTCAATCATCAACTCCCCATTCACGTACAGCACATCGAAGACGAGATAAGCTACAGGATTCTCCCGCAGCATCTTGTCGCTGACCTTCTTGCGTCCGAGCCGTTGCTGCAAGACGCTGAACGGTCGTGCCGACCCCAATTCCTTCGCCTTGGCCTCGCCTTCTTCCGACGCTGGCTCATCCACTGAGGCCTGCGCCGCCTCCAGCCGTGCCGGATACTCCCACGCCACAATCTCGCCATCGAGGATCGCGTCCTGCGGCAGTCCCGCCAGCGCCGGCGGCAGTTCGGGAAACGACTCGGTGATCTCATCCCGCGTGCGCGAGAAAATCCTCACCTCGCCGGCGGAGACATGTGCCTGTGCCCGAATCCCGTCGTACTTGTCCTCCACCGCCGCTTCGGCGAAGTAACTCAGCCCTTCTTCCGTCGACTCCACTGGACTCGCCAGCATGAATCCCAAGGGATGAAACAGCCGCATCCGCGCTTCCCGCAACCTGCTCCCAGCCGCGAGTTGCACAGTTTCTCCAATGTCCCCGAGCAGCATATTCGCGCGCTGCACTTCTGCCAGTGTGGTTGCGTAAGCCTTCGCAATTGCTTCTTCCACCAGGCTCTCTTTCAGCCCAATCCGCAAATCGCCAGTCATGATCTTGACGATGTACTTGGCCTCAAGCGGAGTCGATCGCGAAAGCAGATCCCGCACCAAAGCCGTTTTTGCCGACGCGCCCCGCGCCGCCGCGATCTGACGAAAGAAAGCCTCGACCTCAAGCACGCCCAGCCCTTGACCGTGACGCTGCGGCAGCACATCTCCTGCGACCGCTCCCAGGTCGCCCAGCCGACGGTACGCCGCCGTAAGTTCGCCCTCCTCTTTGCCCGCAAGTTCCGCCACGATGGCCCACAGCGACCGCCCGCCCACCTGCAGCGTGGTCTCCTCCCATGCAGGAAACGGACGCCCCGAAAGAAACACCGCTGACACCGCCGCCTCATCGGCAGAGCGCGACCGCAGATACTCCGCGACCAGAGCCGTCTTCTTCAGCTTCTTGGTGGTCGCAGCGATAGCCTCACAGGTTGTAGCAAGTCGCTGCATGGATCTTTCTTGACGAACTCTTCTCGCCAAACACGGGAACGATTTGCTGCGCGCCCTCTGAAGATTCCTCAGCGATCTCTGCGCTTTAGGATGTTTTCTTATCGCAGAGATCGCCGAGAACCACCGCTGAGAGCGCCGAGAGAATTGAAAACGCACCACTTACGCCGTCAACTCCCAATCCTAAACCAGGCTACCCTGTGATAGGCTAGGAGTTGCGTCTGTGTGTGTTCAGGAGCATCTAATACTCGTGCGTTTCTTGCGGAACTACCTGCGATTTCTAGCTGCCATCCAGCTTCTTCCCGCTCTGGAGAGCGGGCAAGAGACCCTGGTCGGCGGCCAAGCCGTGCTCGAGGGCGTCATGATGCGCTCTCCGCACGCCTGGGCGATCGCATGCCGCAAGCCCTCAGGCGAAGTCGTTACCATGAGCGAACCGCTCGAGCGCCCATCCGAAAAGCATAAATGGATGGCACTGCCCATCATCCGCGGCGTGATGACGTTAGGCTACGCAATGACGCTAGGCTACCGCGCCCTCCGCTTCTCCGCGAATGTGGCCATCGAAGACGTAATGCAGGCCACAGACCATGTGGCGACGGGCGCCTCGCCCGTCCCGCCAAAGCCTGCTCTGAGGTTGTCGAACGGGCCAAGCGAGGCGGAACCTTCCCAGCTGCATAGCCGCGAAAAAGCCGCCACCATCAGCGGCTGGCTCGCAGCGGTCAACGTCATCATCTCCATCGCCTTCTTCATCTTCATGTACAAGTACATCCCCCTGCTGGCAGCGACAGAGCTAAAGAAGATCGACCCCGCCCTCGGCGGACGCATCATCTTCAACCTGGTTGACGGTGCCATCCGCTTGTCCCTGTTCTTGTTCTTCATCTGGGGAGTGTCACTCTGGAAAGACATCCGCCGCGTCTACGAATATCACGGCGCCGAGCACAAAACGGTTTTTGCCTTCGAGAACGGGGACCCGCTCACCACCGCGGCCGTCCAGAAATATCCGACATTCCATCCCCGCTGCGGTACCAGCTTTCTGATGACCGTCATGCTGATCTCGATCGCCTTCTACATGCTGGTTCCGTTCACCACGTTCTGGGCCCGATTCGCCTCTCGCATCGCGTTGTTGCCCATCATCGCAGGAGTTTCCTACGAGATCATCCGCTTCGCCGCCAAGCACCGCGGATCCCTCTTTGCCCTGATGACCGCCCCAGGCCTCTGGCTCCAGCGCATTACTACAAAGCCCCCGTCCGACGACCAGGCGCAGTGCGCGATCACAGCGCTCGACCAAGCCATGTCGTTAGAGAAAGAACGCGGCGGCGAACTGGTCATCGCTTAGCGGCCCCGCCGCGAATACTTCTCCTCCGTCCCTTACACAACTAAAATCGTAGAGACGTAACTTGTTACGTCTCTGCTGCCCGCGTGACAGAGCTCCGCGGCGCAAACCGCGACGTAGCAAGCTACGTCTCTACGAAGGTCGGTTGCCATGTTTGAAAGATTGGACCAAATCGAAGCCCGCTACGAAGAGCTCACCAACGCTCTTGCCTCGCCGGAGATCGTCAACGATTCGGCGAGATACCAGAAGACTGCCAAGGCCCACGCTGAGATCGCCCCAATCGTGGAGAAATATCGGGAGTACCGGGACCTGACCAAGGGGATAGCCGAGAGCAAGGCGGTCTTGGCCGATGAAAAAGATCCCGATATGCGCGCCTATGCTCAGGAAGAGCTGGATAGGCTGCAAGCGCGTGTGACCGGTACGGAAGAGGAGTTAAAAGTCCTGTTGCTCCCCAAAGATCCCAATGACGAAAAGAACGTCATCCTGGAAATCCGTGCCGGAACCGGAGGCGACGAAGCCACGCTCTTCGCGGCTGAGATCTTCCGCATGTACACCCGCTACGCCGAGACGCAGCGCTGGAAGGTTGAAGTGCTCTCGACTTCTGAGTCTTCCGTCGGCGGTCTGAAGGAAGTCATCGCCATCATCGAGGGCAATCGCGTCTACTCGCAGCTGAAGTACGAGAGCGGCGTCCACCGCGTACAGCGCGTGCCCGCCACGGAGCAGCAGGGACGCGTCCACACCTCCGCCGTCACCGTCGCCGTTCTGCCCGAGGCAGAGGATGTCGACATCAAAATTGAAGCCAAAGACCTGCGCATCGACACCTTCTGCTCTTCCGGCCCCGGCGGCCAATCGGTGAACACCACGTATTCGGCCGTGCGCATCACGCACATTCCCACCAATACGGTCGTCAGCTGCCAGGACGAAAAGTCGCAGATCAAGAATCGCGAGAAAGGCATGCGCGTCCTGCGCTCGCGCCTCTACGAAATCGAAATGGAAAAGCAGCAGCAGGCCCTCGCCAAAGAGCGCAAGGCGATGGTGGGCTCGGGAGACCGCAGCGAGAAGATCCGCACCTACAACTTCCCGCAGAACCGTCTGACGGATCACCGCATCGGCTTCACGATCCACCAGCTCGACGCTGTGATGGACGGCAAAATCCAGCCGCTGATCGAAGCCCTCATCACGCACTACCAGGCCGAGAAGCTGAAACAGGAGACAGCGGGCGTGGTTTAGGGGATAACGTGGGTGCATGCGCCCGCGAAGCAGGAGAGAATGCCTGAACTTGACGCCACGCTAGCCGCAGCTCTCGCCGATCATTACTTTTCCAACTTGGCGCGCGTACGCGAACTGGCCGCGCCGCTCGCGGACAAGCAGTTCTGGACCAAGCCCTTCCCCTACGGCAACAGCTTCGGACACCTGGTCCTGCACCTGACCGGCAACTTGAATTACTACATCGGCGCCCAGATCGCCAATAGCGGCTACGTCCGCGACCGCGCTCGCGAATTTACCGAGCCCAATCCTCCCTCGATGGAGGAAGCTCTGAAGCTTCTGGACCACGCCGTCGCGATGGTGATCCAGACCATTCGCGGTCAGTCCTCTGCCGACTGGTCGAAGCCCTACTCCGCCGTCGGCACCAATTGCGGCAATCGCCTCGACATGATCATGCAATGCGCCGCACACATGCAGCATCATATCGGCCAGATGATCTATCTCGGCTACGAACTCAAGCGGCAAGAGGGCAACAGATAATAACCGAATTTGAAGTTCGCCTTCCCGCATTTTCTCCGCGACCTCCGCGAATCCTCTGCGACCTCCGCGGTTAAGTTCTCGCCGCTCGTGAAATCAGAGAGAGTGCCGTCCCTCTGTGTGACCCTGTGCCCTCTGTGGTGAAATAACTCTGTGCAGCTGAAAGACTCTCTCTCCTCGGCCACCGCGCGTCTCACATCGAGCAACGTTCCTTCCCCTCGCTTGAACGCCGAGTTGTTGCTGATGTTCACCCTGAGCTGCGACCGCTCTTATCTCTTCGCGCATCCCGAGCGCGAGCTCACAGCAGAGGAAGAATCCCGCTACCAAGCCGCACTCGCAGAGCGATCTCGCGGCGTCCCCGCGCAATACATCACCGGACACCAGGAATTCTGGGGCATGGACCTCATCGTCACGCCCGCAGTATTGATCCCACGCCCGGAAACCGAACATGTCATCGAAACTGTGCAGGAACTCCGCGCCGCCGAGGTTCGAGGTGCGAAGTCCAAGGTCCGCATCGTCGATATCGGCACCGGATCTGGCTGCATCGCCCTGGCCCTGGCGAAAGAGCTGCCCCACGCGGAGATTCACGCCACCGACATTTCTCCCGCCGCATTAGAAATCGCCCGAGCCAACGCCGCCCGCCATCAACTCGAGCGCCGCATCCACTTTCATCAAACGGATTTACTGGAAGGCCTGAAGGGCGACTTTGATTTTGTGGTATCGAATCCGCCCTACGTCGGAGAGTCAGAAGAAGATCAGGTGCAGCTGGAAGTCCGCAAGTTCGAGCCGTGCAACGCGGTCTTCGCCGGAGCAATAGGAACAGAAGTGATTGCCCGACTTATCCCACAAGCGCACGCCATCATGCGCCCCGGCGGATGGCTGATCATGGAAATCAGCGGCACGATAGCGGATGGAGTCCGCAAATTATTGGAAGGCTGGCAGGACGTACAGATCAGACTCGATCTGCAATCAATCCCGCGAGTGGTGCGAGCGCGGAGACCTAAGCCCTAACACCTGAGACCCAACCTACCGTCGCACCGCGGCCGGCTGAATCTCGTCGATATCCACAATGTCGGTCGGATATTTTCCCGTATAGCACGCCGAGCAATAGGAAATCTGTTCACCCTCGCCGCAGGCCCTCTTCAGGCCCTCGAGCGAAAGATAAGCCAGGGAATCCGCGCCAATGTACTCACGAATCTCTTCCACCGACTTATTGGCCGCGATGAGCTGCTTTCTCGACGGAGTGTCCACGCCGTAGTAGCACGGAGAAATCGTCGGCGGACAGGAAATGCGCATGTGCACTTCCTTTGCCCCTGCATTCCGAATCATGCGCACGATCTTGCGGCTGGTGGTGCCGCGCACGATCGAATCATCAATCAGAACCACCCGCTTGCCTTCCAGCAACGACCGCACCGGATTCAGCTTCAGCTTCACGCCAAAGTCGCGCACGCTCTGGCTCGGCTCGATGAACGTGCGTCCCACGTAGTGATTGCGGATCAACGCAAAGCGAAACGGGAGCCCACTCTCAGCCGCGTAGCCGACCGCGGCCGTCACGCCCGAGTCCGGAACTGGCACCACAAGATCAGCGTCCACGCCGGTCTCCCGCGCCAACTGCCGTCCCAATTCCTCGCGGCTGGTCTGCACCGGCCGGCCAAAAACCAGGCTGTCCGGCCGCGAAAAATACACGTGCTCGAAAATGCAGCTCGACTGCGGTGCCGCCGTCGAATAGAACCGGGAAGTAACTCCCTCGGCACTGACGATGATCAACTCACCCGGCTTCACATCGCGAAGGTACTCCGCGCCGATCAAGTCAAAAGCACAAGTCTCGGACGCGAACACAATCGTGTCCCGCTTCTGTCCCTCGCGAGCGGCAATGCGCCCCATCGCCAGCGGACGGAAGCCGCGCGGATCGCGGACCGCAAAGATGCGGTCGTTGCTCATCATCACCAGCGAAAACGCTCCCTCTACCCGCCGCAGCGCGTCTGCCATTGCCTCGGGCAGCGTGTGTTCCTTCGACAACGCGATCAGGTGAACGATAACTTCTGTGTCGCTGTTGGTCTGAAAGATCGAGCCCTGGCTCTCAAGCCGGGCGCGAATCTGCATGGCATTGACGAGGTTGCCATTGTGGGCGACGGCGATCGCCCCCTTATTCGACTGTACAAGGATCGGCTGCGCATTCAGCAACGCCGAGTCGCCCGCAGTGGAATAGCGCGTGTGCCCGATCGCCAGCGTCCCGCCCAGCTTGGCCAGCACTTCTTCGGTGAAGATGTCCGCCACCGAACCCATCGCTTTGTGCGCTCGCGCAGTGAGTCCGTCCGACGTAACGATCCCCGCCGATTCCTGTCCGCGATGCTGCAGCGCATGCAGGCCCAGATAGGCGAGTTTCTCCGCTTCCGGATGCGCGAAGATCGCAACCACACCGCATTCATCGTGAAATTTGTCAGGATTCTGCATTTAGCCCTTTTGAGCTTCTAGCTTCTAGCTCCTAGCAAAACTGTACTTCAACCAACCAATTGTCATCCTGAGCGGCGTTCTTTGCCGCGAAGGACCTATGCAGCTCGATGCCGGCAGACTGCACGCGTTTCGATTTGTGAACGAGCCATCAATCCGCAGCCACCAACTCCGGATCAGCCCGCAGTGCTGCTTCCAGTGCCCCCTCGTAAGCTTGGCTCAACTCCGCAACTGTAGCTGAGACCACGGCCTTTCCGTCCAATGAAATTTCCAGTTTCTCCGGAATGGTTTCGCCGATCACGTCCGCCGCAACCCGGTGCCTTCCCGCTACTTCTTTGATTCGTGCCACGCACTCCGGGGTGCAAGACACCAGCACCCGGCTCGCGTCCTCGCCGAACAGCGCGTACTCGCCAAACAGCCCGCCAGACGCCAGATTCACACGCGCACCTACTCCCGCCGGAAACGCCTTCTCCGCCAGCGCCACTGCGATCCCGCCATCGGAGCAGTCATGCGCCGAGTCCGCCAACCCCTCTTTCACAAGTTCGATCACCGCTCGTTGCAGCGCCGCCTCCTTCTCCAGGTCAAGCTCCGGAGGATATCCCCACAGCACTCCCAGAATTTCCTTGGCGTATTCGGAGGATCCAAACTCGGTTTCCGCATCGGTGATATCGCCTGCGTCGCCGCCGCGCAATAGCACGACCGTGCGTCCGGGCGCGGCAAAGCGCATCTTCACCGCTTTGTGCACATCTTCCAGAATTCCCACCACACCAAGTACCGGCGTCGGATAGATCCCCTCACCCAGCGTTTCGTTGTAGAAACTGACATTGCCTCCGGTGATGGGAGTCTCCAATTCCTCGCAAGCCTTGGTGAGCCCGTCGATCGTCTGCGAAAACTGCCACATGATGTGCGGCTTTTCGGGGTTGCCGAAGTTCAGACAATTCGTTGCGCCCACGGGAGTCGCCCCCGAGCACGCCACTTTGCGCGCCGCCTCGGCGACCGCGTGCTCCGCTCCCAGCTTGGGATCGAGATAGCACCACCGCCCGTTCCCATCGAGCGACATGGCCAACCCGCGCTGCGTGCCCTTGATGCGGATCACTCCCGCATCCCCCGCACCCGGAGCCTCGACCGTGTTGGTCTGCACCATGTGGTCGTACTGCTGCCACACCCACCGCTTCCCACAAATGTTGGGACTCGCCAGAAGCTGCTTAAGAGCCGAATTGTGGAAGGGTACGGCTTCAGCCGTGCCATTAGCGCTCGAATGTGATATGGGCTTCAGCCCCTGCCGCACTGCCTCCGGCATTTCCCGCGAAACCTGCGGCTCCCACCGCGCCAAAGGCCGCTTGTACAGCGGAGCTTCATCGGTCAAAGCCGGATTCGAAATTTCCGCCACGATCTTCCCGTGCTCGAGCACGCGCAGCTTGTTGTCGGTCGTCACTTTACCAACCTCAACCGCATCAAGCCCCCACTTCTCGAAGACGCGGAACACTTCCTCCTCGCGCCCCTTCTGCGCGACCAGCAGCATGCGCTCCTGGGATTCGCTCAGCATGATCTCGTACGGAGTCATGCCGGTCTCGCGTTGCGGCACACGATCGAGCTCGATTTCAATCCCCACGGCCCCGCGCCCGCCCATTTCGCAGGTCGAGCAGGTCAGCCCGGCGGCGCCCATGTCCTGAATCCCGACAATCGCGCCGGTCTGCATCGCCTCAAGACAAGCCTCGAGCAGCAGCTTCTCGAGAAACGGATCGCCCACCTGCACGTTCGGCCGTTTTGCCTCCGAAGCCTCACTGAATTCCTCACTCGCCATGGTCGCGCCGTGAATCCCATCACGTCCCGTCTTGGCGCCCACGTAGATCACCGGATTCCCTTCGCCCGCCGCGCGCGCATAGAAGATTTCGTTCTTCTTCACCAATCCCAGCGCAAACGCATTCACCAGCGGATTGCCCGAGTAGCAAGGCTCAAACTTCGTCTCGCCCCCAAGGTTGGGCACTCCGAAGCAATTCCCGTACGACGCGACCCCGCTGACCACGCCTTCCATGATCGAGTGATTTTTATGAATCTCGGCCTGCGAAGTCTGTGTGGGGACAGCCGCCCCCGTCTGTCCGCCGGAACGAAGATCCGCCGCTTTGATCGGGCCAAACCGCAGCGAATCCATCACCGCGACAGGCCGAGCGCCCATGGTAAAAATGTCCCGCAAAATCCCGCCCACGCCGGTCGTCGCTCCCTGAAACGGCTCGATGAACGACGGATGGTTGTGCGACTCGATCTTGAAGGCGCACGCCCAGCCATCGCCAATGTCGATGATCCCGGCGTTTTCTCCCGGCCCCTGTAGCACGCGCTTGCTGCGAGTCGGCAGCCGCTTCAAATGCACGCGCGACGATTTATACGAGCAGTGTTCGCTCCACATCACGCTGAAAATTCCGAGTTCGGTGATCGACGGCTCGCGTCCGCCGAGGAGTTGCCTGATTTTTTCGTATTCATCAGGCGTAAGTCCGTGCTGCCGGATGGTCTCCGGAGAGAAAGCAGAGGTCAAAGAAGTAAGCATGGAGGAACTTCTATTGTCGCATTTGGCGGGGCGAATGGGTAGAACGAACAGAATCATTTGCTGGGGAGAAACCTCGCCCTCGCTCCGTGTCGGTGACCTCCCGCAGAGCGAGCAAGGCGAATGCCACGGCCGTTTTCTGGTCGGTGCTCCACGGCGCACCCACAGATCTCCGCAGGCCATCGACTTGTTTGCGTAGTTCTCCCTCCTTCATGCCCCAACTTTTAGCGGCGTTCAGCCAGACTTCCCGCTCGCGCACAGAAATCACAGCCAGGCCATGACCCTGGCATGCGGAAGTGACCGCCCGCTGGAATAAAGCGCCTTCCGCAGTGTGGATCATAGGATGGGAGCGAAGCACAGCCGATAGGTCTCGCGGCACCGGCCTCGAACCGCAGGGGATTCCCCCGCCTTTGACTACAACGTCCAAAGACCGAAGATGATCGAGCGCGTCCTCCACCGCGGTGCGGGCCGACTGTTCAGATGCGACCTGGGCTCGCCGGACCAACTCCTCGGCCTGAGACGGAGGCAGTTCCGCAGCTTTGTGGTAGACGAACCGAGGCACGGAATTCCCGGGCGGCAACAGCTCGATGCGACGACGCAGCAACACCTGAAACTTGTTGGGTACTCCTGCAATCGCAACCAAAGCTGCCCAGCCGGTGTGCACCCTGAATCCGAGCGCGGCGGGCACGGCCATAGATGGAAGGTTAAGAGCGCGGCGGGAGTGGGCGCAAGTCGAGCCACAGATGAGACGCCTCGCGGTTCCCTTTCCGGTAAGATCTCAGAGCGCATGAAATCGATCATCATCGGCACCGCCGGCCACATCGATCACGGCAAAACCGCGCTGGTCAAGGCCCTCACCGGCATCGACGCCGACCGTCTCGCAGAAGAGAAGCGCCGCGGCATCACCATCGACCTCGGCTTCGCCCACATGGCATTGCCGGCCGCCGATGGCGGTACCCTGCAAATCGGTTTCGTTGATGTCCCCGGCCACGAGCGCTTCGTGCGCAACATGCTTGCCGGAGTCGGCGGAATAGACCTCGTCCTTCTTGTCATTGCCGCCGACGAATCCATCAAGCCACAAACCCGCGAGCACTTCGATATCCTGCAACTGCTCGGAGTCCAGCGCGGCATCACCGTCCTGACCAAGTCCGACACAGTCGATAACGAAACCCTCGACGTGGTCCGCCTCGAGGTTGAAGAGTTTCTGCGCGGAACGTTTCTTGAACGGGCCCCCATCGTCTCCGTCAGCTCTCTCACCGGTGTGGGCCTCGACGACCTAAAGCGTGCCATCGCCAACGCGGCAGCCGAGATCGCACCCCGTGATTCCCATGCCCTCGCGCGACTACCCATCGACCGCGTCTTCACCATGAAAGGATTCGGCACCGTCATCACCGGAACTCTGATCTCCGGTACGATCCGCAAAGACGAAGAGATGGAAGTCTTCCCCTCCGGACCCCGCGTCCGCGTGCGTGGAGTCCAGGTGCACGGGAAACCGGCGGAAGTCGCCATCGCCGGCCAGCGCACTGCCCTGAATCTCACCGGCGCCAGCACTGAGGACCTGTCGCGCGGCATGATGCTTACTCCGCCTGACGCCTTTGCCACCACGCGTCGCGCGGATGTGCAGTTACGCTTGCTGCCCTCCGCCCCGCGCCCCCTGAAGAACCGCGCACGCGTCCACTTGCACAGCCACACCATGGAGACCGTGGCCGAGTTGCGGCCGATCGGCAACGCGCAAATCTTTCCTGGAGAGACTCGTTTCGCCCGTGCGTTGCTGCCCGGGCCCGCCTTATTGCTGCCAGGCGACCGTTTCATCCTCCGCCAGTTTTCTCCCCTGATCACCATCGGAGGCGGCCTCGTGCTCGATGCAGCCCCGCCGCAGCGCCTTCCCAAAGACGACGACTCGCTCGCGGTTTTCGCCGAAGGCGTTCTCGAAAGATCCCTGCGGATGCGGATTCTCCGCCGCGCCCACACTGGGCTTTCCCTCTCGCAGTTGATCGCCGAGTCCGGTCTGACCAAACAAACCATCGAGAGCGCACTCGCAGCCCCGCTGCGTGCCGGAGAACTCGTCCGTATCGGCGATCTGTGGCTGAACGCCGGACATCTGGAGGCTTTGAAGCGGCTCATCGGAGACACGATTGCGGAGTTCCACAAGAAGAATCCGCTCGAACCCGGCGTGGCGAAAGAGCGCCTTCGCGAGCAGGTCAAGGCCGCGCCGTCCGTTTTCGACCGCAGCCTGGAACTGCTGGCCTCAGAAAAGAAAATCGAAGTTACGGGCGATCTCGTGCGTCTCCTCGGTCACGGCGTCCTGATGAAAGACGAGGAAGCGGAGTCGAAGAAGCAAATAGAAGATGCCTTCGCCACCGCGGGACTGAAAGTCCCTGCGCTCTACGAAGTCCTGGCCGGCCTCAAGATCGACAAGACCCGCGCCCAGAAAATTGTCACGCTGCTTCTGCGGGAAAAATCGCTGATCAAAATCTCCGACGACCTCGTCTTTCACCGCACCGCGCTCGACCAACTCCGCCGCCAGATCGCCGCGCACAAAACGAAGTCTCCCACCATCGATGTTGCCGCTTTCAAGGAGATGACCGGCGTCAGCCGCAAGTACGCCATTCCCCTGCTCGAATACCTCGATCGCGAGCGAGTCACCCGCCGCGTCGGCGACTCGCGCCACATCCTCTAAGAAAACCTAAGCCCGGCTGGCCCAAGTGGTCTCCCGCCTCCAATGACCTCCCGTAATCTACGACCGAATCCTTTCATTCGGTATCCTGACTCTTCCGATCATAGGAGGTCTTCATGTCTTTTAACGTATGGTTCCGGGCCGGTGCCACGGCGCTACTGAGCTTGGCACTCTCCACCACGATGGCCGTCGCGCAAGAGAATGGGCACGGCCACGACAAACACGATCGTGATGATGACGACAACCATAGGCAAGACCGCGACGACCGCGATCACGGCCACTCTCAGGGCCACGGCCACGAACGCTACGCCGATCATGACCGCGACATCCGCGGCTGGTATCGCTCTCACTACGACCATCTTCCACCAGGCCTCGCCAAACGCGATCGCCTACCTCCCGGCTTGGAGCGTCAACTCGTTGTCCGGGGTACTCTTCCCCCCGGCCTGCGCGGGAGAATGCAGCCCTGCCCCCGCGAACTCGAAGTCATGCTTCCCCCTCCGCCCCCGAACTACGTCCACGTAGTGATCGGCGGCAACCTGGTCCTCTACAACCGCGCTAACTTCCAGATCGCCGACGTCTTCCATCTCGAAATCAATTAGCGAAGGTGCCCCACCCTTGTCTCGCGCATTCTGCGAGACAGGGTGGGGATTTTTGATTTTCCAATCATCCGCTGCGAGATTTCCTCTGTGCCCCATGTGGTGAGCTCTTCTGCGGTAAACTCCCGTAAATGTCCTCTCTAACCGACCAGCTCGGCTTCAACTTCCGCCCGCCCGAACGCCGCGTGTGGAAGGTCCGCGACCTGGTCGCCTCCGTTCGCGCCCAGGTCGAACGCGAATATTCCGACGCCTGGGTCGAAGGCGAGATCTCGAACTTCCGCGCCCCCGATTCCGGCCATCTCTACTTCACCCTGAAAGACGGCGACTCCCAGATCCGCGTCGTGATGTTTCGCTCCTCGGCGCGCCTACTTCGTTTCCGTCCCGCGGACGGCTTGCAGGTGGTGGTCCGCGGCCGCGTCACCATCTATGAAGACCGCGGCGAGCTGCAAATCTCCGCCGAATACATTGAACCGAAGGGCGCCGGATCGCTGCAGCTCGCATTCGAACAGCTCAAAGCCAAGCTCGAAGCCGAAGGCCTCTTCGCCGCCGAACGCAGAAAACCGATCCCGTCGCTCCCCGCTCGCATCGGCATCGTCACCTCCCCGCAGGGCGCCGCCCTTCGCGATATTCTCAATATCCTGCAGCGCCGCCATCGCTCGGTGAACGTGCTGATCTTTCCCGCCCAGGTCCAGGGCGACTCTGCGTCCTCCGAAGTGGCCGCCGGTGTCCGCTACTTCAACCAGCAGAACAACGTTGAGGTCATTATCGTCGCCCGTGGCGGAGGCTCCGCCGAAGATCTCGCCCCGTTCAACAATGAAGGCCTGGCGCGTACCGTGGACGCCTCCGCAATTCCCGTGATTTCTGCGGTTGGTCACGAAACCGATTTCACCATCATCGACTTCGTTGCTGACCTTCGCGCCCCCACGCCCTCGGCCGCCGCCGAACTCGTCATCCGCTCGCTCCAGGAGATCGAAGACCAGGCCGTCGCCCTGCACGATCGCCTCACCCGCGCGGTGCGCTACCGCCTCCTCATGGGGCGCCAGGCCCTGACCGAACTCTCGCAGCACGGCGCTTTCGCTCGCATGATGGAAGCCATCCGCCAGCGCCAGCAGAAGCTCGACGACCTCGCCCATCGCATTGAACTGGCCGAACGCAACCTGCTCGAAAAATCGCGCCGCCGCTGGGAAACGGTTTCCGCCGCTGTGCGCCACTACGATGTCCGCCTGGTCCTCACCGGCATGCGTAGAGAACTCGACAGCCGCACTGCGGCGCTGGCCTCCGTCATGCGCAACGTTCTGTTGCAGCACCGCGTCCGCAGCGAACGCCTCGAAACCGCGCTGCAATCGCTCTCTCCGCTCGCCATTCTCGATCGCGGATATGCCCTGATCTTCGACGCCAACGGCAAACTGCTGAAGGATGCCGACGCCGTGAGAATTGGTGACGAAATCTCCGCCCGCCTCGCCCACGGCCAAATCCAGGCCGCAATCACGAAAAAGCAGACTTAGAACTGCTTCCGAATGGGTACGGGAGGGCTCGGTTTCAACCGCGCTGTAACAACTCTGCCTAATCGTTTTTGTGCGATAGACGCGCAACCCCGCACTCTGTGGCGCCTCCCCGCCATTTCCGCTGCATTACAATGGAACTCCAGACTGAGGATCTGAACTCAATTGTCGCCGCTTATCCCATCTTGGCAGCAAGCCGCATGGATCGCGCTCGACATCCTTCTCGTGGCGCTCCTCATCTACCAGGTCCTGGTCATGATTCGCGGCACGCGCGCCGTTCCCATGCTCGTCGGGCTCACGGTCGTCGGAGTCACTTTCTATCTCGCGCGCATCGGGGAACTGACCACGCTGAACTGGGTGGTCAGCCACGTCCTGCCTTACGTGGTCTTTGCTCTGATCGTGGTGTTCCAGTCGGAGATCCGGCACTTGCTGGCCGACCTCGGACGCCGCCTGTCGTTTCTCAGCGCCTCATCGGCCGAAGGTGATTCCTACGATGACATCGTGCTGGCTGCGAACCTTTTCTCCCAGCACCAGACCGGCGCCCTCATCGTCATCGAACGCGAAATCGGACTGCGCACCCACATCGAAAGCGGCGTCCCTCTTGATGCTCGACTTTCCTACGATCTCCTGGCCACCATCTTTCGTCCCAGCGCGCCCCTGCATGACGGCGCCGTGATCATCCAAAAAGATCGCGTCGCTGCCGCCGCATGCTTCCTTCCGCTCTCCATGAATCCGCTGCTCTCCACGCAACTCGGCACCCGACATCGCGCCGGCATCGGTATCACCGAAGAAACCGACGCCATCGCCGTCATCTGCTCGGAAGAAACCGGAGCCATCAGCTTTGCCGTCGGCGGCAAGATCGAGCGTGATCTCACCGTCGAGCAATTGCGCGAGCGCCTGAGTGCTGAGCTGCGCCGCCACATTACTCCGGCCACGCTGCCCACCACCATCGCTGGCAACCACGACGGTTACGCCGGCTTTGACTCGCCCCTGGCGGAACCCGCGCCGCACCGCAAGTCCGATGCCGGTTCAACGGAGCCACGCGCGTGATTGCCCTCTTTAAACGTTACGTCATCCAGAACTTCGGCCTGAAATTTCTGTCTCTGGTTTTGGCTACGGGTCTGTGGTTCATGATTTCGAAAGACGAGCAGCCGGCCGAAGTGGCCATCCGCGCGCCCATCGTATTTCAGCACGTTCCGGAGCAACTCGAAATCAGTTCCGAATCGATTCCCGAAGCGCAAATCCGCGTGCGTGGTCCCGAGCGCATGATCCGCCAGTTGAGGACCAACGAAGTCCAGGCGGAAATCGATCTCACGGGTGTGAAGCCCGGAGAGCGCACCTTCGACCTCACTTCGCAACAGGTCCGCCACCCGCGCGATGTCGAAGTCAAGCAGGTCGTCCCCAGCCAGCTGCACCTTGCCTTCGACATGCGATCCACGCGCGAGGTTGAGATCCGTCCACGCGTCACCGGCAACTTCGCCACCGGAGAGCAGATCGTCAAAGTCGACACCGACCCGCCTCGCATCACCATCACCGGACCGCGCCATCACGTCGAAAAAATTGACGCCGCCACCACCGATCCCATCGACGCCACCGGCACTCTCGGCAGCGCCGTCTTCACCACTAACGTCTACGTCTCCGATCCCCTCGTGCAAGTCGAACAGGCCACATCGATTCGTGTAACGGTAGTCGTTCAAAAAGTCGGCACTGCAACCACGCACTGAGGAGTGTGGGGACAGCCGCCTCGGCTGTCCGTCGAGGGCAGCTCGACAGCGTTGTGAGCGATGCAAATGATTGCGCGCTCGCCTCGCTTCCTTATAAGCTCTTGGGTTGTCTTTCGATCGTTGAAATTCACTCATGGCCCAGCAACGGCAACTATTCGGAACGGACGGAATCCGGGGCGTAGCCGGAGAATTTCCCCTCACCACGGAAAGCACATACCTCATCGGCCGCGCCCTTGGCCACGATCTGATCCGAAGCACACCCAAAGCGAAGGCCGTCATCGGTCAGGACACTCGCGAATCCAGCGAGTGGATTGCCGATCGCGTTTCTCAAGGTCTCGCTGGCGTTGGTGTCGACGTTCACAGCGCCGGTGTCATCACGACTCCCGGCGTCGCCTATCTGGCGCGTTCCCGCGACATCGCCGCCGGCGTCGTGATCTCCGCCTCTCACAATCCCTGGACCGACAACGGCATCAAAATGTTTTCCGGCGACGGATTCAAGCTCAGTGACTCCCGCGAACTCGCCATCGAACAAGAAATTTTCGCACTCCTCAAGAACCCCGCCTCCGCCGACGACACGGCGCTGAAAGTCCCGCGCCCGTCGCTCCCCGGCGAACCCGCACTCCGACACGCCTACATCAAATCGCTCGCAGGCAGCGTCACCTCTGACCTGAGCAAACTCCGCGTCCTGGTCGATTGCGCCAACGGAGCCGCCACCGCCGAAGCTCCCGAACTCTTCCGCCTGCTCGGCATTCAGGCAACGTTCATTCATGTTGCCCCGGATGGAAGAAACATCAACGAGCACTGCGGCGCGCTTCATCCCGAGACCTTGGGAAAGAATGTTGCCGACTCGGGAGGGAAGTTCGACCTGGGCGTGACATTTGACGGCGATGCCGACCGCGCCCTCTTCTGCGACGCCTCCGGCCGCGTCGTCAATGGCGATGGCGTGCTGCTCGCCGCCGCCCGCGACCTGCACGCGCAAGGCAAGCTGAAGACCAACACCGTGGTATCGACCACCATGTCGAACATGGGCCTCGAGACCGCGCTCAAGAGCTCCGGCATCCGCATGCTGCGGGCTAATGTCGGCGACAAGTACGTCCTCGAAGAGATGCTCAAGACCGGAGCCATCCTCGGCGGCGAGCAATCCGGCCACATCATCTTTCTCGACGGAGACGCCACTACCGGCGATGGCCTGCTCACGGCGCTTCGCCTGATGGACATGATGGTTCGCTCCGGCAAGCCGCTCGCCGACTTGGTGAGTGACTTAAAAGTATTCCCGCAGAAAATCCAGAACGTGCGCGTGAGAGAGAAGGTCCCGTTCGCTCAGGTGCCAGCGATCCAATCCGCGATCACCTCGGCAGAAGAAGAATTAGATGGAAACGGCAGGGTAGTAGTCCGCTACTCGGGCACAGAAGCCCTGGCCAGAGTGATGGTAGAAGCCGAATCAGAATCCAAGATGCAATCCGTGTGCGCCGCCATCGTCGCTGAAATCCAAAAAGCCCTCGGAATGTAGCGCCGGCATCCTGCCGGCCGTCGCGGGGGCGTCTCGCCCCGCTCCAGAATCAATCAAACCGCTAACCCCTCACAACGCGAAGTACGTCTTCTTATGCCCCAAACTATTCTCGTCCCCAATCACTAACCGATCCGGCCACCCCGGCACCGTCTCAATCAACAACCGCAACCCGCGCGCATCTTTCGGAAACCTGAACTCCAACTGTGTCGTATACGACGACGCCGGCGTCAACGGCGTCATCAACGAAGTCCCTGCGCTCGAAACCACGTCATACCGATGCCCGTCTGCGTCGATCAACCGCACTTCCCGCGGCGATGGGGTCAACGGCGCGTCCTTCGGCCGATTCGGCGAGGTCGTGGTCTCATCAAACCGCGTGCGTAGCGTAACGATGTAATCATGCAAGCCCCCTTCATCCTGCGCCTTAACATCGACCACCGAATACGCCAGATGACAATCAATCTCGCAGAAATATTTCTCCTGCCCGCGCGCCAGCAGCGTCTCGTGACTGCTGGCTGAAAAACCGAGCAGCAGCGCGAAATAGACGACGATGCCGCCGCCAATCGCAAACCCGGCGACCCGCGCCAGCCTGGGTTTGCGCGCGAACCAGAAAATCACCACTGCCACGATCGCCACGAACACTCCCAGGCTGAGCGCCAGAAATCCCATCACCGCCAGCGGCGCCGGAAAATTCATATTGCTCGCCGCACTCGCGCCGCCGCGAAAGATCTCCCCCGCTCCAAGCATCACCGCCCCTTGCTTCTGATCGAAGTCCGGATAAATCTCATCCGCGATCCAGTAGTTCTCGATCAGTAGCGCGAACAGCATCCCCGCAAACCAAACCGCCCACCGGATTCGCCTCCGGCTTACGTCAGACGACACAGCCTGCAGGAAGAATTCCACCAGGTACGCCGCGCAGTAGCAGACATTCGCCAGGAGCGCGAGCACCGTCATCTTTCCGAGCGCCTCCAGCGTCAGGGCCGGACGAAAATGCGGCCAGGTCAGCGCCAGCCAGAGCAGCACAACGACGAACAGCGCCCCGTTGTACCAGATTCGCCGCGGCTCCCAGAATCGCGCCGCCTCCGCGAATCCAGGTTTCGGCATCACGGAAAGGTCTTCCATAAGAAACTCCTGTAATGAACTTTGTATCGCAAAGCTCGCTGCCCCAAAAAAAAGGCCACCATGGTTGGGAAGAAGCTGTTTCAAGAATCGTTCAGAAGCGTGTCACCCGGATCCACTCCTCCATCTGATCCAGGTACTTCGCCAGCGCCGCACGCCCCTTCGCTGTCAGCCTGTATTCGGTGCGCGGTACCCGGCCCTCAAAGAACTTCACGCACGAAATGTATTCCGCCTCTTCCAGCTTGCGCGCATGCACGCTCAAATTCCCGTCGGTCGTCTTGAGCACGCGTTTCAGATCGTTGAAGCTCAGTGAATCGTTGGTCGCCAGCGCGCTGACAATCCCCAGCCGGATGCGTTCATGAATCAGCCGATCCAGTTCCGGCAACTCCGGAGTCCGTAGCGCCGCCTGATCGCGCGAATGTTCTCGCGCACGCGCCTCATGCTTCCCGTGCTTGCCGTGCGATGCCAGCGCCCTACCCACCATGCCTCCTTGCGATCAACAGTCCGAAAACGATATGCAGCCCGCCAAACCCGGCCGCCAGAAACCAGTTTCTCCAGTTCGCCGGACCAAGCACCGTTAGCCCGCCCAGCAGCATGAAGCACAGCCCCATGACCGGTACAGTGGGCACGGAGAACGCGCCCCCGGTCATGATTCCAGCGCCGTACAGAAGCAACCACGTCGCGGGCAGCGCCGACTCCAGCCCCGAGCGAAACAGCAGAAAGGTCAGGAACGCCCCCGCAACCAGCGGCGGAGCCAGTCCCAGAGCGGCTTTCCGCGCCGGCCCAGAAAACAGCGGCAGCCCGCGCCGGTTTGCCTTAAAGGTACAAGCGAGCAGACCGATCGCAGCCGCCAGAAGCGCCTCGGCCAGCCACACTCGCAGCCAGCCAAATGGCGACCCCTGCCGACTGGCAAGCAGCGCCGCGGCAAAAGCAGTTCCACCCAGCAGCACCTGTCCCCATCCCGACACAGCCGTAAACGCCGCCGACCGCTCCATCGTGTCGCGGATAAAACGCAGATCATCGGCGACATTCGGCGCGACAGGCGGCCTCGTCGATCGATGGAATCTCCGTATCCGGTGCGGTTGGGGATCGAACATGCAGAAAGCGTAGCGTGCCCAATCTCCGGATGTCAAGTACTTTTCACTGCAAAGTGATGCTGCGGTTAGTTTGTCATCCTGAGCGGCCATTTTGTCGCGAAGGACCCACGCAACTCTTGCCGGAATTGGAAACGAGCCAACAAAGGTAGCGCCGGCATCCTGCCGGCTGTCGCGAGGGCGTCTCGCCCTCGCGTTCACGCAAGCCGTGCAAGGGTGCGAAGGTGGAAGGGGTATGAGGTGGGAGGGTGAAGGTGCGGGTGGGCGAAGGTGGAAGAGCGGCGCTTTAGCGCCGCGTAAAGTCGCTAAAATGAAAAAGGGGCTTCAGCCCCCGGGCCTTGCGTGCGGATATGACAGACGTCGCCAAACTCTTGATCCTTCTCGGCGCAGCGCTGATCCTCGCCGGAATCCTCCTGCTTCTCGTCGGCCGGATTCATCTGCCGCTCGGCCACCTCCCCGGCGACATCCTCTACCGCGGCAAGAACACAACCTTCTACTTCCCATTAGCCACCTCCGTTCTGCTAAGCGTTCTCCTCACCCTGATCCTGTATGTCATCGGGAAATGGCGGCGCTAGACACGTCGGAAAGGCCAGCCAGGGTAGAACCCAACAGCCAGCTGAGTTTGAGTGTAAACGCCTGTGGGTGTTGAAAAAGTCCTTCTCCCAAAATTCGGCAAAAATGAAATCGCGCCAAAATGCCCTACAAACGACTTTCTTATTTTCCGGGACATCTTCTATCCCCAAAATTTCGGCTGTTTTGGGAAAAAGGGACTTTTTCAACACCCACGCCTGGTTGTGTCAATTGCCGCCGCAATCACCGTCGTAGTGCAAAGAAAAGCCGCCCTGACGTCGGGCGGCGTCTCGGTGGTCGTTGTTGTCAGTAATCTTCACGCATCCTGATTGCGCCAAACGTTCCCACATCTAGGGTCGGATCTTGCATCATGCCCAAGATTTCCCGCCCGCTGCGAGCGATGACTATGCTTTGCACGACTATCTGATCGCTACCGACATCATGGAAACTGAAGGTTCCGGTACAGTCAAGATTTACGCTTGCCGTTCCAACATAATTGGTGCCGGGATAGAATCCGCCTACGCCCTGCCAGTCATACTTACCTTTCAGTGTGCCATCATTTTGGACATGGAAGATGCCCAAAGAGTTGCCGTCCACCATCCCTGTCTGTGTGTAAAACCCATCGGTTTTGAAGACCCAGTCTCCGGCAATAGTCGCAATGGAGCACACTCGGCTGTTGTTGGCAGACACCTTCGACATCTGAGCGATAGGACCAACTGCGATCAAAGTCACAAACGCGACGACGGTCAGCAGTCCCAACGTGACAATTCGACGTTTGGTCATGAGAAATCTCCTTAAAATTCCATTTGTCTGACGTATTGACAAAGCTCAAGAAACGGAAAGGCTGAATCTCGTCTCTGGGGCTGTTGCGTCCCGACACTGTGGGGCGTGCTCTTCGGGGAGGCGAGAAAAACTGCTCTGATATTCTCTGCGCAGGCTCTGGCGATGTCAGTGATGCCGGTCACGCCGTTACAACTGTTGCAAAATCCCGACTTCGCTCATTTACCTCCAAACTGATTCCCTGGCGGCCCGTTTCGCACTCATCCAATCCACTTCTGCTAAAATCCTGCCGTGAAAAGACGAACCTTCATCCAAGTGGTTCCTGCGGCAACCCTGCTTCCGGCATCACTTTGGGCCGCTGCTCAGCAAGACAACGCCAATTCTGCACAAGCCACGACAGGAGTCTACGAACTCCGCGTTTATCATGCCGCTCCGGGGAAATTGCCCGACCTGCTGGCACGCTTCCGCGACCACACCATAAAAATCTTCGATCGCCATGGAATTAAGAGTGTGGCTTATTGGACGCCCCTCGATGAGCCGGAGAAGAGCAACACCCTGATCTACATCCTTCAGCATCCCAGCCGCGAAGCAGCCACCGCCAACTGGAAATCCTTCCAGGACGATCCTGAGTGGAAAAGCGTCAAGGAGAAATCCGAGGCGAACGGCAAGCTCGTGGATAAGGTCGACTCCACCTTCCTCGCCCTGACCGACTTCTCTCCGCGGTTGCGCTAGAGGGTTTCGACGCGGAATCACTCGGCGCGCAGCGCCTCGACAGGGTCGACCGTGGCCGTTCGTCGTGAAGGGATATAACTGGCCAGCGCTGCCGCGGCGCACAGGGCACAACACGCGCAACCATACGTTAGCGGATCCAGCGGACTGACGTGGAACAGTAGCGATCGAAGCAAGCGCGTTCCGGCCACTGCCACGACGAACCCGCACGCCACTCCGATGCCAGCCATCACGAGTCCCTGGCGCACAAACATAGCGGTAACCGCGTTGCGTTGCGCGCCCAGCGCGATGCGAATCCCGATCTCGCGCCTGCGCTGCGACGCCGAATAAGCAATCACGCCATACAGCCCCACAAGTCCCAGCAGCAGTGCCAGCGACGCTGCGACTGCAAGCATGACCAGCGTAAACGACGTTCGCGCCATCGACCTCGAATAGAAATATTCCTGCGTGCGAATCTCTGAGAGCGGCAGGTTCGCATCCACCGACCACACTGCCTGGCGCACATCGTTCATCAGGCTCTCCGAACCGGCGCGAGAGGTGCGGATTGCGTATATCGGTTGCCGCCGCACAAACTCGTCGTCGCCTTCGAAGTGGTTCATCAGAATCGGCCAGTACGCGATCGTGGGCGCGTCCTTATTCATGCCATCGTCATGCAGGTCGCCGGCCACGCCGACAATCTCACGCCAATCGTCTTTGGTGCTTACACGGATGTACTTTCCCAGCGCATTGGCGGGACTACCCCAATATTCGCGCGCGAAGTTTTCAGACACTATCGCCACGGGAAGCCGCTGGTAGGTTTCGGCCCAGGTAAAGTCGCGGCCGGCAATCAATGGAATCCCCAGCGTCTTGAGAAATTCCGGCGAAACAAATTTGAACCGCCGTAGTGGAGGCAGCGATCCGTCGGCGTAACTGCGATCCTGCACAAAGACCGGATCCATCCAATGCTCTCCACCCATAGGAACGGAATTGGCCAGCGCTACGCTCGTCACTCCGGGAATCGCCGCCAGACGCTGAGCGATCGCTTCTTCCCTGCGCATCACGTTCTCGGCCTTGGGAACCTCAACCTCCGAAATCGCCAGATGGAACGTTTGGATTCCCGCTCTGCTATCGAATCCCGGGTCGACATGCGTCAGCGCGCGGAAGGTTCGGATCATCAGTCCCGAGCAGATCAGCAGCACAAACGCCAGACCCACCTGGATGACCACCAGCGTATTCCTCGTGCGATGCCGCTGGCGCCCCTGACTCAGCGTGCGGCCGCCTTCCCGCAGGCCAGTGCCCATGCGTGCGCTGGCGTAGCGCAGTGCCGGTATGGAGCCGAACAGAAGGCTGCAGAACAGCGATACGACAAGGGTGAATGCGAGCACTGCCAGATCGATGCCGATGTCCTGCAGCCGCGGCAGACCCTGCGGAGCGATCGCGATCAGCAAGCGCAGAGCGCCCCACGTCAGAAGAAGGCCCAGGCCGCTGCCGAGGATTCCGATCACGACGCTCTCGAGAAGAAAGTCGGAAGCGATGCGCCACCGGCTCGCACCCAGAGCCGCGCGCACGGCCAGTTCCTGATGCCTGCCTTCGGCGCGGACCAGCAGAAGATTGGCGACATTCGCGCACGCGATCAGCAGCACGACCCCGATGCTGCCCATCAGCACCCAGAGC
>Ga0209698_10001808_pt1 | contig 24573 bp, 6 predicted proteins | sample LitLauG_LLR_2012_FD_187203 | JGI IMG/M metagenome (GOLD analysis project Ga0209698, IMG submission 187203) | Freshwater sediment microbial communities from Pennsylvania, USA - Little Laurel Run_MetaG_LLR_2012 (SPAdes) (version 2) | ecosystem: Environmental > Aquatic > Freshwater > Creek >... | reverse complement strand
GGGGCGGTCCCGGTGGATGCGGCGTACGTCGGGTCACCCGAGTAGGAGGCGGTGACGGTGTCGGTGCCGAACGGTGCGGTCGACGCCGAGCACGTGCCCACCCCGGTGGACAGGGTCGCCGTGCACAGGACGGTCGACCCGACGGTGAAGGCGACGGAGCCCGAAGGGCTGCCCGAGGCCGCACTCACGGTGGCGCCGTAGGTGACGGCGGTCCCCAGAGCCACGCTCGAGGGTGTCGCTGTCGCCGCTGTCGTGGTGGCGATCCGGTTGACGGCCAGTGGGGTGGTGGCGGTGGTGCCGGCGAAGCTGCCAGAGCCTGGCACGTAGGTACCGGTGACCATGTCACTGCCGTTGGGGGCGTTCGACGCGGTACACGTTCCCGTTCCGCCGGACAGCGTCGCCGTGCAGAGTGCCGTCGACCCGATGGTGAACGCCACCGTACCCGGCGGGGTGCCCCCCGGCGAGGTGAGCGTGGCGCCGTAGGTGACGCTCTGACCGGTCGAGACCGAGTTCGGGGTGGCGGTGACGGTCATCGAAGGTGTCGCCGGGTCGACCACCAGGGTCAGCGGCTGTGAGGCGGTGAGTGAGTTCCCATCGGTCACCGTGACGGTGATCGGGGTCGATCCGATCGCCGAGGGGGTGCCGGAGATGATCCCTGTGGTGGCATTGAGGGTGAGGGGCGCGGGCAGTGACCCGGAGGTGATCGACCAGGTGTAGGGCCCGGTACCACCCGAGACGCCCAGAGTGGTGTTGTAGGGCACACCGATCTGGGCGTGCGGCAATGAGGTGGTGGTCACCGACGGCCCGGGGGGCACATCGCTCAGGACGAGGCCGCCGCCGAGCGTGCCGCCGGATCCACCGGCGTAGCAGACGGCCGCCGTCGGACAGGCCACCGTGTCGAAGGAATCGATTCCGCCCCCCGGAACGGCCGCCGGTGTCCAGGTCGTGCCCCCGTCGGGGGTCGAGGAGAGGACACTGCTGGTCACCGTGGTCCCGGTGTACCCCTGATTGCTGGCGGTGGTGCAGGCCAGGGCGGTGGCACATGAGATGGAGGTCAGGGTCGGCCCCGTGCCGGCGCTCCTGGCCGTCCAGGTGGCACCCCCGTCGATGCTGACCTCGACCTCGGGGGACGTGCCGAGGTGCCCGGCCGCCACGAAGCAGTCGGACGTGGTGGGACACGAGACACCGGCCAGGAAGCTCGCCCCGGTGGGGACGGTCCGGGTGGTCCAGGTGGCACCCCCGTCGCCAGTGGTCACGATGGTCGGGTTGGCCGTACCGGTGGCATAACCGACACCCACACATGCGGTGGTGCTCGGGCACGACAGACCGACCAGATTGGCGGCGGTCATGCCGGTGGCGGCTGCGGCCGTCCAGGTGGCTCCTCCGTCGGTCGAGGTGTAGACGTCAGCGCCACTGCTTCCCGACCCCGACGCCATGCAGACGGAGGCGCTGGGGCATGCCACCACGCCCAGGTAGTACCCGGTAGCCGGGGCCACCGGTGTCGGAAGCGTGCCCTGGGTCCAGGTGGTGCCGCCATCGGTGCTGTACCAGGCCGACGTTCCGACGATCACGCAGGCGGTGGCGGTGGCACAGGCAATTGACTGGAGGTAGTAGGGGGTGGCGGAGGGAACGGACCGGTGGGTCCAGGTGGTTCCCCGGTCGGCGGTCGCGAGCACCTGGTTGCCGGCAATTGCCACACAGTTCGCCGTGGTCGGACAGACGAGTGTGTTCACGTTCCCGGTCCCGGGAAGGGTGCCGTACGCCCAGGAGGAGCCTCCGTTCCCGGTGGTGAGCACCACCCCGCCGGACGTGGGCAATGCAAAGTCACTCCCGGTGGCCACACAGGACGACGTGGTGGGACACGACACGGCGGCAAGACCGGTGGTCGCCGGCGGGATCGCCTGGAGACTCCAGATGGCGCCGCCGTCCGTGGTCCCGATGATTCCACCGGCTCCTCCCGGGCCCGGCTGTCCGGAGCTGGAACCGGCTGCTTCACAGACCAGCACGGAGGCGCACGAGATGCCGGCGAGGTAGTCGATCCCGGTCGGCACGGACTGGGCGGTCCAGGTGGTCAACGGGAGCGCGCCGACCAGTATGACCGGCACCAGCGGAGCCCCCCCGCCCGGGTTCTCCTGACCGACGGCGAAGCAATTGGTAGCGGTGGCGGGACACGAGAAGGTACCCACGCCCACCAGCGTCGCTGGAGTCGACGCCGGGGCCCAGGTCGAGCCGCCGTCGGTCGTCACCATGATGCCCACCCCCGCCGAGGTGTACCGGCGGGCGGCACAGTCCAGGACGGAGCCGCATGCGATTGGGCCGAGGCCGGTGGTCCCGGTCGGAACCGTCTGGGCCGTCCATCTGCCGCCACTGTTGGTGTACTCCAGCACCGTGAAGCCGCCGGCGGGCACCGAAGCCGGAACGAAGCAGTAAGCGAGGCTGGGACAGGAGATGGCTTGGAGAAAGTCACCACTCGGAGGCGTCAGTGTCACCCACGTCGAACCGCTGTCGGTCGTCTCGACGGCGAGCGGGTTACCTGTCTGGTCGCTGCCGATGGCGTAACAGGTGGTGGTAGCGGGACAGGAGAGGGCGGTCAGCTGGCCGACGGCGGCGGGCACCGTCAGGGGGTGCCAGGTGGATCCCCCGTCCGCAGACCCGGCGATGATCGCCCCGGCCGGCCACACGCTCAGGGGGGACTCGCCGAGGGAGTAGCAGACGGTGGCGGAGGGGCAGTCGATGCCACCCGCCGTCCCGGGCGTGAGCTGCGGGGCGAAGCCGGCGCTCACCTGCCATCCACTCGAGGTGGCACCTGCGGGCGGCGCCTGCAGTGCGAGGGCACCGGTGAAGGTGGACATGACGACCACCAACACCACGGCCGCGAAGGTCGTCACCCGCCCTCCACCTCCGGAGGAAGCTGGACGGCGACCTCTGCGAACCGGGTGGACCCTGGCGATGGTCGCGGTGTGGAACGAAGAGAGGATGTCCGATACCCGGGTCCGTCGTGTGTGCTGATCCATCTGAACGTTGACTCCTTGGTTGATGGCCTGTCTCGGGTCGCCCGACGGGATATCGCCGCAGCCTCTTCCGCGGGTGTCGCCGCGGATCAGGGATCACCCCGGTACATGAACGTGCCGTGGATTGGACCCACGCGGTCCGCCATCGGCAGGGTAGGAAAAGGGGGTACCTCGTCCGTACTGCCGCCGTACCGCGGTGGCCACCGACGCATCCCGAGAACGGCGCCTCCGTGCGGTGCACTGGCGGTACGGCGGCAGTGCAGGATGTCCGTGTGCTGATGTCCTTCGTGGTCCGGTTGGTTCCCAGTGAGCTGGAAGCCGGTCGGCTGGTCGGCGTCGTGGTCGCCGTGGAGAGTGGCGTGCAACGGCCCGTGACGTCAGCCGACGAACTGGTACGGTGCCTTCGTGAGCACCTGGCGGGGGGCGAAGGCGGATCGGGGTCCGTCACGTGGGACGACCCAGGGCGGTAACCGGAGGGCCCACGTGTTCCTGGGCCCACGTCTGTTGCCTGGCGTCGGAACCTCGGCAGGGTGGACCGGCGATGCACAGGCGTGAACTCGGGGGGGACCTGTCGCAGGGCATGCTGATCGGACGCAGCGGGGAGCTCGCCGAGTTGGAGGCGATGCTCGTCGATGCCAGATCCGGACAAGGTCGTTCCGTCGTCCTGACCGGTGAACCTGGCATCGGAAAGACGACGCTGCTGACCAGGCAGGTCGCGGCCGCCGACGGCATGCTCGTCCTGCGGGCCCGTGGCGACGAATCCGAGTCGCATCTGGCCTATTCGTGCCTGTTCGACCTCTGCCGGCCCCTCGTCGATCGGTTCGACGGCATCGCCCCTCACTACGCCGGGGTCCTCCAGCGCGCATTGGCCCTGGAAGCGCCCGGCGACCACGACCCCCTGGCCGTCGCCGTCGCGCTCCTCGAACTGCTCGCCACGACCGCCTCGGACGTGCCCGTACTCGTTTCCGTCGACGACGGTCAGTGGATGGACTCCTCGAGTGCGGCGGCGGTCGCATTCGTGGCGCGACGGGTCGGTCCGATCCCCCTCTGCCTCGTCGTGGCGACGCGGGGCACCGACGTCGACCACGATCGCTTCACCGGCGTCCCGGGCTGGTCCATCGGACGGATCGCGGATCCCGAGGCCATGCAGATCCTGCGCCTGAACGCGGTCAGCCCCGTCGACCCGACGGTCGGTGAGCACCTGGTGTCCGAGGCAGAGGGCAACCCGCTCGCCCTCGCTGAATTCGGGATGCACCTGAGTGGAGAGGAGCTGTCCGGTCACCGCCCACTCCCCGACCATCTGCACGTTGGATCGAGCCTGTCGCAGGTGTTCGAGCGAGAGCTGACCCTTCTGCCGCCGGAGACAGCCCGGCAGTTGGCGCTGGTCGCACTCTGGGAGGGGAACCTGCGCGATCTGGAGGGTGCGCCATCGCTGGGGTTCGATCCCCGCAAACTCACACCGGCGGTCGAGGCCGGCATGGTCGTCGTGCGCGACGGGAACGTCGAGTTCCGAAATCCGCACGCACGGGCTGCTGCGTTGGGGGGTTTCGACGAACGGACCCTGCGCCAATTCCACCTCCGTCTGTCCGAGGTGACACCAGACGATCTCCAGCGTGTCGCCCATCATCTCGCTGCATCGGCAGATGGCCCGGATGATGCCGTCGCCGCGATGCTCGTCGAAGCAGCCCGGACGGCGGCCGTGTCCGAGTCCGTCGATCTCTACGAACGTTCAGCTCGCTTCTGGACCGATCCTGAGGACTCGGCGTTGAGCCTCATACGGGGAGCCGAGTCGGCGGCACTCCGAGGCTCAGCGGTGCGGGCAAAGACCTTGGCCGAACGAGCGGCCTCGGCGGCAAACTGTCCGTCAACAGCACTCCGATGCTCCCACCTGCAGGGCAGATTGGCCCTCTTCGGCGTCCTGCCGGTTCCTGAGGGGAGGCGCCTACTCGCCGACGCACTGGAGATTGCCGTCGGCGCCGACCCGGGTCGCGCCGTTCGCATCTGCTTCGATGCCGTCCTCCTGTCGGTGGTCATCGGTGCCCGGGCCGAAGCAGTCGCCATTGCCAGGAGAGGCGTGGCCCTGGCCCGATCCGAGGAGCGAGCCGGCGAACTCATCGACGTTGGAGAGGTCGTGCTCGCTGGTGCGTTGGCGTTCGAGGGAGGTCCGGTCGACGAGGTGGCCCTCGAGGTGGGGTGTGCCCGGCTGATTTCGGAGGCGGTCCTCACGCCGGAGGTCGTGTCGGCAACGGAAATCGCGATGAACGGACTCATCGCCCAGGAGCGGTACCGCACAGCGACAGCCATCGGCATCCGGTTCGTCCAGGCGGCACGGGGGCAAGGATCAACGGGAGCCATTCCGTACGTGCTGGCGCTCACCGGCAAGTCGGAGCTCTACCTCGACGACATCGAGTCCGCAGTGGTGTCCCTGAAGGATGCAGAGCTCCTGGCGTCCGAGTCCAACCAGGTCTTGGCTGCCACCTATGCGTTGCTCTGGTCCGGCATCGCAGCTGCGCTGCAGGGGGACCGGTCAGGCGTCGAGGGTGCCGCCCGGGAGTTCGCGAGGAGGACGGCGGCTATCGGCAACAGCTCGGTGGGCAACTCGATCATCTCGCACGCCTTCGGTCACCTCGCGCTGAGCGAGGGGCAGATCATCGAGGCCGCCGGGCACTTCGATGACCTGGCTCGGTTCCGGCTCGCGCTCGGGGCGGTGTCCGACGGGATGCTGCGATGGGAGGGTGACTTCGTCGAAGTCCTGGTGGCCGTCGGGCGCACCTCCGAAGCCCAGGAGCAGCTTGCCCGTCTGGAGCAACGACTGATGGTGGCCGAGAGCCCGTGGGTGAGGGTCGTGGCGGCAAGGGCCAGGGCGCTGTTGGCACCGGTCGAGGAATTCGACGCCGCATACCGCCTGGCCGTGGACGCCACCGGCGACGGCTTCGCATTCGCCCGCTACCGGACCGAACTCTGCTGGGGGGAGCGGCTTGCAGCGGAAGGTCGACCTGCAGACGCTGTCGTCCATCTCCAGGTTGCCGCCACGGGATTCGAAGGGATCGGGGCCAGGACATGGGCAGCGCGTACGCGCGGGGAGCTTGCACGGGTCCGCACTGCGACCCTCGACGAATCGTCACCTCCCGATGACCATGACGGACCGCCGTCCTCACTGGTTGATCGGTCGTCCCCTCCACGGATGGTCGTGATGCTCGGCGACCTCGTGGTGCGGGGTGAAGGTCAGGACGTGCGTCCCCTCGGCCACGCCGGTCGCGTGATCGCCATGGTGGCCATCCGAGCGTCCGGCGTGCATGTCGGCGAGCTGATCGAAGCACTGTGGCCGGATGCCCCCGACGGCGTCGGGCGGACGAGACTTCGCAACGTGCTCAGTCGGAGCAGGCACCTCAGCAACTCGGTGCTCCGTCGGGACGGCGACATCATCAGACTCGTGGACGAGATCGAGGTCGACGTGGTGGAGTTCGAGCGCGAGGGTCACAATGCGCTCCGCCAGGCTGCCGCGGGGGACGATGACGCGCCCCAGTCGGCACGAGCGGCACTGTCCAGGTTCGGCGGGGAGCTCGTGCCCGCCTTGCGCTATGACGACTGGCTGGTCGCGCCCCGCGAACGGCTCCGGAGGATGCACATCGCACTCCTGGACCTCCTGGCCGACGACGCCAAGAGCCGGGGGGACGTCGACGAGATGGTCGCCTATCTCGAACGGGGGATCACCGAGGACCCCTATGACGAGTACCGCTACCTGTGGGCCGCCCAAGCGCTGGCGGACGAGCGGCGCAGGGGTCCGGCCCTGCGCCTCCTCGACCGCGCAGCGGCAATGGTCGAGGAGTTGGGACTCGATGTGGACCCACGCATCATCGATCTCCGGTTCCAGCTCGAGACGTCCACATCGACGGTGGACCGGACGGGAATCCCCTCCTCGCCGAGCGTGCGCCGGCGATAGCCACCGAACACGGCCCACAACCCTTGTCGTTCGGACCGCTACCAGGGTGAAATGGCGGGATCGACGGCAGGGGAGACGGTTGCGGCCACGGCGCCGCCAACCCAGGTCATCCGGGTGCTGTCGCCGCCCCACGCTGGGGACCGGTGGCCTACGCTTCGGCCATGGCGACCCCCCCGGGCCCGGCACCGGTCATGAGCACCGGTACCGCACTGGTCGTCGGCGGCACCGGCCCGACCGGCATCTGGGTGGTCGACGGCCTGATCGAGCGCGGCTGGCGGGTCACCATCCTCCACCGGGGCCTGCACGAGGTCCCTGAGACCCCACCACAGGTGGAGCACCTCCACGCCGACCCGTACGACGAGGGCTCGGTCCGCGAGATCCTCGCCGACCGCACCTTCGACCTCACCCTGGCCATGTACGGACGGGTCCGACGCCTGGCCGACCTGCTCCGGGGCCGCACCGGGCGGTTCGTGGCGATCGGGGGCGTGCCGGCGATCCGGGGGTGGATGAACCCCTGGCTCTTCGACCCCCCGGGCCTGCCGGTGCCGGTCCATGCGGACGCCCCGAAGGTCGCCGGGCCGTCCGAGGACGAAAAGGGCTACCGCGTGTCCCGTACCGAGGAGGCCGTCCTCGACGCCCATCCCGAAGGGACCGTCTTCCGCTACCCGTACGCCTACGGGCCCTACCAGCTGGTGCCCCGCGAGTGGTCGGTGGTGCGGCGGATCCTGGACGGCCGGCACCGCATGGTCCTGCCCGACGAGGGCCTGACCCTCCACCACCACGGCTACACCCGCAACCTGGCCCACGCCGTCCTGCTGGGGGTCGACCGGCCCGAGGCCGCCGCCGGGCAGATCTTCAACTGCGGTGACGAGGAGGTGCTGTCGCTGCGGCAGTGGGTCGAGCTGTGCGCGGACGCCCTCGGCGCCGAGCTGGAGCTCGTCTCGATGCCGTGGGACCTGGCCGTGCCGGCGCGTCCTCTCCTCGCCCAACCGTCACCGACCCACCGGGTCCTGGACCTCGGACCCCTGCGTGACGCGCTCGGCTACCGGGACCTGGTCCCGGCCCGCCAGGCGGTGCCCGAGACGGCCCGGTGGCTGGCCGACCACCGCCCCGAGCCGGGTGGGCAGGAGGAGATGGTCCTCAGCGATCCCTTCGACTACGCCGCCGAGGACCGGCTCATCGACGGCTGGCTGACCCTGCGGGACTCGCTGCCGACCGTCGAGTTCGCCGTGTCCCCCGGGTGGGGGTTGGCCTACAGCGGGCCGGAGGGCCGGCCCCGCACCCAGGAGGAGTTCGTACCGTGACCGGACCCATGGACGGCGTGACCGTGCTCGACCTGTCGATCGCCCTGACCGGGCCGTACGCGGCGGCCCTCCTGGCCGACCAGGGGGCCGACGTGGTCAAGGTGGAGCGTCCCGGGATCGGGGACATCGCCCGGTGGATCGGGGTCGCGGTCAACGGGATGAGCTCGCTGTACCTGGTGTGCAACCGGGGCAAGCGGGGGATCGCCGTCGACCTGCAGCAACCGGACGGGGTGGCCATCGTGCGGGAGCTGGCGGCCCGTTCCGACGTGGTCATCCAGAACTTCCGACCCGGGGTGCTCGAGCGGTTGGGTCTCGGGTACGAGGACGTCCGGGCCGTCAACCCCGACGTCGTCTACGCCTCGCTCACCGGCTTCGGGTCCGAAGGTCCCTACCGCGACCGCTCGGCCTACGACACGGTCATGCAGGCCTACGGCGGCTTCGCCTCGAGCCAGGCCGACCCGGACGACGGGGAGCCCGCATTCGTCCAGCAGACGGCGGCGGACAAGATCACCGCCCTCTACGCCGCCCAGGCGATCTCGGCCGCCCTCTTCGCCCGGGAGCGGGGGCACGGGGGCCAGCACCTCGAGGTCTCGATGATGGACTCCGTGGTCTCTTTCCTGTGGGCCGACTCGGCCGCCAACGAGGTCCTGCTGGCCGCGGACGGCTCCCAGCCCTCGAGCTTCGTCTCGGGCTTCCGGCCCATGCGCTTCACCGACGGCTGGGGGATCGTGACCCCCACCTCCGACGACGACTTCGCCGGGATGTGCCGGGCGCTCGGGGTCGACGGGTACGACGACCCGGCGGTCGCCACCATCGGCCAGCGCATGGTCAACCGCGAGGCGATGGCCGCCATCATGGATCGGATCTACGCCCGTGCCGCCACCATGGGGCGCGACGAGGCGACGGCCCGTCTGGACGAGGAGCGGGTGCCCTTCGCCATGATCCTCACCCCCGGGGAACTGGTGGACGACCCCCATGCGGTTGCCGTCGGCCTCTTCGAGCTCCAGGAGCACCACGTGGTCGGCCCGGTCCGCATGCCCCGCCACCCGGCCCGCTTCACGGGGACCCCGGCCACCCTCGCCGACGGCTCGCCGGCGCTCGGCCAGCACACCGACGAGGTCCTCGCCGAGCTGGGCATGGCGGACCGGGTGGCGCAGCTGCGGGCCTCGGGCGTGGTGGCCTGATCCGCCGTGACGGATCGGGACATTCAACCAGAGCAGGGGGTGGGGTGATGGCCGGAACGATCGACCACGAGGGTCTCCGTCGGCGCTACCGCGCCGAGCGGGACAAGCGCCTGCGGCCCGACGGGTCGGCGCAGTACGTCGAGCCCACGGGTCGGTTCGCCCCGCTGGTCGAGGACCACTACACGGAACGCGTGGAGCGTCCCGCACGCCACGTCGAGGTGGAGGTCGCCGTCATCGGGGCCGGATTCGCCGGCCTGGCCACCGGGGCCATGCTGGTCGAGGCCGGCATCGACGACTTCCTGATCATCGACGGAGCCGGCGGCGTGGGGGGAGTCTGGTACTGGAACCGCTACCCCGGTGCCATGTGCGACACCGCCGCCATGATCTACCTCCCACTGCTCGCCGAGACGGGGACGGTCCCGTCGATGAAGTACGTCTTCGCGCCGGAGATCCACGCCCACGCCGAGCGCATGGCCCGACGCTGGGACCTCCACCGGCGCTGCCTGCTGTCCACGCAGGTCTCCCACCTCGAGTGGGTCGAGGAGGCGGGTCGGTGGCGGATCTCCACCGATCGTGGCGACGAGCTCCTGGCCCGCTATGTCACCCTGGGGACGGGCCCGCTGCACCGCCCGAAGCTGCCGGGGATCCCGGGCCTCGAGCGTTTCGGGGGGCCGTGCTTCCACACCGCCCGTTGGGACTACGACCTGACCGGTGGTGACCCGTCGGGTGCGCCCATGACGGGACTGGCGACCAAGCGTGTGGGGATCATCGGCACCGGTGCCACCGCCGTCCAGGTCGTGCCGGTCGTGGCCCGCGACGCCGCCGAGCTGTACGTCTTCCAGCGGACCCCGTCCTCCATCGACGTCCGTGACAACCACGCCATCGACCCCGGGTGGTTCGCCTCGCTCCCCTCCGGCTGGCAGTCGGAGTGGCTCCTGAATTTCGCCGTGCTCCAGACCGGGGGCGAGGCCGAGGTAGACCTGGTGCAGGACGGCTGGACCGACATCTCCAAGCGCATCTGGGCCAGGCTCCGCGAGCGCACCGCCGGCGGGGCCTTCACGATGGACGACGTGCGCCTCGCCTACGAGGAGTCCGACGACGAGAAGATGGAAGAGATCCGCGCCCGGGTCGACGCAGTGGTGGAGGACCCGGACACCGCCGCCGCCCTCAAGCCCTGGTACCGCCAGCTCTGCAAGCGACCGTGCTTCCACGACGAGTACCTGCAGGCGTTCAACCGGGAGAACGTCCATCTCGTGGACACGGACGGCAGGGGTGTCACCCGCATCGACGCCGCCGGATGCTGGGTGGGCGACACCCACGTCGACCTCGACCTGCTGGTGGTCGCCTCCGGCTTCGAGGTGGGGACCGACATCGGCCGTCGCTGCGGCTTCGACACCGTCGGACGGGACGGGATCACCCTGTCCGAGCGCTGGGCCGACGGCATGACCTCGCTCCACGGGATGCACGTGGCGGGGTTCCCCAATCTCTTCGTCGTCGGGCCCCAGCAGCAGGCCAACCTCATCTCCAACATCACCCACAACCAGGTGGAGGCGGCGCGGACGGTCGCCGCCATCCTGGCCGCCGCCAGGGAGCGTGGCGCCACCCGCGTGGAGGTCACGCCGGAGGCCGAGGCCGCCTGGATCGCCCCCATGGCCGAGGCGGAGCAGGGTTTCCTCGGCAGCCCGGACTGCACGCCGGGCTACTACAACAACGAGGGGGGACCGCTCGGCCGGCGCGAACGACTCAACGGCGGGCGCTTTCCTGCGGGGGCGCCCGCCTACTTCGCCTACATCGAGCGGTGGCGGACCTCCGGCCGGTTCGACGGCCTCGTCCTGTCCTGAACCGACCGGCGTGGAGGGCCTCCGCCGACCCACGGAGGCCCCGCCGAGGTCAGGGCCCCTAGATGTCCGCCAGGGACACCATCGGCGAGTTGAGCGGGATGTTCCCGGTCGAGCCGTCGAAGATCGCGTTGCCGAACGCGAAGATCCCGCCGTCCGATGCCACCAACCAGTAACCGCCGCCGTCGGTGGTCGCCGCCGTGCCGACCACGGGGGACGTCAGGTAGCGGTTGACCATCGATCCGTAGAAGTTGGCGTCACCGAAGTTGAACACCGCTCCGTTCGCCGCGGCCAGCCAGTACCCCGCCCCCGAGGGGGTGGGGGCCAGGCCGACGATCGGACTGGCCGGATCGACGGCCCCACCACTGGCGAATCGGGCGTCTCCGAAGGCGAACACCCCGCCGTCGGACGCCACCAGGAAGTAGCCGAGTCCGTCGTTGGTGGCCACCATCCCCACGATGGGCGAATTGAGATGGAGGTTTCCGGCGGACCCGTAGAAGGGGGCGTCGCCGAAGTTGAACACCCCGCCGTCGGACGCCACCATCCAGTAGCCCTTCCCGTCGCGGGTCGGCTGCATGCCCACCATCGCGGCGTTCAGATGGAGGTTGCCGGTCGACCCGTAGAAGGGGGCGTCGCCGAAGGCGAAGATGCCGCCGTCGCTGGCCACCAGCCAGTACCCGCCCGCATCCGCCGTGCCGGCGATGCCGACCACCGGCTTGTTGAGGGGCTTGCCGCCCATGGATCCGAGGAACTGCGCGTCGCCGAAGGCGAAGACCCCGCCGTCCCTGGCCACGGTCCAGTACCCGTGCTCGATCAGCTGGACGACCGTACCCACGCCACCGAGGTACACGGCATCACCCGAGTACGTGGCGACGATCTGCTGGGACGGCGTCGTGGGCAGGATGGCCGTGCACGTGGCCTGGGACACGCCGCCCGTGGTGGTGACGGCCGCCGCCGCGCACAGCACGGCTCCCGAGGTCGCGTCGGTGAACCGGACCGTGCCCGTGGGCGCAGGGAGGCCCGGGGTCGGGGACACCGTGGCGGTGAAGGTGACCGGGCGTCCGGGCAGTACCGACCGGGCCGAGGTGGTGGCGGTCACCGAGACCGACGACTGGCTGACGGTGAGGCCGACCGGTGCCGAGACCGAGCCGTTGTAGCTGGCGTCCCCGGCGTAGGTCGCGGTCAGCTGGTAGGAGCCGACCGGCAGTGCGGCGGGCCCGGGCGAGCAGGTGGCGATCACCGGCGTGCCCGTCCCGCCGGGTTGGCCGAGTGTGCCGGTGCAGACCGTCACCGTGGTGGTGCCGACCACGGTGGTGAGCGTGACCGTGCCGGTGGCCGGCGGGGAAGTCGGCGTGGCATGGGCCGGGGTCACGGTGGTGGTGATGACCACCTGCTGCTCTGCGCCCACGGCGATCGAGGTCGGAGCGATCGAGGTGATGGCCGTCGAGGTGGCGTCGGGTGCCACGGTGAGGGCGGTCGCCGCGGTGGCCGACGAGCTCGTGAAGTCGGTCGTGTCGGGGAGGTAGACGAGGTGGAGGTCGTAGGTGCCCGGGACCAGTGTGACGGTGCCCGCGCTGCAGAACCCGGTGGAGGGCGCGCCGGACGTCGTGGCCGACAGGGTCACGGTGCACAGTCCGGACGTCGCCGATGTCGCGGTGTTGACGGCGACGACGGTCACCGTGCCGGTCGGACTGCCCAGGTACTGCGGGGCCACCGAGACGTCGATGGTCGGTCCTGCGGTGCCGATGTCGACGGTCGCCGGGGTGACCGAGACCAGGGCCGTCGTGGTGGTCGCCGGGTCGACCGTGATCTGTGCGGCGGACGTGGTCGACGAGGGTGCGAAGTTGGCGTCGGCGGTGTAGGTGGCGGTGACGGGATAGGCCGATGGCGACGCCGCCAGGATGGTGTTCCCGACGGTGCAGACCGCGCTGCCGGCCGACACCGTGCCCGTGCACAGCTGCACCCCGTGTGAGGTGAAGGCGATGGTGCCGGTGGGGGTGCCCGCACCGGAGGCGGTGACGGTGGCACTCACGGCGACCGAGCTCTCGTTGCCGTAGGTGGTGACGGCCGGCGCGGAGGTCAGGGTGGTCGTGGTCGACCCCTGGGTGATGGTCAGGGCACCGGTGGCCGTGCCGTTCGAACCGGCGAAGTTGGCGTCACCGGAGTAGGTGGCGGTCACGTCGTACGGGGTGGCCGAGGCCCCGAGGGCGGTGGCCGGCAGCGCGCAGCTGGCGGTGGTCACCCCGAGGACGGTCGTGACCGAGGCCACGCACAGTGTCGTGGATCCCGTGGTGAAGGTGACCGTGCCGGTCGGCGTGGTGGCGCCTCCACCGACCAGGTGGACCTGTGCCGACAGGGTGACGCCCTGCTCGGACCCGTAGGCCACCGAGGAGGGGGAGACGGTCATGGTGGTCGACGTGGTGGCCTTGGACACGGTCAGCCCTGCCGGGTCGGTACCGGTCGACGTGGTGAAGTCGGCGTCACCCGAGTACACCGCGGTCAGTGCGTAGGGGCCACCGATGGGCAGCGCCTGGGGCGTCGTGGTGCAGGTGCCGGCGGACGGGCCGGACGCGAGGTGCACCGTGCACAGCGTCGTCGCACCGGTGGACACGACGACGGTGCCGGTGGGAGCCCCGGTGTACTGGGGGGTCACGGTGACGGTGAACGTCGCCCCGTCCTCGCTGCCGAAGGCGACCGTGGAGGGTGCCACCGAGACGGACGTCGAGGTGGTGGCCTGGGTGACCGTCACCACCGACGGGGTGGTGGCAGCCGACGACGAGAAGTTCCCGTCACCCGAGTAGGTGGCGGTGACCGCGTGGGTTCCGACGCCGAGCTGGACGCCGGGCGGCGTGGTGCAGGTCGTGGTGGGCAGGGTGACCGAGCACAGGCTGGTAGAGCCCGAGGTGAAGGTCACCGTGCCGGTGGGGGTGCCGGCGTAGGCGGGGGTGACGGTGGCCGTCAGCACCGAGGAGGAGAGATCGCCGTAGACGACCGTCGACGGCGACGCCGCCACCGACGGGGTGGTGGTGGCCTTGGTGACCGTCAGGTAGAGCGGGTTCGAGTTCGAACCGGTGTAGGCGCTGTCGCCCGAGTAGGTGGCGGTCAGGACATAGGGCCCCCCTGCCGGGAAGCTGGTGTCCGCCGGGCTGCAGGAGCCGGTGGCACCGGACAGGGTGATGACGCACACCGTGGAGCCGGAGGAGGTGACGTCGACCGTCCCGGTCGGGACGCCGGCACCGGTGTGGGCGATGGTGGCGGTGATGACCGCCGTCGACTCGTTCCCGTACGTCACCGACGAGGGGGACAGGGTGGCGTTGGTCGAGGTGGTGTTCGAGGTGACGGTGAGGTTCTGGGACGACGAGGTCGAGGTCGTGTAGTTCCCGTCGCCCGAGTACACCGCGATGACCGAGTAGGGCGACGCCGCAGTGGCCAGGGCCGTTCCGGTCCCCGTGCAGCTGCTGGCGGGAAGGTTGATGGTGCACAGCGTGACCGGACTGCCGGACACGTAGGCGATGACGGCGATGGTGCCGGTCGGGGTGCCCGAGGTCGTCGGGCTGACCGCTGCGGTGAACGTCGGGCTGATGCCGTACTGGACGGTCGACGCCGACAGCACCAGCGACGTGGCCGTGGCGGCCTTGCTGACCGCCAGCGCGCCCGGATCGCTGCCGGACGACGGGGAGAAGTTGACGTCACCGGCGTAGCTGGCGACCAGGTCGTAGGTGGCACCGGCAGGCAGCACCGTGTCGGCCGGGGTGCACGTCGTGGCCGGCAGGGTCAGCGTGCAGAGGGTGACCGGAGTTCCGCCGACGGTGGTGGTGACCGTGACGGAGCCCGTCGGGGTGCCGGCGTAGGCGGGGGTGACGGCCACCGAGATCAGCGCGACGTGCTCGCTGCCATAGATGACGCCGGCCGGCACCACGTTGACCGTGGTGGCCGTGGCGGCCTGGGTGACCGCCAGGTTGACCGCCGTCGTCGAACTGACGGTGCCCGAATAGTTGCTGTCACCGTTGTAGGTGGCGACCACCGGGTTGACGGCCGAGACCCCCAGCAGTGTCGGCGGGGCGACCGCACAGGAGCCGGTGCCGGCGACCAGGGTGATCGTGCACAGGGTCGTGGTGGTGGTGCCGGAGGTGGTGGTGACGGCCACGGTTCCGGTGGGCGTGGGTATGGCGGCGCCGAACGAGACGGAGTAGACGACCGACCCCTCGTGGCCGTAGGCCACGGTGGTGGCCGATGGGCTGAGGGTCAACGTCAACGACGTGGCCGGGGCCTGGACCACGGTGAGCTCGTTGGCCGCGGTGCCGGAGGATGCGGTGAAGTTCTGCGCACCCGGGTACGCGGCGGACAGTGTGTAGGTGCCCGGGGCCAGCCCGATGTCGGAGGCGGGCACGCAGGTGTGTGCGCCGTCGGCCTGGGCCGCCGGCATGGTGCACAGCACGGTCGCCACCTTGGTGGCGTCGTCGGTGGCGGTGACCGAGACGGTGCCGGTGGGCGGTCCGGCGGCGCCCGGTGCGACCGTGACGATCGGCGTGAAGGTGGCGGCGGTCTCCTGGCCGACGACCACCGTCGCCGGGGTCTCGGTGAGGGTCGTGGTGGTGACCGCCGGAATGACCGTCAGGGTCTGGGCCGACGACAACGATCCGGTGAAGTTGCCGTCACCGGAGTAGGTGGCGGTCAAGGAGAACGGGCTGCCGGGAACGGACAGCGCGGTGTCGGCAGGTGAGCAGGACCCGACGTTGCCGGAGGAGCCGGTGAGGGTGACGGTGCAGAGGGTGGTGGCCCCCGTCTTGATGGTGACGGTCCCGGTGGCCGTGCCGTAGGTGAATCCGGGGGCGACCGTGGCGGTGATGACGGTAGCGCTCTCCCCGCCGTAGGTGACCACGCTGGTGGAGAGGACGAGTCCGGTGGTGGTCGGGGCCTTGACGACGGCGAGGTTGACGCTTGCGGTCGAGTTCACCGTGCCCGAGTAGTTGCTGTCCCCGGTGTAGGTGGCCACCACCGGATTGGTCGGCGAGACGGCGACCAGGGTGGGCGAGCTGATGGCACAGGTGCCGGCCGCGTTGGTCAGCGGGACCACACACAGCGTCGTGGCACCGGTGGTGATGTCGACCGATCCGGTCGGGATCGGGCTGGTCGAGCCGAGGGAGACCGAGTAGTTCACCGACGTCTCGTTGCCGTAGGCGACGGTGGTACCCGAAGGGGTCAACGACAGGGTGAGCGAACTGGCCGCGGCGGGGGTCACCGTGAAGGTGCCCGATGCGCTCCCGGTCGACCCGGCGAAGTTGGCACTCCCTGGGTAGGCGGCCTCGATGGTGTAGGTGCCGGTGGCCAGCAGGGAGCTGTTGGTCATCGAGCACGGGTGGGAGCCGTCGGCGCTGGACGCGTTGACCGTGCACAAGGTGGTGGTGACCGAGGTGACGGTGTTGGTTGCGGTGATGGTGACGACACCGGTCGGCGTGCCGGCCGAGGCCGGCGTGACGCCGAGGGTCGGCGTGAAGGCGGCGGTGCCTTCGTGACCGAGGGAGACCGAGGACGGTGCGACGGTGACCGTGGTCGTCGTGGCGGCCTGGACCACGGTCAGGAATCCGAAGGTCGACGACGCAGCGAAGTTGGTGTCGGCGGAGTAGGTCGCCGTCAGGGTGTAGGAGCCGACGGCCAACAGGGTCGCCGACGAGATGGTGCAGCTGGCGATGCCCCCCGACAGCGGAGCCGCCGCAGGGCTGCACAGGTTGACGGCCCCGGCCTTGAAGGTGACCGTGCCGGTCGGGGTGCCGGAGAACTGCGGTCCCACCGTGCCGGTCAGGGTGACCCCGGTCTCACTGCCGTAGGTGGTGGTCGACGGGGCGATGGTCAGCGTGGTGGTGGTCGAGGCCTTCGAGACGGTGAGCGAGATGTTCTGCGTTGCCGGAGCGGCAAAGTTCGTGTCGCCCGAGTATGTGGCGACGACGGTGTAGGCCGAGCCCGAGGCGGCCAGGGCCGCGGCGGTCGGCGTGCACGAGCCCGTCCCGTTGGCGAGGGTGACGGTGCACAGGGTGGTGGCGCCCTGCTTGAAGGTGACGGTGCCTGTCGGGGTGCCGCTTCCGGGCGACGCCACGGTGACGCTGAACGCGGCCTGGGACTCGTTGCCGTAGATGACCGTCGAGGTGGACACCCCCGAGGTCATGACGGCGGTGGCCTTGGTGATGGTCCACGCCCTGGTCGGGGCGGTGGCAGGCGCCGAGAAGTTGGGATCACCGGAGTACGTGGCGGTGATGGTGGCGGCGCCGGGGGTGAGGAGTGTGCCACTTGTGGGCGAACAGCTGGCGGCGCCGCTGGACAGCGTGGCCGTGCACAGGGTGACGGCACCGGCGGTGTAGGTGACCGTGCCGGTCGGGGTGCCGGTCGTGGTCGAGGACACGGTCGAGCTGACGACCTGGCCGGACTCGCTCCCGTAGGCGGTGGAGGACTGGGTGGTGTTGAGGGTCACGGTGGCCGGTGCCGGGGTCACCGTGTTGGCCGAGCTCAGCCCGGTGGAGGCCAGGAAGTCGGCGTCACCGGAGTAGGCGGCCTGGTAGACGATGCCGGTTCCGCTCGGGACCTGCAGGTTGGTGGTGCAGGTGCCGGCGCCGTTGGTCAGGGTCACCGTGCACAGTGGCTGGAGGACGCCGGGGGTGGTGACGGTGACCGTTCCGGTCGGATACGAGACGGGCGCGGGCGGCACGGTTGCGGCCACCTGGGTGGCCACGCCCACCGTGAAGGTCTGGGACTGGCCGTACGGCGAGCTCGAGGCGTTCGGGACCACCGTGGTGGTGGTGCCGGCCTTCTGGATGTTGGTGAGGGTGGTGCCGGTGGTCGGGGTGAAGTTGGCGTCACCCGAGTAGACCGCGGTGAAGGTCACGTTGTTCTGGGCCACCAGCAGCTTGGTGGCGGCGCAATTGCCCACCGAGCTGCCGTACACCAGCACGACCGAGACCGTGTAGGAGCAGAGCGGGGTGAGGCCGGTCTGTGACGACAGGATGTCGACGGTTCCGGTGGGCGTGGTGCCGGCGACAGCGGGGGTGAGGGTGACGGCGAAGCTCGGCAGCTGGCCGTAGACCGGGTTCTGGGGGTTGACGGTGATCGAGGCGGTGACCGTCGACCGGTTGACGAAGGCGGTGGTCGAACCGGTGGTGCCGGCGGCGAAGTTGGCGTCACCCGAGTAGGTGGCCGTGAACTTGTCGGCACCCGTCGGCAGGAAGCCGGTCGTGGGATTGGGACTGTAGGTGCACGACCCGGTGTTGTTGGAAGAGGTGACCAGGGTCACGGTGCACAGGGTGGTGAGGACCGGGGTGGCCCCGAGCGAGGTGGCCGTGTAGCCGGTGAGGGCGACGGTTCCCGTGGTGACGGTCCCGGCGAACTGCGGGGCGAGCGTGACCGTGTAGGTCATGGCCTGGCCGTAGGTGACCGGAGTGGGCGAGGTGGTGATCGAGGTGACCAGGGCGGTCTCCGCGGCGATGTCGACGGACGTGGTTGCCGACGAGGACGTGAACCCGGGGTCACCGGAGTACGTGGCGGTGAAGGGGACCTGGGTCCCGCTCGGGACCTGGATCGACGAGTCGAAGCAGCTGCCCGCCCCGTTGACCAGGGTGATCACACAGAGCACCTTGGCCGTCGACGGTGTGGTGATCACCACGGTCCCGGTCGGGGTGCCGACACCGGGGGCCACCGCGGTGACCGGGCCGACGGAGAACTTGAGGGTCTGGCCGGACACCGGGGAGCTCGAACCCGACGACGTGGTGACGGTGAAGTTGTTGACCGCGCTCGCCGCCTGTCCGACGGTCAGCGACAACGAGCCGATGGAGCCGGCATACCAGGTGTCGCCCGGATAGGAGGCCTGGATGACGTCGGTCCCTCCGGGGAGTCCGTGGGGAAGCGTGCAGGTGGCCACGGGGGGATTCGCCGTGGAGAGTGTGGCCGGCGACGCACAGGACACCGGGGTGCCGTTCACCGAGAAGGTGAGCGTTCCGGTGGGCAGCACCGCCGCACCCGACGACGGCGTCACCGGGGCGGTCAGGGTGACCGACTGTCCGGTGACCGGGTTGGCCGGGCTCGAGCTGAGCTGGGTGTTGGTGGCGAAGTAGACGACCTGCCAGGTGTACGAGGTGGTGCCGAGGTCGGAGTTGTAGCCGGCCTGTCCGGACGTGTCGAGGTAGGCGACGGTGAAGGTGTCGTTGCCCTTGGGCATCGGGAAGCCGGCGCAGCTGACCGCCGCCGTGGGGGAGCCCGACACGGGCATGTCGGTGCAGTTCGGCACCGGGTAGGGGATGTTCGGGAAGTTGGCGGCGTTGATGGCCACACCGTTCATGAAGAAGGTGACCGCGCCGTCCCCGTTGGCGGTGAACGGGGTGGTGCCGGTCGTCGAGGACAGGGTGGCCTGCAGGGTGACCGGCGTGTAGACGGAGTAGACGAGATTGTTTGTCGGGAAGGTGTTGCCGTTGGCCGGCGACGGCGAGGTCAGCGTGATGGTGGCGTCGTCGGCCACCACGTGCTGGATCCAGGTCGGGGTGGACGGGTTGGTCGCCACGGTGAAGTTGGCATCCCCCGAGTAGGTCATGGTGATGCTGTGGTCGCCGACCAGCATGTCGGCGCTCTCCACGCAGGTGGCCGTCGACATCCCGCCGCTGGCGCCGGGGGTGACCGGGACCGAGCAGATCTGGGTGGTGACGCCGAGGTAGGTGTCGAAGAAGGTGGCGGTGCCGGTGGGGGCGACCAGGCCCTGGGTGGGCGAGGTGTACGGGTTGGCGACGGTGGCCGTGTAGGTCACGGAGGCGTTCACGACCGAGGCGTTCCCGTGTGTCGGGTGGGCCGCGGTCGATGACGTGATGGAGACGGTCGCGGTGGCCTGGACGAACGCGGGTGCCGCCGCGGTGCCCGAACTGCCGGTGTACTGGTTGTCCCCGCTGTAGGTGGCGGTGATGGTGTCGGTCGGGCTGACGGTGAACCGTGAGCTCGAGAAGGTGCAGGTGGCCGACCCCACCCCGGCCGACGACGCCGACACCGCGACGGTGCACAGGTTGCCGGACGGATCGGAGAAGGTGACCGAACCGGTCGGGGTCAGCTGGTTGCCGAGGCCGATGCCTCCGGCGGTCACCGTGGCGGTGACCGCGATGGGCTGCCCCGCACCGTAGGCCCCCGGTCCGGGGCCGGCCACGGTGGTGGTCGTCGAGTTCTTGACGACCTGCTGGTTGAACGGGGCCGCGATGTTGTCCGAGGTGATGTAGTTGGAGTCCCCGTTGTAGATGGCGGTGATCAGGTGGGACCCCACCAGCATGGAGAGGCTCGCCTCGGGGCAGATTGCGGTCGAGTTGGTCAACGCCGGAGTGACGGCGACGGCGGTGCACCCGGCGATCGGGACCCCGTTGTCGGCGAATGAGGCCGTCCCGGTGGGCTCGATGGCAGTCCCCTGCGAGGGGGTGATGGTGGCGGTGTAACTGGTGGGGATCCCGGCCAGCGACGGGTCGGTCTTCCCCGACGTGTCGGCCACCGAGGTGGTGGTGGCCCCCTTGGAGACCACCTGGGTGATGGTTGGCGAGGTCGACCCGCCGTAGTTGATGTCCCCGGCGAACAGCGCGTGGATGGACTGCGTCCCGACCGGCATCAACGCACCTGGCTCGGTGCACAGGTAGGTGGACGCGCTGCCCGAGGAGGACGAGGGCGTCACGGCGTCGCAGCCGGGGATGACCGTGCTCCCGGAGTAGAACGCCACGGGGCCGGTCGGCGCGAACAGGCGGTTGCCGTTGACCGAGGCGGTGTAGGTGACCGGGTCGCCGACGTAGGACGGGGACCCGGGGCTTGCGATCGTGGTGGTCGAGCCGGTGGGCTGGTTGTTGACGTTCTGGGTCCAGTTGCCGGCACCAGGGGCGAAGTAGCCGTCGCCCGAGTACGTGGCGGTCAGTGTGTGCGTTCCGGCGGTCATGTTGGCGGCCGGCTCGAGGCACTGCCAGGTCGAGGCCCCCGGGACGGTGGACGACGGAGCGGTGAGCGTGCAGACGGTCCCGGTGACGCTGTCGGCCACGGTCAGGGTGCCCGCACTGGTGCTGCCGGGGACCAGCGTGGAGCCGTTGGCTGCGGCCACGGTGACGGTGTACAGGATGGGGACGGCCAACTCACTCGGACTGCCGGAGCTGGTGATGGTGACCGTGACCGGGGCGGCGTTCACGACCTGGGAGAGGGTGCCGGTCGATCCGACGAAGTTGGCGTCGCCGGAGTAGATGGCGGTGATCGGGTGGGTTCCGGTGGTCTGCACGGTGGCCGGCACCACGCAGGTGGCCGACTGGGCCGTCACGGGGGCCGCGGCGCACAGGACCGTCGACCCGTCGGTGAAGGCCACGGTGCCCCCCGGGGTGATGGCGGTCCCGCCGGCCACGACGAACGTCGCGGTGTAGGTGAGGGCCAGCCCGGCGGTGGTCGGGTTGGCCGAGGAGATGACCGTGGTGGTGGTGGTCCCCTGGACGACGGTCTGGGTGAACGCCGGCGACGTCGAGGTGGTGTAGTTGGCCGTACCGGCGTACACGGCGGTGATCGAGTGGGTGCCGAGCGTCATCGAGGCCGCCGGCTCGGTACAGGTGGCCGTACCCGACGACGCACCCGAGGAGATCGCCTGGGCGCCGCAGCCGCTGATGACGGATCCGCCGTCCCGGAAGGCCACCGTGCCGGTGATCGGGAACGGGAACGTGGACGGGGTCACCGTCGCGGTGTACGTGACCGACTGGCCGACCGGCGAGTTGTCGCCCGACGTGGTGACCACGGTGGCCGTGGCTGCCGCCGTCACCGTCTGGGTCAGCGTGATGTTCGAGGCGGCGAAGTTCGGGTCGCCCGAGTACGCGGCCGTGACGGTGTGGGCGCCACCGGTCATCGACGTCCCCGGCTCGGTGCAGGCGGCGTTGACCACCCCGGGCGTCGCCGTGGTGGCGACGGACTGGGTGCACAGGGTTACGGCTCCGTCCTTGAAGATGACGGTGCCCGTCGGGTTGGTGGTGACCCCGTTTCCGGCGGTCACCGTGGCGGTGTAGGTGACGCCGGTCCCCAACGGGGAGGGGGAGGCCGGTGCCGAGCCGAGCACGGTGGCCGTCGAATCGGTGACCACGACCTGACTGAGGGAGCCGCCGGTACCGGCGGTGAAGTTGCCGTCCGCCGAGTAGACGGAGGTGATCGGATGGGTGCCGACGGTCATGCTGGCGGCCGGCTCGGTGCAGGTGGCCCGGGAGACCCCGGCCGAGGCGGCGGTCAGCGCGGCCGAGGCGCACAGGACCGTCGCACCGTCACTGAACGAGACGGTACCGGTCGGGGTGAAGGCGGTCACCCCGCCACCGGCGGTCACGGTGGCGGTGTAGGTGACGGCCACCCCGTACGGTGAGGGCGAGGCCGGTGACGAGGTGAGCACCGTCGAGGTCGTGGCGGTCGACACCGTCTGGGTCAGGTTGGCGTTCGAGGTGGCGTAGGTCGCATCGCCCCCGAACGAGGCCACGATCGGGTGGCTGCCGGCCGACATGGCCGAGGGCACCGGTGTGCACTGGGCCGAGGCCGTCGAGCCGCTGCCGGCCACCAGGGACACCGCTGCGCACCCGGCCAGGGTGGTGCCGTTGTCGGTGAAGGACACCGTGCCGGTCGGGACGGCGCCCGACCCACTGGTCGGGGTCACCGTTGCGGTGTAGGTCACCGGGGCGGCCAGGGCGGATCCCGAAGGCGCCGAGGAGGTGACCGTGGTGGTCGAGGCGGTGCCGCCGGCGGCACCGGCCGGCTCGCCGGTGAGCGCCACCGAAGCGACGGAGCCGAGCAGGAGGACGACCGCGAGCGACGCCGTGCGTCCCACACCTCTCGACACGAATGACGCCATCAACTGCTCCCGTGATCCGACGGTCGGTGCTGCACAGAGCCCTTCCGCATCGATCGACTACCTGATTCGCCGTGCCGCCCTTCCGGCGTGCATCCAGTGCTGGACCACCTTGCAGCCTCGCGAGATGATCGTGCCTGCCACCGCTCCGGCCCACCCGTTCGCAGGCCGCATGACGGTTGCCCGAGGAGCCTGACGATAACGGTCGAGGTGGATTGCAGGTGGGATGGTCGGTCGTCCGGGTGGCGGGCGTCGCTCCGCTACCCGTACCCGATCAGTCTGCGTACCGGGGCGCCGCCATGGCGTGGTAGCCGCCGTCCACGTGGAGCACTTCGCCGGTGATGGCCCGGGCCAGGTCGGACAGCAGGAAGCAGACCGAGTCGGCCACGGGCGCAGGATCACTGTCCGACCAGGCGAGCGGACTCGTGGTGGCCCAGGCGTCGAGCAGTGCGTCGAACCGGGGGATGCCGCGTGCGGCCCGGGTGAGGAGCGGGCCCGCCGCCACCAGGTTCACCCGGATGCCCCGGGGGCCGAGGTCACGGGCCAGATAGCGGGCGGTCGAGCCCAGCGCGGCCTTGCAGACACCCATCCAGTTGTAGACCGGCCACGCACCGCCGTTGGCGTCGAAGTCGAGGCCGACCAGGGACGCCCCTCGGTCCGGTGCCAGTTCGGTCACCAGTCGGGCGAGGTTGCTGAGGCTCCAGGCGCTGGTCCGGAACGCCAGTTCGATGCCGTCGGGGTCCGCGTCCATGAAGGGGCCGTCCAGGGCGTCCCTCGGGGCGAAGGCGACGGCGTGGAGTGCGCCGTCGAACGTCCCGTACCGCGACCGGAGGGTCCCGGTCAGCTCCTCCACCCCGGACCGTCCGGTGAGGTCGAGGGGGAAGACGTCGAGCGGCGCGCCGGTCTCGGCCAGCAATTCGCCCACCCGCTCCGCCTCGCGCGGGAACGCCGTCAGCACCACTTCTGCTCCCATGGCTTCCGCCTGGCGCGCCGTGGCGAAGGCGATGCTGTCCTCGGTGGCGACCCCGGTGATCAGGATCCGCTTGCCGGCCAGTAGTTCGGGACTCACTGTTGCACGTTCACTTTCGGTCTTCGACATCTTCTGATGGGACAGCTCCGGATCCGGGTCGTGCGTCGAGCAGCTCACGTCCGGAGTCACGGGACGACTGGGCGAGCGACTCGCGGTAGGCCGTCATACGGTCCCGGAGTTGCAGGTCGTGGATGGCCAGCATGCGCACCGCGAGGAGCCCCGCGTTGGTGGCGTTGCCGATCGCGACCGTGGCCACGGGCACACCCGAGGGCATCTGCACGATCGACAGGAGCGAGTCCATGCCGTCGAGGTGTCGGAGCGGAACCGGTACTCCGATCACCGGGATCGACACGAGCGAGGCCAGCATCCCCGGGAGGTGGGCGGCCCCGCCCGCCCCGGCGATGATGACGCC
>Ga0209698_10001807_pt1 | contig 24573 bp, 28 predicted proteins | sample LitLauG_LLR_2012_FD_187203 | JGI IMG/M metagenome (GOLD analysis project Ga0209698, IMG submission 187203) | Freshwater sediment microbial communities from Pennsylvania, USA - Little Laurel Run_MetaG_LLR_2012 (SPAdes) (version 2) | ecosystem: Environmental > Aquatic > Freshwater > Creek >... | reverse complement strand
ACCGCTGCGACAACTTCCGGGAAGTAGCGGGTCAGCGGCTTCTCGTTGCGCGAGCCGAGGACCACCTCGTCGCCGTCGCGGAACACGATGCAGCGAAAGCCGTCCCACTTCGGCTCGAACAGCAGCCCACCCTCGACACTGTCGGGCTCGGGCACACCCTTGACCGGCTTGGCCAGCATCGGCTTGACCGGCGGCATCACGGGCAACTGCATGCGCCCCATGATGCACTTAGTTGCCCGCGGCGGCGGCTCTTGCCTCGGTGGCGCGCAATGCCCCGGCAAGACCCTTTCGGACGAACGATCGGCCGACCAGGGGGAGCAGCGCGCCGAGCAGCCGTCCCTTGAGGTGGATTCCCTCGCGCACCATCACCATGTGCACGCTGGTCCGGCCGTCCGCGCCGCGGGTCAGCGTGTAGCGGTGCCCGCTGGCCCCACCCCAGGCGTTGCTGTCTGTCGTCGTCAAGACGATGTCCAGCGGGTTCGACCAGTCGTAGCGCAGCCTCTCCCACACGCCGACCGAACCCTCGGTCACGTCGGCCCAGGTGTCGCCGCGATCGTGAACCTTGAGGAACCGCTCCTTGCTGTTGCCCCAGATCTCTGCTCGGTCGGGGCCGAAGTCGGTCAACGCAGCCAGGAACTGCTCGGGAGTCGCGGTCGTGGTTTCGGTGATGTCGAAGGTCGTCACGTCCGCCACTCTCTCAGGTCCCACACGCCGTCGGGCTCGGGCGCACCCTTGAACCGCTTGGCCCGCCTCGGCTTGACCGGCGGCAGCGCGGGAAGATCCCGGCTCACCAGTGGGCGTGGCGACCCTGTGGGCGCCGCGCGCCGGCTGCGGTGACCGGTACTCCTCGCCCCGTCAGCGCTGGCAGTGCCCTGACCGCGGGTCACGATCAGCCTCAGGGTGATCCGCAGCCGGGGTCGGTGAGCTCTGGGGGTCTGCTCGGGCTGTGTTGGTATCAGGGCGGCTGGTGCGGCATCTGCTCACCGAGCACTCGGGTACCGATGGCCTGGGGCTGGCAGCTTGTTGGGGTGTGAGATGACGGAGCTGGCGGTTCGTGGGTCGTCTGGGCCCAGCGGCGCCGAGCAGGGTCCGGCGCGGGTGTCAGCCGAGCCGGGGGCGTCCTGGACCCGGCAGGCCCGCCGAGATCTGGTGCTGCTGGTGTTGGCGCAGCGTCGGGCGCGGCCGGGACGCCGGCGCCGCTGAACCCCGTCGAACGCTGACTCAAGGCCTGGCCCGCCCGCCGGTTCGGCTTGCGCGCCCGGTGTTCAGCGACGCGGCAGCGCAAAGGGCGGACCAGCGGCCTCGTCGGGTCGCTTCGGTCGCAGTCAGCCGGCGAGGATGGGGCCATGAAACGTCCAGGCGCCGCCCACCTGCTCGCCGGCTTCATGGCAGCGGCCGGGACGGCACATTTCCTGATCCCTGCGACCTACGAGCAGCTGATCCCGTCCCGGCTCGGCCGGCCGCGGCCCTGGGTGTATGGCAGCGGCGTCGCCGAGCTGGCCTGCGCGGGCGCGCTGGCGGTGACTGCTACCCGCCGCCCGGCTGCGTGGGTGACCGCGGCGCTTTTCGTCGGTGTCTTCCCCGGGAACCTCACGATGGCCGTCCAGGCGTCGGACCGCGGTCGGGCGTACCGGGCGGTGGCCTATGCCCGGCTGCCGTTGCAGGTGCCGCTGGTGTGGTGGGCGCTGGCCGTCGCTAGGGGTGAGTGCGGTACCGGGCGAACAGCCAGCCGTCTTCCTCCAGCAGCCCCGTCAAGCTGAGCCTGCGGCCCCCGTCGAGCGGCTCCCCGGCCAGGATGCGTCCGCCGTAACCTGCGGCCAAGGAAGGTGCGATCGTCACGCACAGCTCGTCGAGCAGCCCAGCGGACGCCACCTGCGCGAGCAGCGTCGGTCCCCCCTCGCACAGGATGTGGTCCAGCCCCCGGCGGTGCAGCTCGCTCACCGCCGCGGCGAGATCAACTCTGTCCTGGCCGCAGACCAGGACGTCGGCGCGCTCACGGACGAGCTCGAGCCGGTCGGCGGGGGCGGAGGCGCAGGTGACCACGATCGTGCGGTGCTCGGTGGCCGCATACAGCGGCGCTGCGAGGTCGAGGTCGAGACGGCCGCTGACGACCGCGATGGGGAGCGCCGCTGGCCGGTACCGCTCGGCCCTGGCTGTTCCGGCCCCGACGAGCACCACGTCGGCGAGGCGGCGCAACGCCGCGAACACGACCCGGTCACCGGTACCGGACAGTGAGCCGGACAGGCCGTCTGCGCCGCTGGCGGCGCCGTCCACCGTGGAGACCATGTTGGCGCGGACCGTTGGCCTGCCGGAGCCCCGGTCGGGGTATGCGTAGGCCTGGTCCAGGTCGACCGCCCCCGGGGTCGGGAGCAGTCGACGGATCACCATTGCCGGTTGCGGGTTCCCAGGCTGAACGGAAGGACCAGCAGCGCGGCAATCACCGCCTGGGTGGCCAGCGTCAGCCAGAAGCCCCAGTGCTGCGCCTTGCCCACCGCGCCGCCGATGCCGGCACCGACCAGGCCGATCAAGATGGTCAGCAGGCACCCGATGGGCTGGTAGCCCCGCACCAGCAGCCTGCCCAGTGCCCCGACAATGATCGCCGCGAACAAGCCCGACCAGATTCCTTGGACGTCCATGACGTCGTAGCCTCGCACAACGACGTCTGACTCCGACGGGGGACCGGTGCGGCACCGGGCAGGCATGGCGTGCGGAACCGGCGCCGCTACCTGCACGACGTGGTCCGCTGCTGCGCCACCACCGGGTCCTGACCTGGTGGGGCCGGCGGGCCGTACCTGCACCCGGGAGCGGTCTTGGTAGGCGGGTCCGGAGCGTCACACCTGTGGATCGAGTCCGGGAGATCCGCAGTCAAAGTGGCCTCGTCCTGGAGGCGGGCGGCTCGCCGGCGGGCTTCGCCTACCCAGCGTGATCGCGACGTGCGAGTCGACGCCCGAGCGTCGGTGCGCAGCGCGATCGGGTGCCACCGGGTGCGGAGCTGGCCGGGGACGGCTGTGGTCGACATCGGTGCGCCGGAGAGCTGAAATAAGGACGCCACCGTGCTGACACTGCGGGGCGAGCGATGAAGGGCTGCCAGGTGTGATCCTCCCGAAGATCCGTGACCCTCGCTTGGTGACGATCCGACGCGGGGGGACGCTCACGGACCGTGACCACCGTCTGCTCGCGCTGTGGGCGGCATCGTGCGCGGAGCACGTCCTCGCAGAGTTCGAGTCGGTGCGGCCGCAGGACCTGCGACCTCGGCAGGCCATCGAGGCGGCCCGCGCCTGGACGCGCGGGGAGATGCCGATGATGCAGGTGCGGTCGCAGGGCGGGCATGCCATGGGTGCGGCCAGAGACCTGGGCGGGGCCGCCCGCTTCGCCGCGTACGCCGCTGGCCAGGCGGCGGTGGTCGCGCACGTGGCGGCGCACGAGCTGGGTGCGGCCGCGTACGCGATCAAGGCTGCACGTGCGGCAGCTCCGCAGGGGCAGGGTGACAGTGTCGGGCGACGCGAGTGCCGCTGGCAGCGCGATCAGCTCCCAGACGCCATTCGGGAGCTCGTTCTGGACGACCAGCGGTTGCGCAATGACATCTGCTGGTCGGTGTTCGCCTGCTGAGAGTGCACGCCACGTGCGTTCACTTCCACGCCTTGTCGCCCGTTCGGCAGCTGTAGGTCGTCGCGGTAGTGGAGTTCCGGTCAGTCCCCACCGCCCCGCCGTCTTCACCGTGCTCGTTGCGTTCCAGACCAGGCGCAAGTGCCAGGCCGAGGCAGAGCACCGGCCGCGCACGGCATCCGACGGACCGAAAGGGCCGAACGCCCTTGCATGCCGAAATCGGTGAATCTGTACTGAACAGGTCTGTGCCTTGACCCGGGGGTGGACCTTGGCGACGACTGCGGTTGTGGTCTTGGCCAGTTGCAGCACGATGAACCAGCCGTCCGGCGCGGGCCTGGGCGGCCAGCCGATGGTGGACGCCCACATGACCCTCCACCACTCGCGAGGGGTCTGTTCGGCACCGGCCGCCCTGGCGGGCTCACCGATCACGGTGACGCTCAGCGACATCGGGATGACCCAGATGATGAGCGGGATCGCACCCCTTGGGGCCCGCCCGACGCTACCGGCCGTTCCCGCGAGCGTGGCCGCCGGCCAGGTGACGTTGATCGCGCAGAACATGCGTTGGCGCACCCACGAGCTCGTCTGCAACCTGCCAAACCACGACGCCGACGGAATGCATCAGAGATCATCGTCACCGCCGGCCCTGCTCCTGCCTGAGGTCGGTGGCGGGCTGTCGGGGCCAACCGTCGCGTCGGAGGTCGCACGACCTCGCCGCAGAGTGGCTGCGCGTCGTGCGCCGGCGAAGTGAGCGTCCGTCTACGCCGCCACCGCGCACCCGTGCGGGCCGCCCGCGGGCGGGAAACTCTTCGACCCGGCGCGGATGCCGTCCTAACGTCGTCGGGTGAGCAGTTTTCGCGGTACGAGCCCGCGTGGCGCCGGGCGCCCTCTCGCCGCCCTGGGTTTCGACAGCTCGTGGGTGGAGAACTTTGCGCCGTTCCGGGCGGCGGGTCTGCTGCCGGGACGGGTCAGCGCCGTCGACCCTGCGGCGGTAGACGCCGTTGTCGCCGCGGGCCCGGTGCGGGCCACGTTCGGCGCCGGGATCCTGCAGTGCATCGCCAACGATCCCGATGCCGGCCCCTGTACCGGCGACTGGGTCGCGCTCAGGGCGTGGCCAGACGGGCGAACCACCCTCGAAGCGATCCTGCCGCGCCGCACCACGCTGTTCGGCGGTGCCGCCTGGGGCGGCGCCCGCGGCCAACTGGTCGCCGCGAACGTTGATGTGGTCCTGGTGTCCGTCTCACTGGAGCAGGCGCCGAACCTGACGCGACTGCAGCCGATGCTCACCCGTGCCCGGTCCAGCGGCGCGGCGGCGGTAGTCGTCCTCACCAAGGCGGACCTGGACCCCGATCGGGCACTACGCGACCAGAGCCTGCTTGCCGCCCTGCTCGCGGTCGAAGTGTTGGTCGTCAGCGTGGTCACCTCGCAGCCAGCGGACCGACTGTCCGAGCTCGCGGTGCCCGGCCGGACGGTCGCGCTGATCGGGGAGCCCGGGGTCGGCAAGTCCACCCTGGTGAGCCGGCTCGCCGGTGCCCACGTGGCTGCGGTCGCCCAGCCGCCGGCGCACCGCCTGGGCCGGAGTAGAACCGCCCGCCCCGAGCTCCTCATCCTGCCCACCGGCGCGCTGGTGGTCGACACCCCGGGGGTTCGGGGCTACGACCTCGAGGAGCCACCGGTGGCGAACCGAAGATCTTGACCCACCCGTCTCAGTCCGTCCGACGCTGCGTGCCGCACGCTTCCGCTGACCCGACCCGACCCGACCTGACCCGACCTGACCCGACCTGACCCGCCCGCACGGACATGACCTGGCCCCGGAGGCCAGACACCGCGCCGCCGGCCAACGGCGGGCGGGTGCCCGGCGGCAGCGGCGTTGCCCCGCCGCACACACGAACCCCCGCCGACGGGGGCGCAGGCGGGGGTTCGTGAGACCTCGGTTACGAGACTGAAAGTCCCGGGACCAGGGCCCTAGTGATGACGGTAGGTGCCGACAGCCTGCGCAACACCGGGGCGGAGCCAGAGTTTGCCGAACGCATACCCAACGGTGGCTGACCTCAGACCTGACAGGGGGCGCCGGCCCCTTCCACGCCGACACGTAGCATGCCCGGCATGACTGATGACGTCGTCGAGAACAGGTTTGAGGTCTCGATCGCCCCCGAGCTTGAGGGCGGGGTGTACGCCTCGTTCGCCAACCTGTGGCACGGTCCCGACGTGTTCACCATCGACTTCGCTGCCCTGTCGGCGCCACCTGAGCGCGCCCAGGACGACAGCGGGCACGGATTCAACCGGTTCCAGACCCGGGTGGTGTCCCGGGTCAGGATCCCGCCCAGCCAGGTCTTCGAGCTCATGAAGGCCCTGGAGGTGCAGCTGTCCGCGTGGGAGAGCGAGACCGGGCACAAGCCGGCGCCGCCGCCCCAGGCGTGAGGCACACCTCGCCGCCTCGCCCGGCTTGACCCCACCACCAGCAGGGGTATCGACTGCCACACGCGACACGGGCACCACCACCGCATCGAGCACATCACCAGGAGCAATTACATGACCTCGCCCCACGCGCGACCACGCTCACGAGCCGGCCGACCCAGGCCCGCCCGGCTTCGACTGCTGGTCATCGCGCTCGCTCCGGTGGCCGCACTCGCACCCCTGGCGGCATTCGCGTCCAGTCCCACTCTTCACAATGGCAGCGTCAGCCACGCCAGTCACAAGAGCACCACGAGAAGTGTCTCCGGCTCCGCCTCGTCCGCGGCCGCCGTGAACCGCCTCATGTGGTCCAAGACGTTCAGTCCGGCGCTGGCCCTGCTGTCCAACTACACCAAGGCACGAACCAGCAGCGCCGGCTTCCTCGCGCTGCCGCTCAGCTATCACACCCTGGCCGGACAGGAAGCCACGGCCACGGCCAGGTTCCGGACCCGCTGGGTCGACGTCAAGGCAGTCCTGGACGGCCCGAACATCGCCCAGCAGGGCCTTTCTATCCAGCCGTCCCAGTTCAAGCTGCAGATCATGCACGGCGCCACCCCCGCCAGCCACCGCGGGAACTGCCACATCCAGGGCACGACAGGGCACGAGCTGGCGTTCGGACCCGACATCGACGTCGCCGACGGCAACTGGCACACGATCACCTGCATCAAGTTCCCGGACACCGCCCACGGCACCGAGGTGCTGGTCATCGTCGACGGCGTCGCAGGCAAGCCTGGGTGGAGCAGCACCCCGATCGGGAACATCGAGCCGACCGGCATGCTTCGCCTCGGTGGAAGATCGACGCTGGCCAGCAGCGACTCCCTCGACGGATGGATCAGCTCCCTTCAGTTCTGGCTCGCCGGCTAGCGCGCCCGCAGGCGCACCGGGGACCGCGGCCTCCCGGGGTCGCTGTCACCCCCGGCTCACGCGATCTGCGGGCCGGGTGAACTCCTCACCCGGCGAACACGGCCCCCGATCGGCGGCCGGATGCAGCGGCGCAGCCGCTGAGATGCCCTGAAGGGACCTCGACGTGCCCGTGTTCGCATCGACGTCACCGTTTGGACCAGCAATTCGTCGACGGGTGCTGCAGAGGCCGGCCACGCGCCCCGTGACGTCCGGGTCGGCGTGTCGGGCACGGCAGGCTCGCGCACCGACGACGCGCGGCAGGTGCGGGCCGCCACCCTCACAGTGAGCCCGTTGTGGACGGCGGGGTCCGGACCGGCCCCGGCCCGGGCAGCCCAGCGCCGCCGGGGCGGCCCGGCGGCGACCGGCGATCAGACCAGAGCCAGCTCACGAGTGTCCTGGGTGAGCCGTTCCGACGGGCCAGAAGCCTTAGCCGCCGGGACCAGGCCGAGCGCAGCGGCGTCAATGGCGGTGGCGGGTGCTATGTCGTGGCTGCCGTCTACGCGGCAGGTCACGACCATGATCGGGGCGACGACTGCGGTGGCAATGACAGCGACCAAAGGCAGGTTCAGCAAGTACCAGTTCATGATTGGTCGGCCAGGGCATGGCCCCGGCCGCCTCCCTTCCTGTCGTGGTGTGAAGCAGATGCCCCGACAGTGCACGCCTGACCTGGTCAGAGGGTGGGCCCTGCCTGAGTGTCGGCTGACAGCTGGAACAGCCGGGCCAGCCAGCCGACACAAAGCCTCGGTGATGCGGCTGCGCGCCTACGTCGCGGGGAGGGCCTGCGACCGGGTCGCCCGCTCATCGCGCAGCAGCCGACCCCAGTACACGACGACCAGGACGGCGAAGATCCACCACTGCGAGGTGTAGATCGCGTTCTGCAGGTGGAACTGCTTTGCCCCGCCCGAGGTGACCACTGGCGCACTGGGCACAGGCTGAAGACTCAACGGGTCCGGGGGACTCTGGGCGGTCCGCACCAGCAACCCGGCCCGCTGGGACGCCGGGGAAGGGGTCGACGCCGGGGACGGCACCATCCGTCCGCTGACCGTGACGACCCCCGTCGGAGGGACCGCCAACGCACCCTCGGCGGCCGTGACCCAGCCCCGGACCACCTGCAGCACCGTCCCGTCACCCAGGGCCAGCGGCGTCAGAACCCAGCTCACCGGCGAACCGTCCAGGCTGTGCCCGGGCACCACCTGCTGCCGCGAGGGCAGATAGCGGCCGGTCGCGGTCACCTGCCGGCCCGTCGAACCCACCGGCAGCGCGGCGCCGACCGGGGCCAGCTCGGCCACCGGAACGGCCAGCGGCTCGTCGCTGAAACCGTCCGCGACCCGGTAGGTCCGACTCCACTGCCACGCACCTAGCCAGACGAAGGCCGTCACCACCATCAGGGCTAGCACGGTCAGACCCAGCCACCGCCGCGTCAGCAGAAGGCGTCCGACGGTCATGGCGCCAGGGTAGCGGCGGCCCGGTGTTAGCCTGCGACGATGACCGGCAGAGCACCACGTCGCCGGGCTGGCAGCGCCGCCGCAGCAGCGCTCACATTCTCCTTACTGTCCGGATGCGCACTTCAGGCACCGGCCGCCTCGACCACGACCTCGGACCCGGCCAAGAACCGGGCCGGCGCCACAGTCTTCGCCACCACGGCTCGGCCGGCGCTTCCTGCACTGTCCGGGGTGACGCTGACCGGGGGCTTCCTGAACCTGGCCAGCCTGCGCGGGCACGTCCTGGTCCTCAACGTATGGGCGTCGTGGTGCGTGCCGTGCAAAGCAGAGTCACCCGCGCTGGTCAGGGTGGCCCGCGCCACTGCGAGCCGGGGCGTGGTGTTCGTCGGTATCGACGAGAACGACCAGGACCAGGCCGCGAAGGCGTTCCTGGCCGGCATCGGCTCGACCTACCCGAACCTGGTCGACCCGCAAGACGCGCTGCTGGCCCAGCTGCGGATGTTGCCACTCGCAATCCCGAGCAGCCTGGTCGTGGACACCACCGGGCACGTCGCGGCCCGGGTGATCGGGGCGACGACGGCTCCGCAGATGACCCAGCTTCTTGCCGACCTGCTCGCCAAGCACTGACCACAACGGGCCCCGGCACGACACCCACAAAGAATCGGACAATTCGGACCTGACGACGCAAACGATTGTGGCAGCTCCGACAGTTCGGAAAGATTCCCTGGAAGATCTTGGCGATTCGGCTTGCGTGACCGCTCTCGCAGGTCCAGTCTCTGCCTCTGGGGCGCATGTGGTCAGGACTACGTCAGGAGCGCACGCGTGACGGTTGTGCAGGTGACAGGCGGATCTGTCACGAGTCGGCTGTCGAACGTCTCGGCGACCCTGAACGCCTACGTCGCGCTCACCAAGCCTCGGATCATCGAGCTACTGCTGGTGACCACGCTGCCGTCGATGATGCTGGCGGCCCGGGGCGTTCCCAACCTCGGTGTCGCGGCCGCGACGTTGATCGGTGGGACCTTGGCGGCCGGCAGCGCGAACGCCCTGAACTGCTACATCGACCGGGACATCGACGCTCTGATGGCCCGCACGGCAGACCGACCTCTGAACGGGGTCCTGGTCAGCCCACGCGCGGCGCTGGTGTTCGGCATCGTTCTCGGGGCGCTGGCCACCGGGGGCCTGTGGCTGACCACCAACGGTCTGTCCGCGGCCTTGACGCTGGCCGCTATCGCGTTCTACGTGATCGTCTACACGATGGTGCTCAAGCGGCGCACCTCCTCCAACATCGTCTGGGGAGGCGCCGCGGGCTGCATGCCCACCCTGATCGGCTGGTCCGCGGTGACCGGTCAGCTCGCCTGGGCCCCAGTGGTCCTCTTCGCGATCGTCTTCTTCTGGACGCCGCCGCACTTTTGGGCACTGGCGATGCGCTTTCGCGCCGACTACGCGGCCGCCGGCGTCCCGATGCTGCCCGTCGTCGCCGACGACGCGGTGGTGACCGGGCGGATCGTTGCTTACTCCTGGGTCATGGTGGCGACGAGCCTGCTGCTGTGGCCGGTGGCCGGCATGGGCCTGACCTACGCCGGCAGCGCAGTTGTCCTGGGCGCGGTGTTCCTGCGCGAAGCGCACCGTCTCCGGCGGGCGGTGCGCGCCGGAGCTGCCGGCGCACCCGCGCGGCTGTTCCACTGGTCGATCACCTACCTGAGCCTGCTGTTCGCGGCCGTGGCCGTGGACGTCCTGCTGCAGGGGTGGCTGTGAGGAACACGCGGACCGTGGTCGTGGGACCCCGGCCGAGAACGAGGAGGTCGGCGTGACCAAAGCGCAGAAGACCATCGGAGTGCTGATCCCCTTGGCGCTGCTGCTCGCCGTGGTGGTGTGGACCTTCTTCTATCTGATCCGCTGGCCACCGACCGTCGAGGCGTCGACCAGGTCAGCAGGCGTGGTGGACATCACCGCGCAGACCGTCGGGTCGATCGGTACCGGCAACCACCCGACCTGGGTCTCCTACCTGGTCCGGGACTCCAGTGGCGTGTGGGTGCACACCACCACCTTGCAGGTGCCGGCGAACAGCACGGTGCACATGACGATCTACCAGTTCGACAGCGGCTCCTCCCTTCGCAACCCGGTGATGAACCAGGTCCTCGGAGCGCCGGACGCCACCTTGGACGGCAAGCCGTACTCGCTGTGGACGGACACCATCGGGCACACGTTCACCATCCCTGAGCTCGGCCTCAGCGTTCCCATGCCGGGGATCTCCGCCACGGCCGCCAACCCGTGCAGCGTGGCCCCCTGTGCGCTCAGCTACGACCACCACACGGTGCAGTTCACGTTCAAGACCTTCGGTGCCACCGTCTACACCTGGCAGTGCTTCGTACCCTGCGGGCTCGGCTACCTGGCCGGCTTCGGCGGACCGATGTCGACGTTCGGCTACATGAACGGCGTCCTGAAGGTGGTGGCCTGATGTCCCCGGCATCCTCGCCGAGCAACGTGAACCGGTTCCACCTGACCCGGATCCTGGTGGTGTGGCTGGTCCTGAGTCTGATCCTGACACCGCTGGTGTACTTCGTGTGGGGACCCAACATGCCCCCCGGCGACATGGCCAACAACGCCAAGGACCAGCAGTTCGACAACACGGTCCTGAGCACCGTCGCCACTCCGGTGGTGCTGTTCATCTGGGTGTACCTGGGCTATGCGCTGATCTTCTTCCGGCGCAAGGACGCCTCGGACGAAGAGGATGGTCCGCCGATCAAGGGCCACCTCGGTTTTCAGGTCGGCTGGGTTGGGCTGACCACGGTGATCGTCTTGTCGCTGTTCGTCTTCGGCACCTATGAGCTGGTCGGGCCCAACGGTGCAGGTACCGGCTCGGGCTCCAGCCCGATCTGGACCCCGGCGGGCTACTCGGGCGTGGCTAAGTACAACAAGCTCTTCCAGGTCCAGGTCATCGGCCAGCAGTGGCGGTGGACGTTCCGCTACCCGGCGTACCAGGGTGTCGAGACCACGCAGCTGGTCATCCCAGAGGGCGTCCAGATTCAGTTCAACACCACTTCCTTGGACGTCATCCACTCCTTCTGGGCGTACGAGCTCGGGGTCAAGGCCGACGCCGTCCCCGGAGTCAACAACATCGCGTTCGCCGTCGCCGAGCGGCCAGGGACCTTCCAGATCCGCTGCGCCGAGCTCTGTGGCCCGCTGCACGGGGCGATGTCGTCGGTCGGCGTGGTCGTGAGCCCGACGGCCTTCAACACCTGGATCGCTGGGCAGCTCGTACTGCACGGCGAGGTGATTCCGCTGCTGCCGCCGTACGCACCCACCTACCTGCCGCAGTCCGACGGTGGCCTCTACGACCCGGGTCAGGACCCGCTCGGACCGGACCTGACCCTCCCGTCACCGGCCCCATGAGAAGCCATCCAGCCCCCCGTACCGTCGACCTGAGGACTGAAGATGACGATTGAGACCCCGGTCGGGGAAAAGGTCTCCGGTGGTGGCACGCCGGACGAGCCGGTCACCACGTCGCTGCCGTCGTACTGGACACGGCCCAACGTGCTCACCGGCGTCGTCGGCGCCGTGATCGGGTACTCCATCGGCCACTGGTTCGGCAACTACGTCGCCGCCGACAACCAGCAGTTCCAGGGCAACGGCCAGAACGACTTCGCCCTCACCCTGGGCTACCTGGTTGCGACGCTGGGCTGGCTCGCCGGCCTGGGGGTGCTCAACTACCCCATCGCGAAGATGCTGGGTCACCGCCCGGACGAGACGTTCGAGGAGGACCCGCGGCTGAGCCGGTACTTCCGGTACACCCTCGACCACAAGGTGGTGGGTCTGCAGTACCTGTCGGCGATGCTCTTCTACTTCTTCGCGGCGGGCCTGTTCGCCCTGGTGATCCGCAGCGAGCTGCTGTCGCCGACCTCGCACCTGCTCGCACCCGACACCTACGTCGAGGTCGTCGGCGAGCACGGCACGCTGATGATGATGATGATGACGTCGGCGATCCTGGGCCCGTTCGGGAACTATCTGATCCCGCTGATGATCGGCTCCCGCCGGATGGCCTTCCCGCGGCTGGAGGCGCTGTCGTTCTGGCTGACTCCCGCCGCGTTCGTGGTGCTCCTGTCAGGCCTGTTCGTCGGCGGCTTCCCGACTGGCTGGACCGGCTACGCGCCGCTGGCGGTTCAGGCCAAGGAGGGTCAGGACGCCTACCTTGTCGCGTTCGGCCTGATGGCCTGCTCGATGATCCTGGCCGGCTTCAACATCGTCGCGACCGTGATCAACTACCGGGCGCCGGGCATGACCTGGACTCGGGTGCCGTTGTTCGTGTGGGGCATCCTGGTCACCTCGATGCTGATGGTGCTGGCGGCGCCGATCCTGGTCGGCGCCACGTACATGGCGCTGATGGACCGCACGGTCCAGACGGCGCTGTTCGACGTCAACCACGGCGGCAGCTCCTACCTGTGGCAGAACCTGTTCTGGTTCTTCGGCCATCCCGAGGTCTACATCCTCGCCCTGCCCGGCTTCGGCATCGCACTGGAGCTGCTACCGGTCTTCGCCCGCAAGCCAGCCTTCGCCTACCGCACCGCGGTCGCCGGCATGGTCGGGGTCGGGGTGCTGAGCTTCTTCGTGTGGCAGCACCACCTGTTCGACTCCGGCATCAACCCGGACATGCGCCCAGTGGTGATGTTCACCACCGAGCTGATCTCGATCCCCACCGGAATCATCTACCTCGTGGCAGTGGGCACCTTGTGGCGTGCCAAGCTACGGATGACAGTCCCCATGCTGTTCATCTTCGGGATGCTGTTCAACTTCCTCATCGGCGGCATCTCCGGGGTCTTCTTGTCTGACGTCCCGGCCGACGGGGTGGCCCACGGCAGCTTCTTCGTGATGGCCCACTTCCACTACACGATCATGGGCGGCTACATATTCGCGTTCTTCGCCGGCATCTACTACTGGCTGCCCAAGATGATGGGCCGTCGCCTCAACGACCGCCTCGGCAAGGTGCACTTCTGGCTCATGTTCGTCGCCTTCAACTCGACCTTCCTGCCGCTGTTCGCGGTTGGCCAGCTCGGAATGCCCAGGCGCGTCTTCGAGTACGCGCAGCGGCTGCAGGCACTGAACGTGTGGGTGTCGATCTCGGCGTTCGCGCTCGGGCTGTCCATGCTCGTCTTCGTGTTCAACTTCCTGAAGTCGACGATCATCGACGACAAGGTGGAGCTCGTGGAGAACCCGTGGCAGTCCCGCGGCCTGGAGTGGACGGTCCCGTCGCCGCCTCCGCGGCTGAACTTCCCGTCGATCCCGATCGTCACCTCCGGCCCCTACGAGTACGGAACCGGGGCCGGCCCGATGGCTGTGCTCAGCGTCCCGGCCTCAGCCGGCGCCGAAGGAGAGGTCCTGCTATGAGCCAACTCGACGACACAGCCGGCGACCAGCTCGTCGTCGACTCCGACGCCCACGAGCGCAAGTCGGTTCTCGGCTCGTACTGGACCGCGTCCAGGCTCTTCGTGGCCGCGTCGACGATGCTCTTCGGTGCCGGCGCGTTCTCCTACTTCTACCTGCACTCCCTCGACAACAACTCACTGTGGCGGGCACCCGGGCAACGACCCTCGTCGTTCCTGTCAGTACCGGTCCTCCTGCTCACGGTCGTCGCGAGTCTGGTGTACGTGGTGGTGGCCCGACGCGCGGAGCGCCCAGGAGCCGACGGGAACGACTTCCGGGTCGCCGCCGGGGTCGCCTCGGTGATGCTGGTGGTCGCCGCGATGATCCAGTTCTGGGGGATGCGGCGGCTGGGCTTCTTCCCCGGCTCCTCGGGCTACGCGTCCGTTTACGTCGCGGTCATGCCGCTGTTCGGGGTGTGGCTGCTCATCGGCGCCTACTGGGCCGAGGTCCTGCTGGCCCGCTCACTGCGGGTGCGCTGGGTGCTGGCACCGGTAGGAGAGAACGCCGACAGCCACGAAGCGGCCGCATTCGCCGGCTCGCTGAACGGCTCGAGACTTTTCATCGGTTTCCTGGGCCTGCTCAGTGTGGTCCTGTACGTCATGTTCTCGGTCCTGAAATGAACGCTCACTGTGCCGTCGGCACTGTCGGTGACCGCAGTGCCCGCAGCACCTGCAGTGAACTAGAAGGGGACTCATGAGCATCCTTGCCACAGCCACACCGGCCGGGAACGTGATGACATACGTCTTCCCAGTCACCTTGTTCATCGCAGTGGTGGTGTGGGGCTACTTCCAGCGCTCCAAGCGCTGACTGGCTCCCGCCGCTCCCCGTCTATGACGCCAGGCCACCGCGGAAGGCGGCCTCGTCTCGCCCGGGGCCTGACAACCGGCGCGCCGTCAGCCGACCAGCACCCCCGGGTGGATCGCGTCAAGACTCAGCGACTGCGGGGTGCCACCGACGCCGACCGCGGCCTTGTCGAAGATGGCCTGAGCCGACGCATCACGCTGCTGCATGTCCCCCAGCCAGGCTTTGACATCGGCGAGCTTGGCCGGGTCACCCGGGGAGACCAGCAGAGCGTGGATGTCCTGCATGGCCACGACCGCATCCGTCGACGCCCACCCGTACAGCTGCGACGTCGCCAGCTCCAGGTGGTACACGGCCAGCGACCTAGGCGGTTGGGCGGCCGCCAAGTCCAGGATCTTGTCGTTCCCCGCGGGTGTGCAGTCCAAGGCGGTCCGGTCAGCGATGCCGATGGCGGTTTCCCGGTCCGACGACACACCGGCCATGATCTGGTTGTAGGCGCTGAGGGTCTCCTCGACTTCCCCCCCGCACGACAGAACGTCGGCGCGGACCTGCGTCACATAGTCCGCAAGGTCGCCTTGCAGCTGCCCCCGAGTCGCCTTGTGCGGCCAGTCCGCTGCCGCGACAACGGCCAACGAGACCACCACCACGGCCGCAACCGACAAGCGGCGGTGGGCAGCCACCCATGCACCGACCCCGCCCTTGACGGGCTCGGGGGCGGCAGGGACCTGCACATCGACGGGCGAGGACACCTTGCGGAGGTTACCTGCTGTCGATGCGATGGCAACCCCTTGCCCTCGGACACGCCCGCAGTCACGTCGGCGACGGCACCGGGTCGGCCAACTATTCGACCGCAACCCACGTCGGCCCCGTACGGTGACCGTATGGCCGTCAGCGGGCGGGTCAGCGCGTCGACCCGGCAACCTGCGCTCCCGCCTGGCCGCGCACCGCAGGCGCGGTCGCCGCGCCTGCCACGTGACCCGGCCGTGACCCGGCGGTCCACATGAGTGCCGTGTTCTCCAACTGGACCTTCGACCCGACCATGCTGCTGATTGTGCTCGGGGTCGCCCTGCACGTCCGCGGTCTCGTGCCGAGGCTTCGCGCTGTCAGCCGGGCCGGGCGGCCGACACGACCTTGGGTCGGGCAGGCCCTGCTGTTCTACGCGGGGATCACTGTGTTGATGATCGCCGTCGCGTCCCCGATCGACTACTGGTCGGACGTGTATCTCACCGCGCACGTCATCCAGCACATCCTGCTCTCCTTCGTGGCGGCCCCACTGATCGTGCTGGGCGCCCCGTGGCTTCCGGTGCTCCGAGGCCTGCCCCGAGGCCTACGTCGCGGCCTGGGCCGGCTGGCCCAAAGCTCGGCGTCGCCACGAAGAAACGGGTCCTCGCACGTGCCGACCGGCGTCGGGGTGCTGCGGCGGGTCAGACATGTCGCAGGTCGCCCGCTGACGTCGATCCTGGCGTTCAACGCCTCCATGCTCCTGTGGCACCTGCCTGGGCCGTTCGACCTCGCCCTGCGCAACAACGACGTCCACATCTGGCTCGAGCACGGCAGCTTCCTCGGCCTCGGGGTCGCGCTGTGGCTCCAGATCTTCGGGTCCTACCCGCTGCGACCCCTGCTGGACGGACCGCACCGGGTGCTGGCGCTGGTGGGCACCAACGCCGTCATGGTCCTGGTCGCGATGTCGATGGTGATGTTCACCCACGACCTGTACCCCTGGTACGCGCAAGGGCACTCCCTGGCACAGCAGGACGCCGACCAGCAGATCGCCGGCTCGATCCTGTGGGTCTGCGGGGAGATCACGTTCCTTCCGTCGATCCTGTTCACCGTTGCGGCGTGGCTGCGGCAGCGAACCGTCGAGGCCCCGCCAGCGATGGTTCCGGCGGGCACGGTGCAGGTGCCCGGGCGGCGTTAACAGCAAATTCTCAGCCTCCGCTAACCGACGGGATACCACTGGCGGGTTAGAACGGAGGGTCGCCGCGGACGTCCGCGACGCGACCGGTCACAATTGTGTCCGTTCGAACGAGACAGAACCGATAGGGGCAAGGGGCGATGGCTGAACCGCACGTGCCACTCATGACGCGCGTGCGCAGCTCCCCGAGGCTTCGAGAGCCCGGCTGGGTGCTCTTGCCCCTGCGGGCCTTCCTCGGGGTCACCTTCGTGTACGCGGGGCTGCTCAAGCTGACCGACTCCACCTACCTGGACCCGACGTCGCCGAACTCCGTCCACGCCCAGATGCTGCGGGCGGCTGCCACCAGCCCGATCGGGCCGCTGGTCACCTTGTCGGCGCACATGAGCACCGTAACCGGCCTGCTCATCGCCTTCGGCGAGCTCGCCGTCGGGCTCGGGACCCTGCTCGGCCTGTGGACCCGGCTCGCGGCCCTAGGCGGACTGCTGCTGTCTTTGAGCTTCTTCCTGACCGTCAGCTGGAGCACCCGACCGTACTTCTTCGGATCCGACATCGTCTTCTTCTTCGCCTGGACGACGCTGCTGATCGCCGGCGACGGCGGGGTGTACTCGGTGACTGCAGCGGTTCGCCAGCGGGTCCGCCGCAACATGGGCATCACCCAGGACCGACCCCTGAAGCCCGCGGTGGCCGCCGAGGTGCAGCGGCGCACCGTCATGCAGACCGGCCTCATCGCGGCCACGGTCGGGGGGCTCGCGGTGGTCACCGGTGGGCTCAGCGCACTGACCGCCCACCTGCGGGCGTCCACCACTTCGTCCACGTCGCCGGGTCTGTCCCCGGCCCCCTCGGCGACGCCGACCGCCACCGCATCGACCTCCACCGCGCCCAGCGCGTCGTCCAGCCCCTCACCCAGCTCCGCGGGGACCGCCCTCGGCCCGGCCTCTTCGGTGCCGGTCGGTCAAGCGGCGTCGTTCACCGACCCCAATGGGGGCGGACCCGCGTACGTGGTGCAGCCGACGGCAGGGCAGTACAAGGCGTTCAGCGCGATCTGCAGCCACGCCGGCTGCACGGTCAACTTCCAAGGCAACGGATTCATCTGCCCCTGCCACGGATCCCAGTTCGACGGCAGCACCGGTGCGGTGCTCAGCGGTCCGGCCCCGACCGGGCTGGCGCCGATCGCGATCTCCGTCGTTGGGGGAACGATCTACGAGAAATAGGCCGACGCCGCTCGCACCCGGGCGCCACGGCTCCCCACACCCTGCTGCCCCACACGCCGCGCCCAACAGTGCCCAACCGTGCCCAACAGTGCCGGGGGACCGTGGGGCAGGAGGCGACGGTGGCGGTCACGTCCCCGGCGAGCGGTGCGACCCATGAGCTGGATCCGCGCAAACGTCGCGTTGTCCGCTCCGGCTGCCGGATCCTCCGCAGGGCCGCCCCTGAGGCGACTGCTCCCGGGGCCGCACGCAGAACGTCCCGTTCGGGCCGGCGGTTCGGACGGCGCGCCCGGGCTGGGTTAGGTTTGACCATCGCCCGCCGGCAGGCGCACACCCCGGGCGGATGGACCGACCTCGACAGTGCCGCAGGGAAGGAAAGCAAGTTCGTGCTCGCCTTTCCCGCCCGCGCACCAGCGCCGACACGGCACAGCATCACCGCGAGCAAGGTCGCGTCCCGATGACGGCGGGACGGCGCCACCGGCTGGCGCTGATCGCCTTCCTGCTGGGCGTCGGCCTGGCGGCCGGCTGCAGCACCGGATCGGCGAGCCCCACCCCGACCGGAGCAGCCCCCAGCGCCTCCGCGACACCCTCGACCGGCGACGTGCTCGAGCTCACCGTGCCGGCAAGCGTGCGCTCCATGCCCCTGGTGGACCAGGACGGGCACACGGTGACCCTCGCCTCCCTGACGGGACAGACCGTCGTGGTCACACCGAACCTGACCCTGTGCCAAGAGTTCTGCCCACTGATCAGCGCGAACATCGGATCGGCCGTGCGTGCCGTGGCGTCCTCGGGCCTGAGTACCAAAGTCACGTTCCTCGAGGTCACCGTCGACCCGGCCCGCGACGACGCTGCCCACCTGCTGGCCTACCAGCATCTGTACGGCGTACAGCCGAACTGGCAGTTCCTGCGCGGCACCGCGACCCAGATCGCCGCCTTCTGGAACGCGTTCCACCTCAGCTACGGACGGACAGCCAACGGTCCCGGTGCCGACCCCCGGGACTGGCTGACCGGCGCGCCGCTGACCTACGACGTCAGCCACCAGAACATCGTGTACGTGCTCGGCCCCGGCGGCGACATCAAGTGGCTCGTCGACGCCGCAGCCAGCGTGGGCACCTCGCCGGTGCCCGACAAGCTACGGGCCTTCCTGAACACCCAGGGCGAGCACAACCTCGTCAGCCCCGACGGTCCGGTGTGGACCGCGGCCGACCTAGAACAGGCCATCGCCTACGTGGCCGGCGCCCCAGTGCACCCTGCCGGCGGGTAGGGCCGACCCGCCTGCCGCCAGATGTGAACCGGCGGGCGGCGCGGTGCGTTACCGGAGCGTGGACCAGCAGCTGACAGGCCAGGGCCAGGTCGACGGCCAGGCGGCGCGCACCAGCGACCTGGGCGGGAAGAATCCGGCCGCGGTTGAGCTGGGGCGTCGGGGAGGCCTCAAGGGCGGCGCCGCCAGAGCGGCCAAGCTCACCGCCGAGGAGCGGTCCGCGTCCGCACGCAAGGCGGCGGCCGCCCGCTGGTCCAAGCCGCGGGACTGAACCGGCGCCGGTAGGGTCGTTACACCCACGACCTGGAGGTGGAACGTGCCTGACGTGAACGACTGGAACGCCAAGGTCATCGCCGAGTTCCGTGCCAACGACGGCAAGGTCGGTGGAAACTTTGACGGTGCCCCCGTCCTGCTGCTGACCACGACCGGACGCAAGTCGGGCCGCTCCCACACGAATCCGATGATGTACCTGCCGATCGGCGGCGACCTTGCAGTCTTCGCGTCGAAGGCCGGGGCCGACACCGACCCGGACTGGTACCTGAACCTGGTCGCCAACCCGACGGTGAGCGTCGAGGTCGGCGCTGACACCTACCAGGCGACCGCCACCCCTGTCACCGGGCCCGAGCGAGACTCGATCTACGCCGAGCAGGCCTCCCGCTACCCAGGCTTCGCCGAGTACGAGCAGATGACGACCCGCGTCATCCCCGTGGTTCGTCTGACCCGCACCTGACAGACGTTGCGGCGGTCCCAGGGGGAGCACCTGCGTGCAGCCGTGCGCACGGACCCAGGGCGCGCAGGCCCGCCCGCGGCGCACCGCTCAGGCGTAGCGACGCATGTGGACGTTCTGCAACAAGCCCACGGCGATCATGTTCGCGAACATAGATGTCCCCCCGTAGGAGACGAACGGTAAGGGGACGCCGGTGACGGGCATGATCCCCATCGTCATGCCGATGTTCTCGAACGCCTGGAAGGTCCACCAGCACGCGATCCCGGTCGCCACCAGGGTGCCGAACAGGTCCGGAGCGTTGTAGGCGATCCGCAGCGCCCGCCACAGCACGATCCCGACCAGGACGATGACCAGGGCGGCACCGATGAAGCCGAGCTCCTCACCGGCCACCGTGAAGATGAAGTCGGTCTGCTGCTCGGGAACGAACTTGCCGTTGGTCAAGGTGCCCTGGAACAGGCCCTTGCCGGTCAACCCGCCCGAGCCGATGGCGATGGTGGCCTGCTTGACGTTGTAGCCGACACCTTGAGGATCCAGGCTCGGGTTGGCGAACGCCGCCAGCCGGTCGATCTGGTAGGCCTTCAGGACACCCAGCTTGATCGCCGCGAACGACGCCAGGCCACCGACAGCGATCAGACCCCACATCCACCGGCTCGCGGTGTTGGCGACCGCCAGAATGCCGATCACCACGATGCCGATGATGATCGCCGAGCCGAGGTCGGGCTGCAGCATGATCAAAGCGATAGGTGCAAGACCGACACCCACAGCCAGGGCCAGATCTCCGGGGCGCGGCACCAGCTCGGCATCGCGGCGCTCGGCCAGCAGCATCGGCAGCGCCACACACAGCGACACCTTGACGAACTCGGCGGGCTCGATGGAGAAGCCCGCCGGCAGCAGGATCCACGAATGGGCCCCGTTGATGGTGGAGCCGACCCCCGGCACCAGCACCGCCACCAGCCCCAGCATCGACGCCAGGTAGATGAACGGCGCGTACGCGCGCAGGCTTCGATAGTCGAACATCGCGGTCGCCGCACCCAAAGCGATACCGATCACAACATTGATCAGGTTCTTCTTCAGGTACAGCTGGGGGCTTGCCCCGGCGTCGGCCAGTGCAGTACTGGTGGCCGACCACACCAGGGCAGTCCCCAAGCCCAGCAGCGCCAGGACAGCCAGGGACAGAACCCAGTCCATCTGGCGGAACACCGAGTCATGGGACAGCACCCGAGCCGACAACGACGAGCGGGACCTGGACGCGGTCGCCTGGGACGTCACCACGGCGACGCACCTAGCCGCGACCGTCCCCTGCACCAACCCATGCCCGACTGCCTCCACGAATGGCCCGCGGCCCGACGGCGACGCCGTCCCCAGGCCGCCTACGACGGTGTCCGGTGACCGAGTCTACCGAGCATTCCCGGCGACCTGGAGCCCCACAATGCCGACCTGCGCTCGACGCGGCACCGGCCACGGCCGCTACCGGCGTGAGGTTGGTCTCACGAAGTGACCTGGTTCACGATCGTCGACCACAGGCCGAACAACATCAGGGCGCTGGCCGCGCCCGCGAGCAGCACGTCCCTGCCCCGCCAGCGACCACCACCAGCCGCGAACCGCGGGTAGACGACAAAGACGACCAGCTGGGCGAGCCACAGGGCCACCAGCGACGGCTTCAGCAAGTCCTGGTAGATCCGGTCCGGGCTGGCCAGACTGGCCGCCGCGCCCGCGACCATGACCGCCGCGAGCAGCCTCGACACCTGGGGCACCGGCCGCCTGGACAGCACGTGTCCCAGCCGGGACACGGCCAGGAACTCCACGACCACCACCGCAGCGACGCTCACGCACACCCCGATCCCCACCGCGGACGCGAGCACGGGCTGGCCGGCGTCGGTGGCGGCCTGGACGCCAGGGACGGCGCTGCCCAGAACAGCGGTGCTGGCACCGGCGATCCCGACCGCGGCCACGACGGTCACGGCAGCCACGACGGCCCATCCAGATGCCAAGCCGCGGCGCACGGACGACGACCCCCCAGCAACCTCCCCGCCCAGGAACAGCGGCAGGCTCGCGCAGACGAACAAGATCGCGGTGTTGCCGCCGGCCAACAGCAGGCCACCGCCTGGCCCGTGCGCAGTGAACGCCCCCGCCGAGCCGGTACGCGGCCCGGTGACCACCAGGGCCAAAGCCACCGTGAGCAGCACCTGCAGGACCGCGACCACCGCCAGCACCATCACGGCGAACCGCAACGGCGCCAGGCAGACCGCCGCAATGACGACCGCGATGCAGATCTGCAGCGCCGGCCGCCCCCCAGCCAGCGAGGTGAACGTGCCCGGGAGCACGTCGTAGGTGATGTAAGTGATCGTGTAGACCAGGTACAACAGGTAGCTGAGCACCCACAAGCCGGCCTGGACCTGGGCGACACGACGCCCAGCGGCCGCCTCGACGAACGCGTACAGGCCGCCGGCACCCACGATCGTGCGGGAGTAGGCCAGCCACACGGCCAGCGTCGGGACGAACATCGCCGCAGCCAGCACAGCGACCAGACCCGCCGACCCCGCGGTTTCCGCGAGCACCCCCGGCAAGTAGAGGGCGGCAAGAGCCAGTGGGCCGCCGGTGGCCGCGACGGTCAGGCCGACGAAGAGCCCGCGGGACATCGGCGCCGCGTCTGTCGCCGCGGCCGGGGCCCCCCGCAGCGTCGTCACGGCCGGAGGGCCGCCGGGCCGGTCAGGCCCAGCCCCCGGCCTTGGAGGTGGACGCGGAGGCGGTTGGCGACGGTGTTCCCGACGTTGACCCCGCCCCGCCCGCGGCGGTGGTCGTGACCGGTGATCCGCTGGCCGACAGAACCCACCACTGCCCGCCGGACAGGTTCTTGCCCTGGCCGCTGGCCACACCGGCGGTGGTGTCGCCGGCGTAGGTGTACACCGGCCACCCGCCGACCGTGAGCTGCTTGGTACCGTCCGAACGGGTCAAGGTGCCGAGCGGGGCGTTCACGCCGGTCAACGACGCCGGAAGGGTGGCCGGGGCCGCTACCACAGGCCAGTACTGCAGACAGGTCCCGGTGCAGGTGGAGTGACCGGGGGAGTCCGCCGCGAACCGGTAGATCGCCATGCCGTGACCGTCGACCAGTATCGCGCCCAGCGACGTGGTGGCCACCGCCAGCAGGTTTCCGCTGCCGGTCACCGCAGGGACCGCGGCCGCTGAAGTTCCGGTGGAACCGCTCGAGGCGGTGCCGCAGGCCCCCAGGGTGACCACGCCGAGGGCCATCACCGCGGCCAGCATGGCAGCCGGCCGTCCGGCCACAAGGCGCCGTGCCTTCCCGGCGTGCTGCACGTGCACCGTCTCAGTCATGTCCCATCCTCCCGTGAGCTGTCCCAGTGTCATCCATGCTGCACTGGGTCATCCGTCGTGTACTGGGTCATCCGTCCCGTACTGGGTCATCCGTCCCGTACTGGGCAAACGCACCGGACGGCCTCGAGGTTCAGCCCACCCCCGCTTCGCAAGGGACAAAGGCGACATCGGCGGCCGTGCGCGTCGACGTCGGTGGCTGCTACGGGCCGGCCCCGGGGGCTTGCGGCGCCTACCGGGGGAGTGTCGTCGGCGGCAGCGCCGCTCAAGGAACCAGGCCACTGTGCCGATCGGGCACCATGGACGCATCTGCGGTGGAAGAGGACAGGATCCTGCGCCCAGGTGCAGTCCTGGACAGCAGGAACGCCGCTCGCGTCACCACCGAGCTGACTCGGCTCGACGTCAGCCGCGGCGGCACCTGGAACGTGGGCACCTCGCTGTGGCAGCGCTTCGACCAGCCATGGAACGGGGCGCACGGCCAGCGCGGAAACGCCCGCCTCATCGGGTCCATCGGCGTCATGTACGACTCGCCGGCGCGGCACCAGATCACCCTGTACCGCGTGACCCTAACCCCGGACGGCAAAGAGCTCGGCTGGACCGTCGACCGGCTGTGCGACGACGCGCTGTCGTGGATCGGCCTGACACTGGCCAACTGTCCTCGCGCCAACCTCGGTGGCGCCCCAAAGGCCGACCCGTTCGCACGACCACGACCCGCCTAGATCCCGCAGCCGAGCACAAGCGGCGTCGGCCGCACCAGGGCACACCATCCACGCCTGTCTCCACGTGCGACCCTGACCCAGCACGGAGCACCCGACGGCGGACTCGACACCGGCCCCGACGTCGAACAGCCTGGACGACAAGGACCGTGGTCGGGCCGCTCACTGGACCTGAGCCGACCGGCGCGAGATCCGTCCGCGGCGCACGACGCCGCCCAGCGGGGGCGCCGCTGGGCTTCACTTTCACCGTACAGGGGCCACGGGGCCTTGCCGCAAGACCCAGGTCCTACCAGACAATCGCGAGCCGGAACCAAGCGGGGGTTCAGACACGCAAGGCGCCGGCTTCGACGTGAACCACCCCGGACCGTCCAGGCAACACCGCCGACCACAACCGCCCGCGACCTGAACCGGCGACAACGACAACCGGCGCCAGTCCAGCAGCGCTGCCTGCAATTGCGACGAAAGTCCGCACACAGGCACCGACACTTTGCCGCATGCCACGGTTGCCAGGGACAATCGGATCGGAGACCACGTGAACCCACCGACCACTAGCGCGTTCGACCTCCCCGAGCACCTGCTTGCCAAGGCCGACCCGACATTGATCGCCGGCGACCAGACGCACTTCGCCGCCATCGCGGACAGCCTCGAGCAGGCGACCGCCGACCTGACCGACCGCCTCGACGCAGAGCGCAGGGCACCGGTCCGCAGTGGCCAGGAGGCCATGGATCGGGACATGGAGATCCACCGGCTGACCGCTCGGCTGCGCGCTCTGCGTCGCTTCGGCTTGGAGATGTG